>Ga0302134_10000989_pt1 | contig 13053 bp, 12 predicted proteins | sample CB9_SCM_MG_FD_203123 | JGI IMG/M metagenome (GOLD analysis project Ga0302134, IMG submission 203123) | Marine microbial communities from Western Arctic Ocean, Canada - CB9_SCM | ecosystem: Environmental > Aquatic > Marine > Oceanic | place: Canada: Western Arctic Ocean | collected 2017-09-19
CCCGGTGAGCCAAGGGCCACTTTGGCAATGAGATCGCGCACCGCCTCAACGCCATTGTTGGACGCCGCATCGAGTTCATGCAGGTCATAGGAAGTGCCGTCGATGAACCCTAAGCAACTGTCACAGGTATCGCAGGGTTCGGCTTCATCGCTCAGATTGGTGCAATTAAGAGCTTTTGCCATGATGCGGGCGGTAGTGGTCTTGCCGGTCCCGCGTGGCCCACTGAAGAGATAGGCGTGGCCGGTTCGGTCTTCTCGGATCGCGTTTTGGACGGCTGCAATCACGTGTTTTTGCCCGGCTACCTCACCAAATGTGGAGGGGCGATAACGACGGTAGAGCGACTGGTAGGCCATCGCTGCTGAGCTTACATCGCCAGCGGGAGGGCGGGAACTTGTTCGAACAATTGGTCGACCTAATCGAGTCCCTCGGGGCACGAAATTGCGGCCTGATTTACTAGATTACAAAAGCTCCGCGAGGTGATCTTCCAGGCCCCGGTCTCGTCTCGGTTCATTGTGGCTGTCAGCGGAAAGATCGCCGGAACCCCATCGGTAAGGAAAACGTAGACGAGCGTCGCCGAATCTCCGTCTTGGTTGAAGGTCGTCACGGTGGGGACGAGACCACCGAACACGGCCACAGCAATTTCGATGAGCTGGTCGCGGGTTTCGACGAGCTGGTCACCGGACTGTATTGCTCCCGCGACGTCGACCGACAAGTGCGACGACTCCATCACCGAGACAAACGCCTCGATAGCTGCTGTTTCGTCGTCGGTCTGCGGCTCGTACTGGTCATAGCTCGGACGTTTGGGTCGAACGGTCTCGGTGGGGTGACCCCCGACAATTTTGGTCGCCGAAACGGTTAGCAAACCGCCATCCATGTCAGAAAGAAACAACATGTCGCCAATGATGGCTAGCCCAGAGGTTGTCGCAGGAATCCAGGTACGGGCCGTTATCTCAACCGTGGTGGGGTCGATGCGAACCAGAAGTTTCGGGAGAGATCCATCGATGGGTGATGCCAGCGACCATACGAAGCCTCCGGCGTACCGTGGGGTGGAAACAGTGCGTAGGGGCGGACCATCGGCACCTATGTCCAGTGTGTTCAGTTCGCCGGTAGCCACATCAAGGACCGACGTGTATCCGATGCGTCGCCAAGTAACCCAAGGTTCGCCCTCGACCATGGTCACCACCGCGGGAATCGGAAAGCTCGGGTACACCTTGAGCGCCGAACTCGAGCCCCGTTCGCCAATCCCGATCTGATACACAGATTCGAGCGTGGCGATGGTGTGGGTTTCTGTTACGGCGAACCCAGTGGCGCCTGCCCCGGGGAGGTCGATTTCGGTGACAATCTGACCCGTTTGGGTGTCTATGCCAGTTACCGACGTTTGGGTGAATATCCCGTGCCCACGATCGAAGTCCCATTGCTTTTGAAGCGCCCACACAACGTTGCCATCCACGGAGTCGGCAAATTGATTGCGAGCGTCGGCCGGTAACGCCACATTGGTTGCGGTCAATGTGGTTGGGTCCAAAATTCGGGCGACCGTGCGATCACCGTCGAGAAGTACGACACCAAAGGGCCCTACCTGAAGCAAGTTCTCGTTGAAGGGACCATCGGCAGGTGGGGTAACGACGGGCATCCGAACAACAATTTCGCCCGTGTCTGGGTCGATGCGAAGCACCTCACTGGATCCGTCCTCCCCCGGCAGTGTCATCGCAAAAAGGGAGGTCCCGTCGGACCGAAGAGTGATGAACCGTTGGTCATTGGGCCCCAACGGTTCTACCTCAGCAAACGGAATAGCCCATTGGTCGGTTGGAAGCAGCTCTGGAGTAGGCGTGGTCAATATTGCGACGGGTGGTTCGGTTGCTACCGGCGCAGCGGCCGGTTCAGCAGGTAAAGATGTACACCCGGACAACACCAACGTGACACACACCAAAATCCCCCCGCCAACGCTCTTCATTCCAGCCATGGTGCAAGAACGTACCCCACCACCGCATGTCTATTGGATGAGGTAGTGGATTGCGAGATTACCGGGTGCACGGTCCTAGTCCGTTCGTTACTAGTGCTACCTCTGCGTCACTTAGCCGGCCATCGACGCGTTCGAGACGGCCGACCGCATTTGGGTGACCGGCGGTGCTCGCTCGTTGCGCTGTCTCGGCCTCGGCAATAGCCACTTCTAGTAAACGCTGGGTGGTCTCATCGAAACCATCCTGACTACTGAGATCCACGATGAGGTGATCGAGCGCGATTACCAAGTTGCTCGAGAATTCTTGAAACTCTTCTTTGGTAATCGAACTTATCCACTCAATATCGCCCACCGTGGTGCCGCTGGACGCATCACCAAAGGCGAGCGCCCGGAAAGTCGCACACGCTACTTGCGGAGAAACCTTGACGTCGACGGGCGTCTCGTCACTGGCGGCGACAACTCTTTCGGAGGAGTTATTTGATGCATTAGACCAGACAATGATGCCCCCCAGTACGGCGACGGCGGCCACAAGTAGTGCTAACACGGGACCACTGCGCAATTTCGGATTACTGTTCGGCGATCTATGGACGACCAGATCGTCTCGATCGGCATCGTGGTCGCGATTGTCGGCAGTATCCATCAGCCGTTCGGTACGAACATTGATGCTGTCGTTAAGTTCGGTCCACAGCCGGTTGCGGAACACCTCGGGGATGGGCACGGGCCGGTCAATGGCCGCAAACAGCTCGTCGAAATTCTGATCGTCGTTCATCGGCGATCACCTACGTAGTGCGTTTGAAATGCCTTGCGGGCCCGAGCGAGAAGCGACTCAGCGGCTCTTACTGTTAACGATAGTTCTTCGGCCACTAGGGGCACCGAATGTCCTTCGAGGTGTCGCATGACTAGTGCGGCTCGGTAGTGCGTGGGCAGCGCATCGAGTGCCGCTAAGACCACTTCGCGACGGGCCACCGTGGCCACCCATTCGGACGGGAAATCGACCGTGCCGACGGGGTCGGCCAGCAGGTGCCGTTTCCGTTCGTGGGTGGCAGTGCGTCGCCACTCGTCGACAACTTTGTTGCGGGCCACACTCATGAGCCATTGGACCGTAACTTGGCTTGACCTGCCGTCGGTCAAAGCCACGACCGCCGCGTGAAAAACTTCGGCGGTTATGTCTTCTGCCACGGTCTCGCCGACCCGCGTCACGGCATATCCATATATCTCGTCGGCATGATCATCGTAAAGTCGACGTAACTTGTCGATACCAGGAGCGGAAACACTCATGGACACACCTGACGGGAGGGAAAAGGGCCCAGATAGTCCGGGAAAGGCACTGTAGAAGATCGGTGACTTTGAAGCCGCAGTTCGGACGAATCCGCCCGCCTTACCGCGACCCCAAAGAACTGATTCGCCACCTGATATATATGTTCATCGGTTGACGAGGCCGTTTCCGTCGAAATTTCTCATAAATTTCTTATAACGACCGAAAAAGACCCTAAAACAAGCAAAAATCCCGTTCTCGAAAGTGATGACCAGGCAATCTGCGGCACACCAACGGCTTCGCTGAGAGCTGCTGCCTTCCGGCCCTGACTCGGTTCACAAACGTCGATTGCACAGGACCCGGTCATCACATTCCAGAACGGGACAAGATCAGGGTACCCTGTTCGCTCCCGACCCGTTTAGACGGGTCATGGAGGGATGCGAGAGCGGCCGAATCGGCTCGCTTGGAAAGCGAGTGTGGGGAAACTCACCGTGGGTTCGAATCCCACTCCCTCCGCCATGTGATGTCTCGAGACATCAGATTCGAACCCGCGCCATTCCCAGATCGATTCACACGCATCAACTTGGACGACGCAATAGGGGTCGATCGCGATCTGGCTTTCCACGCTCTATGGTTTGGGCGTGACTTCAACCGACTCCGAACTCATGGGCCTGGCACTGGCTGAGGCCCGGCTAGCGCTCAATCATGATGATGTCCCGATCGGCGCGATCGTAGTTTCACCCTCAGGGGAGATACTGGCGTCGCGACACAACGAGCGAGAGTTGACCAAAGACCCAACCGCTCATGCCGAGGTTCTCGCCTTACGCGACGCCGCCGAGAAGCTAGGTGAATGGCGCCTCTACGACTGCACGTTGGTGGTCACGCTCGAACCCTGTGCCATGTGCGCTGGAGCGCTGACCAACGCCCGTATTGGTCGGGTGGTGTTTGGTGCCGAGGATCCAAAAGCAGGTGCGTGCGGTTCGCTCTACAACCTGGCCGTCGACCCCCGACTCAACCACACCTTCGAGGTACAGGGTCGAGTTATGGCCGCCAAATGCGCTGAACTCCTTACCACCTTGTTTTCTGGTCTTCGCGACCGGCAATAGCCGTCGCTAAGTCGGTATTTCCAACGGGCGCTACTAACCTCAAAAGTGGAAGGTTGCCAGAGCGGACGAATGGGCCGGCCTCGAAAGCCGTTGTGGCGCTTCGCGTCACCGAGGGTTCGAATCCCTCACCTTCCGCGCCTGTAGTTCAACGACTGTCACACCCCAGCCACTAGTTTGGTGTGGTGTCCGACGCCACCCTTTTTGCCGATGACCCCACTGCGGGCCAACCCACCTTCACGGTGCGCGAGTTAACATCTCGCATCTCGGCCACGCTCACCCAAGCGCTCGGCACCGACCTCTGGGTCGAAGGCGAACTTCGCAACCTGCGCAAGTCCGCCGCGGGGCATGTGTACTTCGATCTCATCGAACCAACCGAGGGCGGTCGGCAACCGGCAGCAACGATGTCGGTTGTGTTATTCGACAAGGTCCGGGTGGTAGTTAATCAGATGCTGACCGCGGTGGGTGGGGCCAATTCCATGAAGATGGAAGACGGCATGATGGTGCGACTGCGAGGCACGGTCGACTTTTACGCACCCCAGGGACGTACCCAAATTCGCATGACGGGAATCGACCCCAACTTCACGCTGGGCCGCCTTGTCGCCGACCGCGACCAGTTGCTGGCCATGTTGACAGCCGAAGGTCTTCTTGATCGCAACGCCCAAGTACCGTTCCCGCTCTTGCCGCTTCGGGTGGCGCTCGTTACCTCTGCCGGGTCAGCCGCCGCCGAGGATTTCCTGGCCGAACTTCGCCTTACCGATGCCGCCTGGCAGGTGCAACTTATCGACACTCGTGTGCAAGGGTTTGCTGCGGTCGATGGCCTCACCGCTGCCATTGGTCGGGCCGCAGAGCATGGCGACGTGATCGCGGTGGTGCGCGGTGGAGGGGCCCGAACCGACCTAGTGGCATTCGACCACGAATCTGTCGCCCGAGCAATTGCCCAAAGCTCCAAACCCGTCATCACCGGAGTCGGCCACGAGATTGATCACACCGTGGCTGACGATGTCGCGGCTCGGTCCTATAAGACTCCCACGGCGGCAGCGGTCTCGCTCGTCGAGTGCCTTAACCAGTTCGAACAAACCCTCGACAGCCAGTCTCGGTCGATGTCACATATAATCGCACGCGTTCTCAGTCGCCACGATGGGCACCTAACGACCACATCCCAACGAATGGGTCATCAGGTGAAAACAACATTGCGTTTGGCCGAAGAACACCTTTCCCGCCGCACCACCCAACTCCCTGCCACATCTACCCGTAGCCTCGATCTCGCAAGGGCCCGCATCGAAGCAACCGTGTCCCAAATTGGTGAGCAAACAAAACAACGTGTTCTCAATTCGGGGCGCCACCTCGACCTTGCCGCCACTACGGTTCGACTCCTCGACCCGCAACATCTATTGGCCCGCGGGTGGTCAATTACTCGCAACTCCGACGGGGTAGTAGTGCGCTCGCTCACCACGGTCGAGGTTGGCGACACATTGTCCACCCAGACCTCTCACGGCGTATTAACGTCAATTGTCCAAGACAAGGACCCAAAATGACCTCCGATTCCGCTGACCAACCTGCCGGCTACGCCGAGGCTTTGGCCGAACTAGACCGTTTGCTCATCGACCTAGACGACGACGAAATCGACATCGATTTGTTGTCCACCAAGGTGGCGCGAGCCGCGGTGCTTATCGAGTTCTGTCGAGCACGAATCCACCATGCTCAACTCGAAGTCAGCACTATCGTCACCGAACTCGACACGAACGAGCCAGACGACTAATTCCTGTGTCTGGCCTGCCGATACAGGATCAGGACCGTCCGGACAGTCAACAACCTGCACGGTGATGTCCAGTCAGTAATCGGTGAACCGCTCGAAACCCTTCGCCAACTCCGGGCCGAGGTAAGCCAGGACAAAGTAGGTTGCTCAAAATATGGGCATCATTCAACTTAACTAATATTGCGTTTTTGTAACGCCCCTAGTGGGCTGACACCACCTGGGTGCCAGAAATTCCTACACTTACTGCATGGATCGCTTCAGACAAGCAGCAATAGGTGTTGGCGTGTTTTTTGTGGTGATTTCATTGTGGCTTTTGTTTGACTCGCGCAGCACTTCTGTCCCCGAAGCCGCCCCCTCCCCCCCACCGGCGGCCGAACCGACGGTGGTTCCTACTCCAACTCCAACACCTGAGCCCACGCCGATTCCTACACCTATTCGCCCCTCGATAGCGATCGAAACAATCGAGCTTTCGTCGGTAGGGCAACCCTTTGGCACCGAGATACAAGGTGTTCTGACCTTCCGCGGCAATCCAACGCGAACGTTCTATGGCACCGGACCTGCCCCAGATGATCCAGCTATTCGGTGGGCTGTACCCCGGGGCGGATGGTGTGAGGCGGAACTCGAAGGTGCTGAGGCTCGATGTGGTTTGGGCTGGACCGGGCAACCGGCGGTATTTGAGCGTGACGGGGAGACCTGGGTCGTCGCAGGTGGCTACGACGGTGCCGTCCACTTTCTCAATGGATCGTCGGGAGCAGAGTTACTACCACCGTTCGCCTTTGATGGCCCCATTACCTCTTCGGTCACTATCGACCCCGATGGGTATGCGCTTGCGTACGCCGGATCCAAAGATGGCACGTTCCGCATTATTTCCTTTGATCAGGCCGACGGACCGGTGGAATTGTGGCGCATGGAAGCGGCCCAGTTCGATGAAGTTCGTTTCAGTGACGACTGGGACGGCTCGGCTCTCGTCGTAGGCGAGCTTTTGGTCGTCGGTGGTGGCAATGGGCAGATCGTAGTGGTCAAGCTCAACAAGGGTCTTGATGATGACGGCTTGGTTACCGTTGCGCCCGAAATCGCTTGGAACTCACCTACTTGGGACGACGAACTTGATATTGCTTTAGGTGGCGGCGTAGTGCCGGATCAGAATGGGGCGGTTCAGTCGTCCATCTCGATGTCGGGTACCACGGTGTGGATGGCGAACTCGGGCGGCTTGATCTTGGGTTGGGACCTCAGCCCACTTATTTCGGGCCTCGAACCCGAGCAAGTCTTTCGTTATTGGATCGGCGATAACGCTGACTCGACGGTCGTGGTGGGTTCCAGTGGCGAACTCTACGTGGGCCAGTTGTTAGATCGAGCCAATGAGCGCGGCATCGCAGCAGGACAGATTTTGCGGCTCGATCCCTTGGCCAATGATCCGGTTGTGTGGTCCTTCGAGGATGGCGTCGAGCAGTTCCATGGCATCAAGTCCACTGTTGCTTTGCACGGCAGTTCGTTGTTTGTGACGACCAACAGTGGCCGACTGTTGCAGATTTCGGCGGCGGACGGAACTTTGGTGTGGGACACCCAACTTGTCGGTCCCACGTGGGCTTCGCCGATAATTGTGGACGATCAGTTGATCATCGGCGACTGCGATGGCACGTTGCGCGGGTTCGATGTGAGCGATTCCACCGCTTCGCCGGTCGAAGAATGGTCGATCAAACTCGGGGGCTGCCTCGAATCGACCCCAGTGATGTGGAACGGCATTATCTACGTCGGTTCGAGCGACGGCAGAGTTTTCGCCATCACCGACAACTAGCCCGTCACCCTTTCATATGTGCTGGCGGCCGTAGCCGTGGCAGAATGCCAGAATGAAGATTCATAAATTCAATGAGTCCGACGGCTACGTTGCTGTCGATCTACAAGGCACCACCTCCGATGGATCAGCGATCGAGTCTGTCGGCGTCATCCGGTCGGCTCGGAAGATTTTGCAGGGCGGAGGCCAAGAGTTAGCTCGCTCTGTCACCTACTCCTTCGCACTGTTGGGCCAACAAAGAGGCGGCGCCTCCTCTGGCCTCAATGCCGAAGCTGATGTACGGCCCGAAGCGCTCGCTGCGGTGTTACCGGAGTTGAAGGCAATGGCCGAATCCGGGCTGTTCTTGGCGCGGCCAGGCAAGGGGATTTTTGCTGATGACCTCGCTCCGTTATCAGCCATCGGTAGTCGATCCGATTTGCACGTTGCAGAAATAGAGGGGTCATCGCTGGCCGACCACCTCGAGGGAGTTGGCGCCGCAGCAGTCGCGTCGGCCGCAGCGGGTGGGCTTGATGGACGCACGGTAGTGATCGAGGGTTTCGGGGCCAATGGGCCAGCACTAGCTCGTCAGGTCACCGAATGGGGGGCCACGGTTGTCGCTCTCTCCACATCTGACGGAGCTGTTCTTCGTTCGGGCGGCTTCGATACCAATGCCCTCGCCGAAGGCTGGACGACTTCTGGCGCGGCCATGATCGAAACTTTGGGCGAGGTCGAACCCGCATGGAAAGCCACGATCCAGAAAGCCGACATTGTGTTCGCCGGATCAAAGATGGGCGCCATCAGCCATGCCAATGCCGACAAACTCGCAACCGCAATAGTCGTCCCAACTGGTCCTATCCCCGTGACCGCCCGGGCCTACGCAATGTTGCGACGGGCCGACGTTGCGGTATTACCCGATTTTCTTTCACTCGCCGGACCGTTGATGGCCATGTGGCCCGCTGATGGAGCGGCAACGGACACCATCGGGGCCGAGGTCATCGCCAAACTCACCGAACTAACCAACGAAGTTGGCGAACATGAACGAGGTCATTTATTCGGTGCGTTCGTCCAAGCTGAGACATTCTTGGCTACGTGGCGCGAATCTATGCCATTTGGTCGGCCTTTAGCTGCATGAGTTGGCCCGAAAGCCAATAACCTATTGGGGTCCCAATATTGGGGGTGTAGCTCAGTTGGCTAGAGCACCTGCTTTGCAAGCAGGAAGTCGTGGGTTCGAGTCCCATCACCTCCACAAATAAAGGCTCTTGCCGTCTGGTTGTCTCCTTCGGGTGTTCCGTGACCTTTTCCTTCGGGAGGTTCACGATGTTCACAGACGCTTTGCCTGAGTTTCGGGCTGACTGGTTGCTTGCCGGTGAGGCCTCAACAACAGTTGACTTCTACGTCAGCCTGCTTCACCTGCTGGGTGGTGAGAACACCTCACCTGACCTTCTTCAAGCCAAAGCGTGGGTTGGAGATGCGGTGACCGTTCCAATGCGTCGGAAACGTGCTCAGGCGGTTCGGGCGTTCGGTCGCTGGTCTGAGTCGATCGGCGACGGAGTGTTGTTGGTCAGATCGTCCAAGACTGGCAAGCCTCGTGTGGTGCCGATGCCCCCGATCACGGTGCGTTCAGTCCGTCGCCATCTCCGAGGTTGGAACGAGTCAGACCTCTTTGCAATGACCACGAATGGGATTCGACTGATGCTCCGACGAAACAACCTATTGTCCGCTCACGCTTGGCGGCGAGGTTGGGCCGTACAGTCGCTACGCATCGGGGTCTCTGAGACGTCTGTGCGAGCCGCCGAAGGCTGGTCCTCGGGGGCGATGGTTGCTCGCTACACACGGGCGATGTCGGCCGAACTCGCTCTAGATGAGTTCCAGCGGAGTTGGCATCGGGCTGGTTGTTGAGAGGGCCGATGGTCCCAGCTTGTGATGGTGGGGATAAGTAAGGTGAAGAATGGTTTTGAATCGTTCGGTGTTTCGGTCTTTTTGTGGCGTGGTCGTGGTCGGGTTATTGGCGGTGGGTTGCGCCAGTGCTGACGGTGAACAAGGACCAGCCGGCGCTGACGGCGGACAAGGACCAGCCGGCGCTGACGGTGAACAAGGACCAGCCGGCGCTGACGGTGAACAAGGACCAGCCGGCGCTGACGGTGAACAAGGACCGGCGGGCCCTGCGGGATCGAAGGGAGACACCGGGTCTGCGGGATCGAAGGGAGATACCGGAGACGCTGGGCCTGCTGGTGCGAACGGCACGGCTGATGGTTCGGCGTGTACTTCTGCTGGTGGTGTTGTCGGGACTACGGCGTCGGGTTTCGACTCCAGCGGTTTGTTCTCCTCGTACTGCGTAGCGTCCCCGGTCGCAACGGTAACTACCTTCGTTGCCGCAGCCGGCTTCAACAACCCGATCGGGGTGGCGTTTGATGGGGACGGCAACCTCTACGTCGCCGACACCTACAACAATACGATTCGCAAGGTCACTCCGGCCGGCGAGGTGACCACGTTCGCTGGTAGCGGGTCGAGCGGGTCAGATGATGGGACCGGCACCGCAGCCAGCTTCGACAACCCGACAGGGGTGGCGTTTGATGGGGACGGCAACCTCTACGTCACCGAAAGGTACAACCATACGATTCGCAAGGTCACTCCGGCCGGCGAGGTGACCACGTTGGCTGGTTCCGCCGGGTCGTACGGGTCAGATGATGGGACCGGCACCGCAGCCCGCTTCTGGCAGCCGACAGGGGTGGCGGTTGATGGGGACGGCAACCTCTACGTCGCCGACACTAGCAACAATACGATTCGCAAGATCACTCCGGCCGGTGAGGTGACCACGCTCGCTGGTAGCGCCGGGTCGAGCGGGTCAGATGATGGGACCGGCACCGCAGCCAGCTTCACCCAGCCGCAAGGGGTGGTGTTTGGTGGGGACGGCAACCTCTACGTCCTCGACACTGGCAACCGTACGATTCGCAAGGTCACTCCGGCCGGTGAGGTGACCACGTTCGCTGGTAGCGGGTCGAGCGGGTCAGATGATGGGACCGGCACCGCAGCCGGCTTCGGAGAAGTGATGGGGGCGGCGTTTGATGGGGACGGCAACCTCTACGTCGCCGACGCTGGCAACAATACGATTCGCAAGATCACTCCGGCCGGTGAGGTGACCACGCTCGCTGGTAGCGCCGGGTCGAGCGGGTCAATCAACGGGATCGGCCCGGCTGCCCGCTTCAGCTCCCCGAGGGGCGTGGCGGTTGATGGGGACGGCAACCTCTACGTCACCGACACCTACAACAGTAAGATTCGCAAGGTCACACCGGCCGGCTAAACGGTCACTTCACCCAATCCCGGGGAACCACTACGGCCGGCACGTCACCCATCATGCGGCCGGCGCAACTGGGCTCTACGGGCTTGTGGCTCACGAAGCGCCCATCAATCCCGGCACGTACACAATCGACGTCGACGCACTCGCCGATCTCGCGGCGACGGTCCAACCCAAGGTGATTTCTGTGGGCGGCAGTCTCAATCTCACCCATCACGATGTGGGTGGTGTACGGCTCAGACTATGCGAACACGATGACAGCCTGTGCCGCACAACTCGCAACTTGCCTCCAAGGGCGGGGTGTTCCCATTCACCAAGCGGGCGGTCAAGCAACGTTGTCGCATGCTTTTGCGCTCGATGCACGCCAAACGGGCGGCGGACACAACACTGCCCTTCACCTGCGCCAAGCCAACCTCTTGACCTCGGCCATCGGCCTTCCCTCCGGACTCGACGATGGGCTACGGATCGGCACCAACGAACTCGTTCGCTGGGGAGCCACCGTCGAGGACATGGACCCGCTGGCCGGACTCATAGCCCGTGCCCTGCAGTCCGACAAGCCCCACGACGTTGCCGCCGACGTATCCGCCTATCGCAGCCAATTCAATTCAGTGCATTACACCCGCTAGTCCTCCGACCGGGTCGGGTGCAAGGCAACGTTGACAACTTCTTCACAGAAGAAGACCCGTTCGGCGAAGCGGTTGAGGGCGACATAATCGCCCAATGCTAAACCTTGCTAGCCAACCGACTGGCATGGAGAATTGGTTCGGTATAACCCGAAGGTTGCTCGATGCCCTTTAGGACCAAGTCCAAAGCACCTTGGTAAGCCTCCCCATCAAAGGATGGAGCCATTGGTTTATACGTAGGGTCGTCGGCGTTTTGGCGGTCGACGATTGCGGCCATCTTCTCGAACGTGGCTCGTATCTGCGCTTCATCCACAATTCCGTGGAGTAGCCAATTGGCGATGTGTTGCGACGAAATACGGCAGGTGGCTCGGTCTTCCATGAGGCCAACGTCGTTGATGTCGGGCACCTTGGAGCAGCCAACACCCGCGTCTACCCAGCGGACGACATAGCCCAGAATGCCTTGAGCGTTGTTGTCGATCTCGGCTTGGATTTCCTCGGCAGTCCATGAGGGGTCGGCCGTTACGGGGATCTCCAGCAAGTCTTCTACCGACCCACGGCGACCGTTGGCCGCCAGGTCGGCAACGAGTTCTGTCTGCACCTCGAGCACGTCGACTCGGTGATAATGCGTGGCGTGCAGCGTGGCTGCGGTTGGCGACGGCACCCAAGCGCAGTTAGCGCCGGAGCGAGGATGGCCGATCTTCTGGTCGAGCATGTCGCTCATCAGATCGGGCGCAGCCCACATGCCCTTGCCGATCTGGGCCCGACCGATGAAACCGCAGCCCAAACCGATGTCAACGTTCCAGTCTTCGTAGGCGCCAATCCATCGTTCGGCTTTCATGTCGCCCTTGCGGACCATTGGTCCGGCATGCATGGAGGTGTGGATTTCGTCGCCGGTGCGATCGAGAAAGCCGGTGTTGATGAAAGCGACACGAGACTGGGCGGCACGGATGCACTCTTTGAGATTGAGTGTGGTGCGGCGCTCTTCGTCCATGATCCCGATCTTCACCGTGTTGGGTTCAAGACCCAGGATCTGTTCGACCTTGGTGAAGATGTCGTTGGTGAAGGCAACCTCAGCCGGCCCGTGCATCTTCGGTTTGACCACATAGACCGAACCGTGGCGGGAGTTGCGATCGCCACCGGTCTTCGCCAGATCGTGCATGGCACATAGCACCGACACCAAGGCGTCCAGCAGACCCTCGGGGATTTCGTTGCCGTCGCCATCGCGAACCGCAGGAGTAGTCATCAAGTGTCCGACGTTACGGGCCAGCAAAAGTGAGCGACCCGTACGTT
>Ga0302134_10000991_pt1 | contig 13039 bp, 8 predicted proteins | sample CB9_SCM_MG_FD_203123 | JGI IMG/M metagenome (GOLD analysis project Ga0302134, IMG submission 203123) | Marine microbial communities from Western Arctic Ocean, Canada - CB9_SCM | ecosystem: Environmental > Aquatic > Marine > Oceanic | place: Canada: Western Arctic Ocean | collected 2017-09-19
CGTAGCCAAGCTCTACGCGACTGCCTCGAGGATTTGCCGGCCAAGTCGCGTGACCTGCTCAAGCGGCGCTACTTCGACGGACACGCCTGCGAGGCGGTGGCGGAGCAACTCGGCGTCCGTCTCGACGCGATTTACAAACGGCTCTCCCGGCTTCATCAGGCCTTGAAAAAGTGTATCGAAATCAAGCTGGAGCAGCCGGCCAGCTGAACTATTTCAAAAATTGAGATTGAGTGAGGAACAGAACGAACTTTTGCTGAGGCACTTGAACGGGCAACTCTGCCCGGACGAGGAGGCCAAGGTTGCCGACCTGCTGCGCGGCAATGCCGAGGCGCGCACCTTCCTGCGGGCGGTCGCCGAGCAGGCCGTCGTCGTGGCCGACGTCGAGCGTCTCGATCAACACAAGCCCCAAACGGCCAAGGTTATCACACCGGTTTTTCGCCCGTGGAAGTGGGCGGTTGCCGCTGCGGCGGCGTTCGTGTTGCTGTCGGCGTTCGTGATCGCCACCACACCGCCAAGGCACACGGCAAAAGTCAGTGCAATTCTCGGCCCCTGCCAGTACATCGCCGCCGACGGCAAGGTGCGGGACGAAGTGAAAGTGGGCACCTTGCTGCGTGTCGGCGATACGATCCGGACGCGCTCGAGCAGCGCTTGGGTGAAGCTAGACTTGAACGGCGGTTCGCTGATGACCATCGCCGGGCGCTCGCGGCTGCGGCTGCTCAACGTCGATGGCCGGCGCGGGTTCCAACTGGCCTACGGGAATCTTTGGGCAACGGTGGCGAAACAAGCAATAGTCAAGCCTGTCTCGATCCAGACGCCGACCGCGACGGTCGAGACCAAGGCCGCGCAGTTCGATGTCGAGACTCACTCCATGACGTCGATCGTGCGGGTGAACAGCGGCACAGCAAACGTCGTGCGGCTGGCCGACGGCCAAGCGGTGGACGTTGTGGGGGATCACCAGGCCGTTGTCTCCGCAACGCGCAGCCGGCCGTTCGCAGTGGCGCGCCAGCCAGAACCGGTCAACGAGTGGAGCTGCCGCCTGATCGCCGGTTCCGGGGCGGTGTTCGGCAAATGGCTGCCGCCGGATGAAAAAAACAGTGTGCGGCTGGGAGCCAGCCCGATGCTCATCGGCAAAAAAGCCACCGTTTTCGTAGCCAACTTCTCGGTGCAGTGCAGCAGCTCGCCGCCGGTGTTGATAGAGAGCGGCTCGAGTGTTCGCATCCGGGGCACCAGCCAGACGGAGGGACCGGTTTACTTCGGCATCACGACCCAGCGGATCAAGGGAGTCTTTTTCGGCAAGTACACTGCCAAGGTCGAGGCCTGGGCGCTTGGCCAAGCGGGCGAGCCGTGGCAGGTCGAGGTGCCGCTCAGCCAGTTCAATCCAAAGTCCAAGCAGCTGCCTGGTTCTCCAGCTGGCATGGAGCTGACTGACATCTGGATTGTGTCGCCCGAGGAAAACGCGGAGCTGGAAATTCACAGCGTCAAGTTCCTGCCAAGGGAGGTGGGGCAATGAACTACAGTGCATCGGTCGTTGATGAAGTCGCACCGGCACGGTCGGAGGCGCCGCCTTCGGCGCGAGCTGCTGAAGCCACAACGCATGGCCAGGCAGAAAAGGAAGCTCGGCGCGCCGAGAGCCGGAGACTGGCCATTGCGGCGCAAAGTGGTTGCATCGAGTCATTCGAGTCGCTGGTCGGGCAGTTCGAGAAACCGCTTTACCACTTTCTTTTGACCAAGACCCGCAACCACCATCAGGCGGAGGATTTGCTGCAGGACACCTTCCTCATCACCTACCGAAAACTGGACCGGTTCAACCCTGCCTACCCTTTTTCCTCCTGGATTTTCACCATCGCAAACCGGCTGGCCATTAGTCATTATCGGAAGCAAAAACCATTGGTGGAAGAGGTTGTATTTGCCATCGAGATGACCGCGAGCAGCGAGGTGATGGAGCAGGAGTGGACCCGCTCTCTATGGGCGCATGCCAAGCGGCTGCTTACGGAAAACCACTTCACCGCTCTTCGGCTTTTTTACAGCGAAGGCATGACCATCGACCAGGTGGCAGCGGCCATGAACCGGAACCCCAACTCGGTGAAAGTCTGGCTGCACCGCGCCCGAAAAAGACTGGCCCTGCAACTCAAGCCAACAGCTGAATAGGTTGATGAAAGTTTTCCAACGTGAAAAAAAATTTGAGATCTTGGCGCTCGCAGCAGCCATAATCCTGATGGTTGGCTGTGGTCGAGCACCCATTGGCGACCCCTCCGTGGATACCGACCAGATCGAGACGCTCAGGAAGGAAGCCGCATCGCTAAAGTCCAAGCTGGCCAGCACTCAGTCGCACATCGACAACCTCCGCTTGGAACTCAACAACGGGGATGCGCAGGATGTTTCCGGGGGACTATCCGCACCCGACATTCTAGACGAGTTGATGGAAATCAAATTGACTTCCGGCAACCGCGGTAGAATTCAGCGCCGCATTAACTTTCTCTTCGAGAGCTTGTCGCAGCAGGGTGAAGTCGCCGTGCCCCATATCCGTGAGTTCCTCAACAGGATGGAAGATGTTGATTTTTCGGTACCAAAATCACCTAAGGATGAATCAAATGAACTCGAATACTGGCGCACTCGCATGGTTCATGGCCCACTCGATTTTGAGCAACCGCCTTCCCTTCGAATTGGCCTGATTGATATTCTGGCAGAAGTTGGCGGGGAAAAAGCTGAGAAGGCGCTGGCAGAAGTGCTTTCCACAACAGGCCGCGGTTTTGAAATCGCCTACACTGCAAAGAAATTGCAGAAATGGATTGGCAAGGATGCCTACCGTGACGAAGCTCTTGGTGCCGCGCACGAGCTTTTGGGCGAACCGATCGATGTCGCTAATGGAAACAAGTTTGATGCCGCTTCGCGACAGTACCTGTTCATGGTGCTGGAGATGTACAAAGACAAAACCTTCGTCCAAACTGCCCAAGGTCAACTAATCAAGGAGAATGGTAAAATCGATCGCTCCGTGTTGAGCTATTTTGAAAATATCAGCGAGGGAGGTGCCATCGACGCAGTTGTTCAGGCAATGCAAAGCGGGCAGCTCAGAGAAAGTGATATGAGGGAAATGGCTAGAGTAGCTGTGCAGGCAGTCGGTAAAAACGATGCCCAAGCTGACTCATTGTTCCAAGACATCATGACAAGCGACCAGTACTCCCTTGATGTCAAGTTGGAGACCATCCGTTCCATGGACAATGCGGAAGACCTTACTAACATGGACAAAAACGAACAAGCGACCGTTCTGCAGTCGCGATTGGCACTAATGAACACGATTCAGCTTGGGGATGACGACATCATGTCATGGGCGAATGAAATTTATTCCGGTAGAATAGAATCAAAAATACAAGGAAGAGGGTTTGATGATGAAAAAGCTTACGAGTCGATGCATGATTCCTTCCGTAAAATAAACGAACAGGTCAGGCGAGAATCACGGGGTGCGAATTCCGGCGCTGAAGTTAATAATCAACCAACGATTATCCGAGGGAATCCCGGGGATTGATCGTTTCTTAGGTAAATCGGCTATTCATTCACATAGTTGCCTGAACAAGTTTTTTCGAAAAAAAATTTAAAAATAATATGAAACTAAATTCACTTCTCTCGGTCTTGACCTTGGCAGGTTCAATGATTTTCGCCTCGCCTGTAATCGCAAAGGATGTTGACGATAAAAGCTCAGGGGGAAAACAGATCTCTCTTTTAAAATTTGGTGCTGAACTAAAGTCAGCTGTTAAAAACGGCGAAATGTCCAAAGAAGAGGCTATGGCAAAATACCGAAAAGCCGAGGCCGGCAGCATAATTGAATCGCTTGAAAAGAATCAGGAGGACGAATCGTTATTGACGCTTAACGGTTTTTTTCTGGGCGGGAAAGATGATGATGGTCAATATCAAGCTTCATTTATCATTGCGTCCAAAAGCAAAGATAAAAGTGAATGGCCCAGAATTACCTTCACTGGGAAAAGGTTTGAATCGAAATTCAGTGATCTCGAAAAAAGAGATGCCGTCTTGATTAATCTAGGTGAAGGGACAGCCAAAAAAATGGCCGATGTAAAAGGCGGGAAGAAAAAAGGGAAATCCCTAGCAATGCGAAAAGGTGGAGGCAAAAGAGGTCCTGTTAATTTTTATTCCATCGTCATAGGTAAATTGAAATCAAAGGATATCGAACTGGGAGAATTTACCATGCAAGTCGACTATGCCACATTGAACAGACATGGCGCGGCACGGATAAAGGATGAGATTATGGGCAAGACGGTGAAGGTTACCGGCGTGTCAGGGCAATTCAGGGACAATCTCCTGCTGATTAAAACCGGTCAAACGCTCAAGGTTCGCACTGGCAGCTATTCTTCAGACTCAAAAACACTGGCCTTTGCAAATAAATTCAACGTGCTCGAGCGCGCTCTGCCATTTAGCCCGGACGCACACGGGGTACCTCCAGAAGCATTCCGTGGATTTCGGGGAGTTCTAAAGGGAAAGATCGTTGAAGCCGGAGGCTACGAGGTGTTGCTGCATGCAGAAGAAATCACAAGCTTGGATGATGCCAGCACAGCCTCAGATGCCAATAGTATAAAGGGGAAGCTAGTTCGGATTAGTGGGTTTTATGATGACCACGCGGACAAGTTTAGTGAACTTCAGCCAAGCGACATCATTCAAGTTGGTGTACTCCATTCCAATCCCATATTTGACATGTTTAGTGTGACAGATGTTTTGGAGATCGTTGAGCAATAATTTTTTGCTAACTTAAATAAAGTACGGTAGCTGCTATATAAGCAAATCAGAGCTCAATGGATCTAATAAGTAAAATTAATGGCCTTGCGACACTGCTCGGCTGCCTATTGATTGGAGTTATGCCCGTAAGTGCAGTTGAGGAAAGCCCTTCAGCGGCTTCCCGCTTTACTGAGGCAGATAACAAGGCCGTTCCTGACTTCCAGAAGCATGTCATCCCCTTGCTTGGAAAGCTGGGTTGTAGCTCTGCCAAATGCCACGGCTCATTCCAGGGCCAGGGTGATTTTCGGCTATCTCTTTTTGGTTTTGGGTTCCAGAAGGATCACGCAGCACTCGTAGCGGAAGCTTCTTCAGAGGACGGACATCGTATCAATCCTGCGGCGCCTGCCCAAAGCCTGGTCCTTCTCAAGCCAACGAAACAAATCAAACATCGTGGCGGCGAAATCATCAAAAAAGATTCTTGGGAATACAATCTGTTGCATCGCTGGATAGAAACCGGAGCAAAGGGAATTCAGATTACCAAGACGGATCAAACTCCTCAACAGAACCAACCCGAATTTTCAAAAGAAGGCATTCTATTCTTTGAAGACAGAATTCGTCCCCTACTTGAGAACAATTGCTATGAGTGTCATGGATTCAACATGCGCAAGGGCGATCTTCAGCTTAAATCACGTGAAGATGCCTTGCTTGGGGGCGGATCAGGAAAGGCCGCCCTTGTCCCGGGAAATACTGAAAAAAGCCTTCTCATTGAAGCGGTCCGACACACGAATCCTGATCTGCAAATGCCGCCTGAGCGAAAACTAGAGGATAAGGAAATTGCAGATTTGGAACAATGGATCGCCATGGGAGCCCCCTGGCCAAATTCGTCTGATTTGGCTCCTGTCCAATCAGGAAAGAAACTGGCACAGCTCCATTATGAGCCGAAAGAAATCCTTTTCCAGAGCGCCAGCGATATCGCCCAGATCAGAGTCGTTGCCGAATGGGAAGATGGAGAGCGTGAGGACGTAACCTGCTTAACGCGCTTTCGGACCAACAACGATGCCGTGGCGGTGGTAAATGAATCCGGCTTGGCCAAGTCCATTGGAAAGGGTGACACCCACATCGTGGCATTATACGACAATGGTATTGCGGCAATTCCTGTCCTGCGACCGTTTACTGATGAGCGCTTGGAGATTGATGTCACACAATATTCCAACCCCATTGACCGGTTTGTTGTGTCAAAGTTGGTCAAGTTGGGGATCACGCCATCCAAGCAATGTACGGACACAGAATTCCTGAGAAGGTTAAGCATAGATTTAACAGGCACACTTCCTTCTCCTGATGAAGTTTTGTCATTCATTGGCAATGACTCAGCCGATAAACGGACCCTTAAGATCAATGAACTGCTGGAGCGTCCATCCTACGCCGCCTGGTGGGCCAACAAGTTGTGCGACTTTACCGGCTGCAACCCGACTTCCATTAGTAGCCTTTTGGAAGTGGCCAGAGAGGATGGCTACATCAAGGCAACAAGATGGTATGACTGGATCTACGAACGGATTGCCAACAATGAATCCTACGTTGATCTGGTAGAGGGGATCATGCTCGCCGATATCTCGAGCGGTGTAGGGGAAGGAATGCCTTATTTCTGGACCCGCCAAAGCCTCGAAGAACCAAAGGACACAGCCATGTCTGTGGCCCACAGTTTCCTGGGGATTCAATTGCAGTGTGCGGAGTGTCACAAGCATCCATTTGATCAATGGACACAGAACGACTTTGTGGATTTCTCAAGTTTCTTTGACACACCTATTTTAAAGAGAGGCCGCAAGGGAAGATCGTCAAAAGCTTCGGCCACAACTGAAAAGGAGTTGAGTCTTCTTCGCAGCCACACGGTTAAGGTTGGCGACAGCGATCCGCGCGAACCCATCATGGATTGGCTGCGCAAAGAGGATAACCCCTGGTTCGCCCGGTCTTTTGTTAATCGTGTCTGGGCCGGATATTTTAACGTCGGGATTGTTGAGCCAACTGACGAGTTCACTCCATCCAATCCGCCCAGCAACCCCGAGTTGCTCAACTGGTTGACACAGGGTTTTGTTGCCAGCGGCTATGACATGCAATGGCTGCACCGGCAAATTGTCAGCAGCGAAACCTACCAGCGCGGTTGGCAGCCGAACGAAACCAACCGCGAAGACCGGCGCAACTACAGCCGAGCGATCCCAAGGAGAATTCCAGCGGAGGTCATTTATGATGCCATGAAGCAGGCCACGGCCGCCACGGATCAACTTGAAACGGTTCGAACAAATCTGAAGCGACGCGGAACAGGACATCTTTCCATGCGCATGGCAGGGACTCATGCCATGAAAGTTTTTGGTAAACCCGATCGAGCCATCAACTGTGATTGTGAACGCGTCAACGAACCGACATTGTTGCAATCCATCTTTTTACAAAACGATCCTCTTGTCCGCATGCGACTGGCAGACAGCGGCTGGATTTCAGAGGTCGGCGAGAGCAAAGCAACCGATGAATCCAAGTTGATCCGTGAGGCCTGGCTTCGTTCTGTAAACCGCCCACCAAGCCCAGCGGAAGTCGATCGAGCCAAGAAACACCTGGCCTCAGCCAAGTCAACCAAAGAAGGGATGACCGATCTACTTTGGGCACTCATGAATACAAAAGAATTTATACTGAACCACTAAAAAATCTTCACCGGATATGAAAATATACTGTTACGGCATTACATGCTTTTTGATCTCGCTGGCTTCCACGGCTTTTTGTGCCGACGCACATTGGAATCAATTCCGGGGGCCCGGTGGTTACGGGATTGCACCCAATGCTCAGCTTCCGCTGGAATTTTCGGATACAAAAAACGTACAGTGGAGAACCCCTATTCACGATCTCGGATGGTCCTCTCCAGTCGTCTGGAAGAATCAGGTTTGGGTAACGACGGCCCGAGAAGATGGTTCTGAACTATTTGCCGTCTGCGTCAACCTTGAGACTGGAAAAATTATACACGACATTAAGGTCTTTGATGTCGCCAAGCCCCAAAACGAATGGTCTAACCTAAACACTCATGCCACACCCACGCCAATCATCGAGGAAGGCCGCATTTATGTCCACTTTGGCTCATATGGCACTGCCTGTCTGGACACTAAAACAGGAAAGAAACTTTGGGAGCGTCGAGACCTGAACTGCGATCACCGGGTTCGCGCCGCCTCCTGCCCAATAATGGACAAAGAATTGGTATTCCTGACTTATGATGGGGTGGATCAGCAATTTGTTGCCGCCTTGGAAAAAGCAACGGGCGAGACGCGGTGGTTAACAAAAAGGTCATACAAGTCCGGTCGGGTTCCCCCAAAGAATAAGCCCAATGATAATCGCAAATCGTATGCCACCCCGACCATCATTGAACACGATGGAAAAAAACAACTGATTAGCCCGGCCGCAGAGGCAACTTATTCCTACGATCCGGAAACGGGCAAGGAGTTGTGGTTTATTCGTCACGGATCTGGCTTTGGGTATAATGTTACGTGCCGTCCAATATTCAGGCATGGTTTGGTTTTTACCAACTCTGGTATATCCAAAAAACTTTTCGCCATTGATCCCTCCGGTTCTGGAGATGTAACCGATACTCACATCCGATGGACAACTCGGAGAGGCGTTTCTAATATCCCAGCTCCACTGGTTGTTGGGGACAACTTGTACATGATTAGCGATAGCGGCGGAATGGTGAGCTGCTTTGAAGCTAAAACAGGCAATCAAATCTTTAGTGAGAGACTGGGAGGACTTCAAAATCATTGGATCTCGCCTGTATGTGCTGACGGCAAGATCTACTTCTTCAGCAAGGATGGTGTTTCTTCAGTAATAGAGGCTTCCTCTGAATTTAAAATCCTCTCCAAAAATGAATCCGACACCGTATTTGTCTCCATGCCGGCCATTGCAGGCGACTCAATGCTTATCAGATCCAATACTCACCTCTATCGGATCGCCAAGGGATACGAGATGGCCCCGCTTCCTAAAGTAGCTTCAACGAAAAAAACCAAGAAGTTCGCGAAAGGAACAAGCCTGGCATCCAAAGAAAAAACAAAAAGCAGTGCCAACTCTATTCTGGAAGTTTCAGCGTTCTATCTGGGAGGAAAAACCAACAGCGATGGCGTTTTCGAAGCCGGATTTCTGATTGAGGAAGAAGGTATCTCGAAGGGTGAATGGTCGAGGGTCACGTTCACCGGAGACAATTTTCGAGATTCTTTTTCCAGCTATAAACAATATCAAAAAGTAAGCCTGGACTTGGCCAAGCGGCAGGTCAGACGGAAAAAATAATTTATCAAGGGAATCAACATGAACTCTGCACTTTTTAGTCGGCGACAAATGCTCAAGGTCGGAGCCTTGGGGGGGCTCACGCTGTCGCAATATATGAGGCTACAGGCTAGCGCCAAGGAGCCATCGCAAAAACGGTCCGGTATTTTTATTTTTCTCGAGGGTGGCCCTTCTCATCAGGACACCTTCGATCTCAAGCCGGATGCACCGTCTGAATATCGCGGCGAGTTTAAGCCAATATCGACATCCGTTCCTGGCATTCAAATTTGTGAACACCTTCCTGAATTAGCCAAGCGCATGAAGGACTACGCCATCATTCGTGGCCTTTCCCACACCCTGGCCGATCATGGGATTGGGAAAAAATATATGCTGACCGGAAATCGCCCGTCCCAAACCTTAAGCTACCCTGAATACGGCGCTGTTGTGAGCAAGGTCCATCCGTCCGCGCGTGACCTTCCGTCTTACGTTTCAATAGATGAATCGTTTGTGGGCCCTGGCTATCTTGGCAATGAATTCAGTGCACTCACAGCCAACAAGCCAACATTTGGCATTCCGTACAGCGTCCGCGGCATTTCCCTCGAGGACGGCCTGACCGTCGAAAAATACAATTCACAAAAAAATCTTCTCGACGATCTCGACACCGCATTTCGTGGTTACGAAAATCTCGACGAACAGGTTCGTGGTCTTGACCGTTTCGGCGAACAGGCGCACAACATCATCAGCTCGCCAACCACCCGAAAAGCGTTTGATCTTTCTCTGGAAAAAACATCCGAATCCACGCGGTTCGGCAGGCACGAGTTCGGGCAAAGCTTGCTGCTGGCTTCGCGACTGATTGAAGCCGGTGTACATTTTGTCACTGTTCGGTTGCGTCCGGCAGAGTTTGATTTCGATACCCACTTGGATAATTTTTCCAAGCTCAGCGCCCTCCTGCCGCCTTTTGACAAAGGACTGGCTTCATTGATCGACCGGCTGAAGGAGCGGGGCCTTTTTCGTTCCACTGCCATCATGGTTGCCGGCGAATTTGGCCGGACACCAAAAATCAACGCTCAGGGCGGCCGCGACCACTGGGCGCGAGCCATGTTTGCGCTGATGGCCGGAGGCGATGTCGAAGGAGGTCAGGTGATTGGTGAAACCGATGACCGCGCCGGGGCACCAGTCGGAAATGGATATTCTCCGGATGATCTGGCGGCGTCCTTCTTTCAAAACATAGGCATCAACTCAAAACACGAATTCCAAACCAACATCGGCCGCCCGATCAACCTCGTCCGCGACGGCAAACCTATTTCTCAACTGTTTTCATGAAACAGTACATTACAGCAATCATAGCAGCTGCACTCCTTGTGGGATGCGGAGAAGCCCCGCCACCGAAACCTCCCGATATTTCCCTCTTTGAGGCGGCCTTAGCAGGTAATCTCGATGCGGTCAAACAGCACATCGCTGCGGGCACTGATTTGAATTTAAGAGATCCGAATCCCGTTGGCAATAAAGACACTGCATTGGGAATGGCGGCAGCGTTTGGCAAAACTGATGTGGCTATAGCACTAATCGAAGGGGGAGCTGATCTGGACACGAGAAACAAGGATGGGTCCACGCCACTTCACGCAGCTTCTTTCTTATGTTACCCGGAAATCGTTCAAGCATTGGTGGACAAGGGAGCTGACAAGAACGCAAGAAACAATAGCGGCGGTACGGCCCTTGAAGGCGTCGAACTCCCATGGGCGGTAGCAAAGGGAATTTATGAGCTCCTTGATGGTATTTTATTTAAACCGTTTGGGGCTCCATTGGACTACGAACACATCCAGGAAACACGCCCTGAAATTGTCGAGATACTTCGCTAAAGAGTGAGTGAAGAGACGATGAAATGTAACCAAAGTTTGGCGTTTTCTCTATAAAACAGTGTCCCGCCTCTTCAGGCGGCGTTATTGGGGAATAAAACCCTTGGCTGCACGTTGTATTTAAAAAGATTTATGAAACACCGATTCATTATACCGGTCGTAACTGCACTCCTCTTGGGATGCGGAGGTGCGGAGACTCCAGCCCCGCAAGCGGAACTTCAAAGCCCCCCACAAGCTTCAGAAGAAGCACCAGCTGCAAACATTGGCGGTAGCCTAAAGACTTTGAAGCTCGAAGAGCTTTTCCCGAGGGATCGGGTGCTTGAAGTCGACATCACTCTTGCGGACAAGGATTGGGACACGCTCCGTTATCAGTCGCGCAATTTTTTTGAGGCGCTGCAACCAAAGCGACAGTTTGAGGAGGTCGCCTCCCCATACACATATGTCGAGGCCAGCGTGACGATTGATGGCGTGTCGTTCTCCAACGTGGGCCTCCGCAAGAAGGGCTTTATCGGCTCGCAAAGCACTTCCCGGCCCTCGCTCAAGATTAAGCTGAATCACACCAATAAAAAAGTCGGCATCGAAGGGGTGACCACTTTGACTTTTAACAACAACAACCAGGACAACACTCTGATGAGCCAGTTCATGGGGTATGAACTGTTCAATGCCGCCGGTTCGCCCGCGTCCCGTTGTGCCTTGGCCAAAGTCACCGTCAACGGCGAAAACCTTGGAGTTTATGCGCATGTTGAGAGCGTGAAAAAACAGTTGGCCAAGCGTGGCTTCGGGAACAGCAAAGGAACCCTGTACGAGGGGACAGTCGTGGACTTTCACGAGAACTGGGAGGGCAGTTTCGAGAAAAAGTTCGGCAAGGACAAGCCCGGCCGCGAGCACATCGTCAAGGTCATCAACGCGCTCAAGGGCAAAGGCGGTGATGTGTTTTTTGGCGGGAAGGCAGCCGGCCGCGCCTTGGTGCCGACCAATGGCGATCATGACGGTAAGTGGTTCAAGCCGGACTTTGACGACTCCGCCTGGACCGCCGGCGAAAACGGAGCGGGCTATGAGCGTGAGGAGGGCTACGGGCCGCTTATCAGTGATGGCTTTGATTTCGAGGAGCAAATGTACGGAAAGGCCACCTCGCTCTACCTGCGGTTCCCGTTCGAGATCGATGACCTTGAAAAAATAAAATCTGCGCCCTCCCTTTTACTTCGAATGAAGTGCGACGACGGTTTTATTGCTTATATTAACGGTCACGAGGTAGCTCGTTTAAATGCACCGGAAGTTGCCAAATGGGATTCTGTGGCGACCGGAAGTGGCAACGATCAGGCGTCCATGCAGTTTTCGGCATATGATATTTCTGACCACAAGGACAAGCTTCGCAAGGGAGAGAATATTTTGGCGATCCACGGCATGAATAACAGCGAACGAAGCTCCGACCTGCTCTTCGTCGCCGAGTTACAGACGAATGATTACGACTTGGAGAAGGAGATATGGAAACTCATAGATGAGGAGGCGTTTTACACCTTTTGGACTGTGGAAGGCCTGCTCAGTTTTTGGGACGGCTACTCCGGCAACCGGAACAATTTCTTTGTCTATCTCAACCCCGAAACCAACAAGTTCCATTTCCTACCTTGGGGTGCCGACAGTATGTTTGAAAAATACAGCCCGCTCGGAGTCGATCGCCGCTCGCCCCGCTCCGTGCGCACCGTGGGCCTTGTAGCCCACAAGCTGTATCAGATCCCGGCCGTTCGAAAAAAATATGCTGCAAACATGAAGCAACTCCTGGCCACGCATTGGGACGAAGACAAACTCCTAGCCGAGACTGAGCGGGTCGAAACCATGGTCGATCCGCATCTCTCCCGTGAACAGCGGCGCAAGGTCGATTACGAAAAAATCCGTCGCTTCATCCGCAATCGCCGCGCTGATGTCGAACGGGAAATCACTGGCGAAGACATGCCACTATGGAGCGCTGCCCCGGAGCCCCCGCCCGTGATCGGGGGTGAATGGGGGAGAAACAAGGGAAAAGGTGACGGCAAGGATTCGGAGAAAGATGGTAAATCTTCTGCCAAGGCCACTTCACTTTGGGACGCAGCCAGAACCGGTAATACTTCCCTGCTAAAGCAACTTTTGGACAAAGGGATGGATGTCAATGCCAAGGATGAGGGAGGCGGCACAGCGCTTAG
>Ga0302134_10000993_pt1 | contig 13008 bp, 10 predicted proteins | sample CB9_SCM_MG_FD_203123 | JGI IMG/M metagenome (GOLD analysis project Ga0302134, IMG submission 203123) | Marine microbial communities from Western Arctic Ocean, Canada - CB9_SCM | ecosystem: Environmental > Aquatic > Marine > Oceanic | place: Canada: Western Arctic Ocean | collected 2017-09-19
GGCAATTTTCAAGCGTTCTAAAAAGGTAGAAGGTGATGGGTTTGAAGGACCTCCTGTAATTCCAAGGACTGCACCTCCGGCCTCTGCATTTACTCAACCACCGCCACTCGCAGCAGTTCAGCCTGTACCAGTTGCTGTAGTTTCGCCTCTTGCAGTTCAAGCAATCGCACCACCCGTAGTTGCAACTTTGAGCAATGCAATGGATTTGCTTTCACCAACCGTCGATTCAACACCTGTAATTGAAACTGAGATCGCATCATTGAGCAACGCAATGGACTTGCTGGGTGGGGCTGATGAGGCTGTATCAGAACCAATAATAGAAGATGAAATCCAAGAAGAAATCCAAGAAAAAACCGAAGAGGAAATCGAAGAAGTGGAATTGATTGCTTCCAATAGCGGCCCAATGACTACCTCAGGTGTAGTACTCAAGGCATTACCAGGGACTACGGCAGGAGAGGACGGTTGGTATCACGGTATAGACGGTAAGCCACTGCACTGGGAAAACCCTCAGTAGCACTCATCTTGATTGGGGAAATCCCCACTGCGCACATCTTGGATGTATTCTCCAACGGCATTAGAGATATCTTCGTAGAGATTCATGTAGCGACGGAGGAATCTGGGGTTGAATTCATGGGTTATTCCTAATAGGTCATGAAGTACCAATACTTGACCATCAACACCAGCACCAGCACCAATCCCAATGGTTGGAATATTGATAGATTCACTGGCTTGCTTTGCTAATTCAGCGGGTATTTTTTCGAAGACGATTGAGAAACACCCGGCTTTTTCTAACAACTTACAGTCTTCAAGTAATTTACGGGCTTCTTCCTCTTCCCTTGCTCTAACAGTGTAGGTGCCGAATTTGTAGATGGATTGAGGTGTCAAACCAAGATGTCCCATTACAGGAATTCCGGCACTGAGAATTCTTTCAATCGACTCAACAATTTCACTTCCGCCTTCAAGTTTAACTGCATGTGCCCCACTTTCTTTCATTATACGAATTGCAGATTCGAGGGCTAATTTTGAATTTCCTTGGTAGGAGCCGAAGGGCATATCGACCACGATTAGAGCCCTATCAACTGCTCGAACAACACATTGGGCATGGTAGATCATGTGCTCAAGAGTGATTGGAACTGTAGTTTCATTTCCAGCCATAACATTTGATGCCGAGTCTCCCACTAAAATGACGTCTATGCCCGAGCGGTCGACAATCCTTGCAAGGCTAAAGTCATAGGCTGTGAGCATGGAAATGGGTTCTTTTGCTAGTTTCATTTCCAATAATGTATGAGTAGTTATTCTGCGAGCCTTTCCTGCAACCGACATATTTACTCACCAACTGTATTCAATCCGAGTTGGCCTCTCGGCTTAAAGTGGTTCAAGGTCTTCAGAGGAATGCTCATCTTCTAATGCAGCGAACTTATTCCTCGCCTTGTTTCATCTTTCCGTCATCTAATGAGGCTAAGAATTCATCTAGATCAATGACCCCATCTCCATTTGTATCTATTTCGTGAAACAGATTTCTTGCGTTTAGGTGCTCAATATTGGGTGCTAAAATCTCCATGGCTTGTATGAATTCGTGTATGGTCAGATGGTCAAGGTGATGTTTGCTGCAACATTGATGGAATACCAACCAATGCTTCTCTCTTTCATGTTGGTTGGCTGCAGTAAACTCTGTTCGAACAGTTCTCCATGGAGTTAGAGTCTGGTGAGCCCTCGATTTGCCATATGTGTAGTAAGTGATTACCCCCATTAGTGAGCAAACGGCCGCTCCGATTAGCGCCTTCTCTCCCATGACATAGATGAGCAGGATACCACCGAGGATACCAATGATTTGTGTAAACGGATAAAGTGGTGAGAGGTACTTGGGTTTGTAAGATAAATGTGAATCAGAAGCCATACGCATTACGATGACGCATGAATTTATCACCACGAATACCATTATTTGGAATCCAGATGCCAACTTAGCGACATCCTGTACTGGTAATGTTAGAATCGCTATGCCCATCGCAATTCCCGTTCCAATAATTGCCCGATGAGGGGTCTCAAACCTTGGGTGAACATCTTCGAGTGCCTCAGGGAGAAGGTTATCTCTAGCCATGGCGAATGGGTATCGGGATGCCGCCATGATTCCAGCCAGAGCCATTGAGGTCATGGTTAAAATAGCCAGTATAGATGCTATAATCCCTATTGTCTTACCACCTACTGCATTTGCAAAAACGTAAATTGGGTCTTCCCTTGCATCATCTCCTGACATGAATGAATTTGCATCCACAGTGGCCATCATTACGAATACGATACCACAGTATAGGATTGTGCTAATTAGCAAAGAGAAAAGCATTCCTCGAGGGAGATTGGTTTCAGGCATCTTTACTTCTTCTGCAACAGCTGCAATTTTTGTTACTCCTGCGTATGAGACGAAAACAAACGCCGCAGTTTCAGCAAGAGATAGCCAACTGTCACCAAAGGCTCCATTGGAGACAGGTCTTGACCAGTCTGGCTCGGCTGTAAGTGCAGCCCATATTGAAATACCAATCAGAAAGATAACGGATACCGAGACGATAGGTGCCTGAATTTTCTTGATGATTTTGACACCTATTATATTGATTACGACAATAAATACTAACAATGCTAAAGCAGCTAATTGGATGTTAATTTCGAATCCTATTAGTGGTTCAATGACCCATAGGTAGGCAGAGAATCCAATTAGAGCAAAGGCAGCCTTAAGCAAGAACGATGCCCAGAGGCCGAGACCAGCAATGGTTCCAAATAGCGGCCCATATGTTCTCTCAATGTAGATGTAGTCACCACCTGAAATAGGCATTGCTGTAGCCAACTCCGCCTTCGACAAGGCACCGGGAAGGACGACTAAAGCAGCGATCAAGTATGCCGCCCAAATACCAGCCCCACCCAAGTCAAGCATAGCAAGTGCTGGGAGTACGAAAAGGCCAGATCCTAGCATGGCTGAAAGTGAGATAATAACGACCGACCAAATCCCGAGTTTTCGCTCTAGTGTATCCGAGATATGCTCAACTTCTCTGTAAACGAAGTCAATGACAGCCTTAGCGGGGGGGGGTGCCATGTTCGCTCGACTTGGGTGCGCTTTTAGATGATGTGTCTACATTGTATTGCTAAAGCACCGATTATCAGCACTGCGTGCTATTTAGGAGATTGATAAATATGTTTTAAATCCGGCTTAATAGATGCCAATCCAATTACTGATTACCTTCAATATCATGGCCTGATTCTGCACAACCAGTATTGGCAGAGGTCTTGAATCAGAGGCTTGCGATGACCTTCAACTCGACTGCTATCGGAGTTGGTAGAGCGCGCACAGCGAGTGTAGTTCTAGTTGCACCAACATCTCGAAAATACTCACTGTAAACCTTATTGTATCCCTTAAAATCCCTATCCATATCGACTAAGAATGAAGTAACATCCAAAACTTTGTCAATACTGGAACCCGATGCTTCCAATATAACCTTGATGTTCTCTATGCAGGCACGAGTTTGAGCCTCGATATCATAATCCAAAGGATCCCCATTTTCATTTTTTATTGGGCCACCTGGGATGCTATTAGTTTGGGCTTGTCTTGGCCCGACTCCTGATAGATAGAGTAAGTCACCAATTCTTCTTGCATGTGGATAGGGGCCTACAGGTTTTGGTGCAGCATCAGTATTCACCAGATTTTCCCCTTTTGTTCCCTGCCAAAGTTCTGGCCCTGATTCCTCCTTTGCAAGGGTCTTCAAAACTAAAGAATCGAATTCAGAAAGGGAATGTTCTTCAATTTCAATGAAAGCCCCGGTTGCCGCGTCTAGCACATTTCTGTCGCCATGATAATTTTCAACATCATCCTCATCATATTCTTTGTCGCCAATTCCCCCCTCGCTGGGGTCAAGGACTACGACTGCCCCTCCTGCTCCATGCAGGGCTTCGTAAGCAAGTACCTGTCCATTGAAATTATTGTGCTGACCATTAATGGCAGATAACCACCACATCGGCTTGAATGAAACTACTTTTTGTACTCGGATTTGCCCTTGGATTGTACGAGATAATTGTGCCAAGTCTTCTAACCTTCCTTCTCCAAGGAACTCCAACATTTTCTGATTCCACTCATCATCCTTCAAGGAATGAATCGCATCCTCATCTGGTGAAACTGGTTGAGTGAACATTCGATTCGACATCGACATAACGACTACTGCGATTGCCTTCTTGCCACTTGCTTCTACCGCATCAGCGCAGGCCTTTGCCAGAACAGTGGTTTCAGCTCGGTTTGCATATACATTAGAGGAGCAGATGACGGCAGGAATTCGGTTATCTGGATTCAATAATTTCAGGGCTACGACTGAACCACCATCGATAGGGAAGCCGTGATAGTTAACACACCGTGATTGCAAACCACGAGCCTTGTTGGCAGCATCCCAATCTTTAGCAAATTGGGTATCGATATTGAGAGAATAAGGGATTGAGCCGAGGTCGTGGAAGTCATGGTCGACAAAGACCCACTCAGGGTTAGGGTCTGAAATAATTTGATGTCCAATAATAGAAGGCCAAAGAGTGGAATATATGATTAGAATATCGGCATCACTTTCTTCGATTTGGCGTCTTGCTTCATCGAAACCCGCTCTTATATTTGCCCAACCTTGGTTTGCATCTGGACATAAGTATGGGTGAGGATGGGCTGGCACAACTAAGGATTTGATAATTCCAGACATCAAACGCCTCCCTTCTTTTCATGTTGCCATTCCATGATTACGTTACCTGTGCCAATTATGGTACCATAACCGTGCATCAGTGGGGAATATGTTGGCATCCCTAAGGCCGAAAACATCCAAGTAAGTGAGCCACCATCATTTTCAGAAATCGCTTGTTCAATGAACTCAGGCATTTCATCAACGACTTGCTGAGTTTTCCCTTCTCTCATTAAATCAAGAATCCGCATATCCCAAAGGTGCATTGCATGGCTGGTGATATGCTCCTTACTCATGTCTTCTGGGATGGCCGATTCAGTGGTAAAGTGGCGGTGTGAAAGGGAGTTACTTGCTATGAGCAAAACTCTCTTGCCACTGGCTTGGATGGCTTTGCGAGTACTTTCTCCTAATTGTATCATCATTTCTTGCATAACTTCAACCGAGTAATAATGGCGACTACGATTACTCGAGATTGAAACTATCGGCTTGTTCCAATCAGGCCGAGTTAAATGGCAGGCAACAATGGTCCCGTAATCGACTCTAAAGTCGGGGTTCTCCATCATTTTCACGGCCATACCGTCTGCTTCGGCTTGGTCATGAATGGCCTTGGCTAATTCAACATCGACCTTTATGTCATAGTTGAATCTGAATAGATTTGGAAAAACTGGATCCACCGATAAACTCTTGAAATTTTCAACCCCAAGAAAGTGTGTGCCAACATAAGTTTGCCAGTGTGGAGACAAGATGACGATAACATCGTAGTCAACTTCCTCAAGGCTTTCCCGCATCCTTTCATACCCCCATCGAAGTTGTTCCCAACCTCCCTCTGACTTCGGTTCATTTTGCGGAGGATTTTCTGCATAAATGAGATGAGGAGGGTGTGGAGCGATGATGCCTGCGACAATCTTTCCTCCGCCCATGAATCGCCGAGGCAACATCAGGTCTTTGACCTTGTTAATACGACATCTTCTTGAGGACCCTCACATCGCCCCAAACATGGATGGGCATGAACAAAATGTCGTTCATTCAAAGGCAGCATTTGTACACGTCATCATCCCTGCAATAACTGGCGCAATATGTGGCTTAGTAGCCCAGTCGCTTGTTGATTCTGGCAAGTTGGCAAGCCCTTGGAATGAGGAAGACTACCTCTATTCGCTTTGGAATATGCATGTTGCACTGCTCATCGTCACTATACCTGGACTTGTGGTTATGGCGGCTTGGATGGCCAAACAAGGTCGCAAAAGCGAGATTTTTGAATTCATGGCTGGCGGATTCTCAACTATTATTTTCGCATTTATGATGTCAAGTATGGCTGGATGTGGGGCTTTCATTTTGATGCTGTTTTGGTTCATGGCTTCAGGTAGTTGGGGCAAGCATGACCTGCCGGCATTCAGACTTGGCGTTTGGTGGGGGCTTGGGCTAGTTGTGGGATCATTTTCAGGTGTCTTAGCCCTTGATATCCGCTCTTAATCGATAAGGTGCATTAATTCAGTAACTAACTCGGATAGGTTTGCTGATTCAAGTAATGATTGTTTTTCATTCGGGTCAGCGACTAGAACCGAAGCGATTCGCCAAATTGAAGAGGCATCCCAATCGCAGACAGTTGCTAATTGTGCATCTTTCCATTCTTCAACCATTTCTTCAGGCATACTATTTCGCTTTGCAAGACTTGAGAGAAAGGTCATCCAAATATCCTCTAATTCTGCTTTTAAGTCACCATCTAATGTCCCTTCAGGTTCCATCATTAATTCTACCTTGGCACGGATATAAAGGCGCGCATCATCGCCGCCGCCGACCATTTCCATCAAAGATTCAAGGTCTGGAAAAACTCTGTGATGTACCGCATCCATGGGGGGTGCAGCCGGTTCAATAATCTCTGTGATTCGGAACCTTCGTTGTCCTTGAATCTCAATGATGTGATTGCTACCTGCTTCTTCATGGCCGCAAATCCTTGCTGTTGTGCCAATCAGATGAGGGCCAGTCCAGTTATTGACCGGATGAAATGGGTCGATCAAACAAATGCCAAAGGGTAGGTCGTCGAGCAGGCAGTCATCTAGCATCTGTTTGTAGCGTGGCTCAAAGATTCGCAAGACCTGTGGCTCACCAGGCAACAATGCACATTCAAGGGGGAAAATTGGCAGAACCAAACTGTCTCTGGATGAACCCATTAGGGGGTCAATCTTACAGGATGTCTTTATTCCTGTTCATCAGATTGCCATTTATGAGACGGTAATGAATCGATTAGAGACTTGTTCGCCATCTTCAGGCGCACTAGGCGGTAGATAACGAACCCTGTCATCCAAAGAGAAGGAATTGAGAGTAGATAGGCATTGAGCATTGAGTCATTGCCATAGTCATTGAGGACCCGAACTTCCATGGCTTCGACGCCCGAATCAACGGGGTTATGCATCAATATCAGATGCCAAATATTCGATTGACCCAGAGTGATTTTGAGAGTTTGTCCGGGGGTGACTATCTTTTCATGACCGCCTTCATCGCTTAAATTAGTCCAGTTTATCGAGCCTTCAGCCATTGAAGGAAGAGCGGCTTCTAATTGAATTGCAACAATATAGAGGTCGGCATCCTCTGCCAAATTAGTGATTTCAACTTCTACCGTCTCACCGTAATTTAGACGTTGAATAATTTCGTAAGTTGTATCGCCTTCGCCAAGTCTGAATGAAACGCGCTCATTCATATTTGCTTCTTGGTAGGAAACGGCTGCAAAGATACTGAGGAGGAGCATTAGGGCGATGAATCCCTCAACCATGACATGCCGGACTACTTTCTCTTTTGTCACACCCTCAAACATCTTACCGTGGTCATTTCTCAAACGCGGCTGCAAGTGATGGATAAAGAAGGCACCAAGGGCGCCAATCGCCATACCCAACGGGATATCAATAATCCAGTGTATTCCAAGATATAGGATTGTAAAAGCAAACAAAATAGTATTTGCTACGATGAAAACATGGTAGCGGTAATGAGCCCATTCCTTCATCTTCATGCCTTTTTCTCTAACATGGAGGATATTCAGCAGAATTATTCCAAAGGGGATTGCTATGTGCAGTGATGGAACAGCATTATCGAGGGGGTCATGAGATGCATAGAATTCTGCATACCAACCATCATGATACAGAATAGCATCCATCCCGGGAATCCAAGAACTAGTAACTTCAACATTAAAGAATAGGTAATAGGGGACTGCAATCGCATAGATGAGGAGATAGTTCAATGCAACTTTATCGGTCATGTCACGCTCGCCAACATAGGCATAGTAGACGGTGGTTATGTAAATTAAGAATAAGTAGATGAAAAGATAGTGGAAGTTTAGGAAATCTGTCAGGTATGAATTTCTGAAGAACTCCTGCACCCAGAGGCTTGCATCTCCTTCGATAGCATACACCAAGTCAGTCCAATTACCAGTCAAGCGCTTCATCGGTTCATTCAAACTATCAGTCATGGACTTCCATTTGATGATGATGATATACCCCATGACGTGTAGGTAGTATCTCTTTTCGTGAATGATTCGAGCAATATCCCTTAGAGGCGTTCGGCGTTGCTTTTGGTTGAGGGTGAATAGCCAACAAGTTAGGGGGGTTAGGACCAAAATAAGTCCCATCATTACCCAATATGGATCGAGGACCATCAAGCAAAGCGCAAGGCTACTCCTTGAAGAGCCTTGCCAGCATATTCATCTCTTGATGCAGATGTTTTGAGCCTCTGAATAAAATGACAGCGACCATCTGCCACCTTCACGCCCTACTCCTGATGCCTTGGTTCCACCGAATGGAGTTCTCAGATCTCGGTGAAGCCAAGTATTGACCCAGACCATACCTGTGTCGAGGGCTTCACTAACCCGTCGTCCTTTCTCAAGGTCTGATGTCCATACCGATGCAGCAAGGCCATATTCGACTCCATTGGCGATAGTAACCGCTTGTTCTTCAGTATCAAAAGGATGTACCACTACGACAGGGCCGAATATTTCCTCAGTTGAGCAAGTTGAGTTGATGTCTAAGCCAGAAATCACCGTAGGTTCTAAGAATGCACCGTCCTCAATATCAGGTCGCTTGCCACCTGTGCAGATAATCCCGCCTTCGTCCTTGGCGATTTGGATGAAAGATTCTACCTTGGAACGATGTTCTTTTGAGACCAAAGAGCCAAGTTCTGTATCTTCATCACTTGGGTCACCGAGTTTCATAGCTTCAATATGTTTACATAAGTCTGCCAAAAACTGATCATAAATTGAAGATTCAACCAATATTCTGGAACCGCAAAGGCAGACTTGTCCTTGATTTAGTAGACCAGCGCGAGCAACTCCTGCAACGGTCTTTTCCATATCTGCATCAGCAAACACGATAGTGGAATTTTTACCACCCAGTTCAAGGCTCAATTTCTTGAACATAGGGGCTGCAGTCGAGGCTACGATTTTTCCCGTTGCAGTTCCTCCAGTAAAGGAGATAATGCGGGTATCAGGATGTTCTGTAAGGGCCTGTCCCGCTTCATGGCCATATCCATGAACGATGTTAACAACACCCGCGGGTAAGCCGATTTCCACCAATAAACGCGCTAACAAGTCAGCGGTTAAGGGAGTCAATTCACTGGGTTTAGCAACTACCGTATTTCCCATTGCAATAGCCGGAGCAATTTTCCAAGATAGCAAATACAGCGGTAGATTCCATGGTGTAATCAAACCTGCAACCCCAACTGGTTGCATGACAACATGATTGCTGGCATCCTCCATCTCAAAGCGTTCCACCTCTAACTCGCGCACCTGTTCAGCAAAAAACCGAAAATTTGCAACACTGCGAGCAGCATCAACCTCCCTTGCCAGCGAAATTGGCTTGCCAGTATCCATCGATTCAAGAACCGCAATTTCCTCCGATTTAGCCTCAAGTGCATCGGCGATTCTATCTAACCAATCCGCCCGTTCTTCATATGATAGAACTGCCCAAGCAGGAAAGGCTCGCTTTGCCGCGATAACTGCGGCATCAACATCACTTGCTGTCGAACGGGGAATAACTGAAGTTTGCTTGGAAGTGGCAGGATTTAGATTCTCCAAGCATTCTTCAGTAGCAACAAATTTCCCATTGATTAGATTCAGAACTTCAATCAAAGCCTTCACCCCGAGTCGGGATCTCATAATGCCAGCGGTCTTGATCTGGGTCCCATTCATCCCACGTTGGAATTGTCTTCAAAACCTCGAGTAAATGCGGTGGAACAACTCCCGGTACGATGAATGCCTTTTGTCGATGTAATGGATACGGATTGCGTAATTCAATACCTAAGACTCCTAATATCGCCCTTGCTACATACCAAGTTGCCTGGGAGTTCCAGCCGTGAGCAATTTTTATTACGATTCCTAATCCCTTTGGGTAGTCTGGATGTTCTATTGACAAACCCAGTAGGCCGTCTGCCCCCTCTTTGGCGATGACTTTTCCTTCGCCGGCTTTGATTATCGTCGAGTCGAGGCGGTTGAAACCACCTATCAAATCAGGATGTTCTACCATAGCAGACCAAATCCAATCATCATCTTTTTGTTGCACTAGCCCAGCACATAAGCGGGCTAATTCATTAACGGTATTGGAGATGGTTGGTAGTCCACAACCATCTTTAGCAATGCGCTTTGGTTGCCAGTCTTGGCCAAGAAAACCTCGAATAGTCTTCATGAACGAGAGAAATACTTCGTGGCTTGGCAAGGTATAGCCAGCCCGCTTCCAACCTTTCAAACGGCAGCCCTTCAGTATAGCAGCATGCTCACCACTACAGGTATGATACCAGCGTCGAGGACGTCGAACTTGGCGACCGAACTGGATCAGTGGCACATCAAGAGGTGTTAGCATCAAGCCCCATTCGGGTTCGGACAACAAACTCTGAGCAGCAGCAACATGCTCGGTATCTCCATTATGGCTAGCCACAGAAATGGCCTTTTGTACCCAATCAGTTTCACTATCCAAGACCTCGCAAAAAGCCTTCAACATGAAGGGTTTCATCATCGAGCGACCATAGCATAGGACATTGCCGCCAAAGGAATGGATGACCTCATCACCATGAGCCCAAGCAACAGCACCATGGATGGTAGTTTCAGAAACTCCATTACGGCGATAATCAACCAGTGGCTCCCATTCTACGTCGCGACCAGTCGGGATACCCTCAACATTCTCACCAAGTGGTGAATCCGGAAATACTCCTGACCCAGGACGACCAGGAGATACAGCAGAATGGTCATCATGTTGTAAGGTCAAAGCGCCGCCTCCACTAACGGCACCACTTGTTCGATAAAAGCACGCATGTTGCGACAGACACGCTCCGAATCATGATTGAAGAAATCGAACCAAGTCATTATCCGGTCTTCTGGATGGAAGCGCTCGAGCATTTGGGCGGCGATTTCTGCTGGATTACCAATCAAAGCATTATCAGCAGCCTTAGCAACCTTTGAAGGATCTAGTGTGCCTTCTAAGGCAGACCAATATGAGCCAAGTGAAGCCTTTGCCTCAAGTTTAGCGGCAGCACTTTGTTCATCTGCAGTCAAACCTTCTTCGGCATTTAGGAAGACAAAGGAAGTTCTTGGCATATCCCGCCTGCTCCAGTTTCCGCCATCTTGATGGTAGCAAGCAGCCATTCTAGCATGGGTTGCTTCGATTACCTCAGGTTGAGTTATTGACAAGTTGAACACCTTGACGGGCAGGATGGAATTAACGAATTCCTGTGCCTTAGGGTCATGAGTTCCAGCGATTAACTTCAGTTGAGAGCGCGGCCAATTCCGTGGTACTATACTGATATCTTCAAACTCATACCGGCGCTCAATCTCAACTGAATCTCCCCCGCCAGCAGCATCCTGTACAGCCATCCAATCTTCATCAGAACGGAAGTTTTCCCTCGTCAAAGTTGTTGTGCGAATATCATCAGAACTAAACTTATCACCTCGCAATAAGCGTAGGAAAATTTCAGATGCCTCCATGAAGATTTGACCACGCAAGGCTGGCCACGACTTCTCTTCAACTTCATTACGAGGAGTTATCCCATATGGGCGAGCCATGAACTCAAAGCGGCCTGCGCTGAAACCAACGTGTAATTTTCTCTGCAAAGAGGACATTCCCATCAATTGTACAGTATTTGCAATTCTTTCAGCAGCAGAGATAGGCCCTCCGCCCGCCAAGATAGAAAGGACAGCAGAGCCGATGTCTATTCGCGATGTGCGGTGAAAAGTTTCCAGTGCCAACTGCGGGAAATCAGTGCAGAGACCGACTTCTCCTTGCCAATGTGGTACGACAGGTTTCTTGTTCAACTTTTGAGTTTCAGTGGATAGGTGTGCTTGCGCAAGCCATGCAACACCGAAGCCCAAATCATCGGCTAGTTTTACCTGCTCAAAGTAATTTTTTAACATCTGTTGCTCAGAAGGGATATGGCCTTCAGTATCGGGAGTTTGGGAAATCGAGAAGAAAATATCGTACTCCATGATGGCTCCCCCTCAGTTTAGCGAAGAGGCTGCTGATACCCGTTCTTTTCGGTTAACAACAGTGTTATTCTGTTGATTCGACCCAACGACCCTGAAACTCATCCCCAGTATTATCGATGTGAATAAATAACTGCAAGGAAATCCAGACAAGAGTATTGAAACCACTTGCCAATCCATCTTCTCCCCCTGCCTTAGCAACCATAAAGTCAAGGTTATCGGTGCCAGAATGCCATTCCTGCCAGAAGGATACATCTCCTCCTGCACTAAAGAAGTTGAAAGTTGCATATCCTTCCCTAAAGAATGAACAATGATCGCTAGCACAAGATTCAGAGGCTGACCAATGGATTTCATTTTGAGAAGTAGGAGAATATTGCAACTCATCAACCACTGCACTTTCAATCCAGTCTAGCATTACAGTATGGTTCTCATCCGAGGCACCAGCAACTGCGATTCCCAAATCATATGGCCCATAGCCAGGAGGGGGGACAATCGGATAATTCAGGGAAACCATGTCGAAATTCATGTAGGCCTTGACAGTTACGTTTTCAGGAATATGGTCAACAAATGCCAAACTTCCAAGCAACCCTTCTTCTTCACAAGCCCATAATGCTGCGACGACAGTATGGTCGAAATTCATGGTACCAAGTGCTTCCGCCATCTCAAGGCTAACGGTGCTGCCGCTGGTGTCATCATTGGCGCCTTCGGATGTTCCGCCACCTGGTGGTGTCAAGGCATAGGCGACATCGAAATGTCCACCCACAACAATCCACTCATCGGGATAAACATCGCCATAATTGTAGGCGACGACGTCCTTCAGGTAGTCCTCCTCATATTCTGTGACTTCAACGTGGTCGAAGCCGATGTCGA
>Ga0302134_10000994_pt1 | contig 13003 bp, 13 predicted proteins | sample CB9_SCM_MG_FD_203123 | JGI IMG/M metagenome (GOLD analysis project Ga0302134, IMG submission 203123) | Marine microbial communities from Western Arctic Ocean, Canada - CB9_SCM | ecosystem: Environmental > Aquatic > Marine > Oceanic | place: Canada: Western Arctic Ocean | collected 2017-09-19
CTTGAGCTCAATGTTTTCATATGCTCTATAAGTGTCTTTATCGCACCCGGAAGCATCGATCCATGCATCAGTAGCGTTTGCTATTTCCGTGAGTTCTGAGGAGGTTCTTACTTGCGTGTACTTCGAAAAAGGTGACCCAACATCTCCTGTTTTCCCAATTTCGGAACCTATTGACCAAATCACACCCAGGATATCGGGAGGCGTTGCAGCTAAATTTGAAACTCCTACTTTAGTCCAAGCTTCTATCTGTGCAGTAGTAAATTCACTAGCGCTGAGTCCGGTTATGGAAGGAACTCTTGTGGGAGCTGGCGGCGGCGTAGCCGTTGGCAGAGCAGTAGGCGTAGCCGTTGGCAGAGCAGTAGGCGTAGCCGTTGGCAGAGCAATAGGCGTAGCCGTTGGCAGAGCAATAGGCGTAGCCGTTGGCAGAGCAATAGGCGTAGCCGTTGGCAGAGCAATAGGCGTAGCCGTTGGCAGAGGTGGCAGTGTTGGTGTCAGCGTAGGGCTAGGAGTAGATGTTGGTGGTGATGGAGTACGTGCGGGCTGCGACGTAGCAGTAGATAGTGGCACAGGGGTCCAAGTAGGAGTGGCGGACGGCAGGGCTACCAATGCTTCCGCATCCACGCTTGTCTGAATTTCAGGTGTAGGTGCAATCAGTGGCGCTGCGGCTGACGTGCAAGCTGCGAGGATTGTTGTAAAAAGAAGTAGCGGAATTAGTAATTTCATGGTCAGATTTTACCAGAGGCCTGCAGCCATCGCTAAGTGTGGGTTACCCGAGCACTCAGGACATCGGGGAGCCAAGAGTACGGTGGCCGTGGCTAGGTGGCGGGAGTGCGTGGGAGTCGAACCCACCCAGGACTAGGAAACTAGCCCTGCAACGGTGTTGAAGACCGCGAGGCCCACCGGGACCCATCCACCCCCCTCTATATACGAGACACCTCGGCTCGAAGGCCTCGTTGAGTCGAGAAATCGAAGCGCCCCGGCTCAGCGGGGCCTTCGGTTTTCGTGTATCAGGAGACTGCGCTCAAGTTAAGCCTCAAGGACATTGTCAATCTTGCGCTTAAGAATCGTCTTCGGAACCGCTCCGATGACTGTCTCCGCGACGACACCGTTCTTAAACAACAGCAACGCGGGGATACTGCGGATGCCGTAGGCGAGCGCAGTATCCGGGTTCGCGTCCACATCCAGCTTCACGAAGGCGAACTTACCATCGTACTCAGCGGCCAATTCCTCCACCACGGGAGCAATCATCTTACAAGGACCACACCAGTCGGCCCAAAAGTCGACCAGCACCGGGATTTCGGAATCTAGAACCGATTTCTGAAACTCTGCGTCTGTTACAGGCTGCGTCGTTGCCACGTAAGTCCTCCAGTGCTGTTACCCGTACCTCGGGTTTACTTTTTCTTCTGATTCGGGGTTCGCCAAGGCTATGCAGGTCTCAGCGGCCATGCAGTAGGCTGAAGCTCCCTCATTATAGCCTCTTGGCAACGCCCGTGTACTTCCACCAATCACCTGAACCCTGTGGAAACGCTCGTGGCGGGTCAACCACTCGGTCATTGAAAGCCCAACGTTCAGATAAGCCCGCCACCATGAACATCCAGGCACCATCCAATGCAACTGTTTGCAGTTGTTCCGCCAGAATGGTTCGCTTGGCGGGGTTCAATTCTACGGCGAATGCATCGATCAAAACATCGAGTTCATCCGACCCTGCACCAGTGACGTTCGCTGTCCCTCCGCGGTGCAGCATGGCCAGCGCGAAAGCGTTAGGAGTGTCTGTCGGCGGCATCGGGCCAACAAAAAGGTCGTAATCGCGCTGTTGCCACACTCTCTCTAGGTACGTGCCTCGCGAAACAACCTCTGTGGCAATAATGAAACCCGCATCGCGCAACTGAGCGGCTAATTCTTCGCCATGGGAAACATATTTTTGACCAAAATTACCAATAGTGAGCGTCAACGTAGCCCGAATGCCAGCGAGTGGCCCAACGAACGCCTGAGCGAGATTGCTCTGATCAAGGCTCCACGCCGGCTCGAGGAGCGGCATGCCAAGCCCGACCCAACCGACCCCAAACGACTCCGCGATGGCCAGCTGGGGGTCAATCGCACGGAAAATAGATTGCCGCACCGCGCGATCACGCAGCGGCGCGCGGGTCGCGTTGGCACCGAAGAGTACACCGCGACCTTGCCGTTCGATCACAACCGAGCCGTAGAGCTCATGATCCATCTCCGCCCATTGCTGCTCCGAAACCTGTGCCATGTCAGCACGGTCAAGGCCGAGAAGCCCGACACCCGTAATTAGGTCAGCAACGGGTAGAAACTGCACAGAATTGGCGACGGGCTCGCCGTCGCGGAAGTAGTCGTCCCTCGCGGTTAGCGTCACCTGCCCCGTACCACCGCGGGTGAAGAGCCATGGCCCTGCACCAATCACCCGGCCTGTCTGGAGGTTAGCCCGGTCCAGGGCGTCGGGGGCCATAATCACGGCGTACGGGCTAGCGAGTTTCAGCAGGAGGTCGGGATCGGGGTAGTGAAGCGTGAAGCGCACTGTACGGTCGCCAGCGACAGCTATCGTATCGACAGAATCGAGGAGACGCTCGTGCGGAGAGCCAGGCTTACGCATCCGTTCAAGGCTCCACACCACATCCAATGCAGCCACCTGCCGGGATTCAAAATCGTCAGCTCCTTGCCACCATGCAGCGGGGTGCAAATCGACGTCCAACGTTGCGTCATCAATGAACTCCCAACTCAGGCAAATGTCGCACTCCACGCGCAAACTCGGTGTTTCTGTCCCTGGCCTGGCGACGAACCGGAACAAGCGGTCGTAGCCGAGCCCCGCGCCAAATAACGTCGCCCACTCGCTGATCAACCTGTGTAGGTCCTGGTGCGGAGCAGCGCCGACCACCGCTACTCGCAAAATCCCCTCCGGCGGTGGGCCCGGCGTAGGGGTAGAAACCGGGGCAGGGGTAGCGGTTAGGACGGGGACTGGGGCTGGGGCTGGGGCTGGGGAGCATGCTGAAATCAGCACCACTGTAATCAGCACCAGCGTTCCCGTACGCAACGCACCTAGGATGGCCACACCTCATCAGGGGCACCGGCGGAGTCCCCTAGGTTCTTGAGGCTCGAGTCCGCCTGTCGTCGTTTGATGAGCGCGAGGGTACCGAAACGCCCCATCACGGCTAGCGCAAAAACCATGGGCGGCCCAAACACTAGCAAGTGCATCACGAAGGCAAAGGTAAAGGCCAGCGCTCTATCCGCTCCGAGCGCAACCAACATCGACACTATCGCGAAATGGTACGTACCTGCTCCCCCAGGAAGCGAGAGCATCGCGGACGTGAAGAACATGGCTGCCACCAGCACCGTCGCCATCGTCAGTGGGTCAATAGCAATATTCAGACCTAGTGCTAGCACCCAACCCGCAAATCCCATCAATATCCAATGGAGGAAAGTCGCTCCGAATGAAAGCGCCAAGCGGCCGGGCTTACCGCGGAGGTCGCGTAAGGCGCTGATAAGTCGATGGAAGAAGCCGAGTCGATTGGCGAGGGGAATAGAATTAATGCCGCGAGAAACACCAAGCATCACCAGCAGGCTCACCGTCAACATAACGACCGCACCAAATAGCTGGATACTAATCTTGGAGTCGCGCAGGCTTGGCACCAACAGAACCCCAGCCGTCATCAATATACCTGTGGCGAAAATGTCCAAAACGTTTCCGCCGACCAACGACGCCATTGCGTGCGGCAACGGTACTTTATGGCGGCGTGTAATGAGTCCGAGTTGCAATGCTTCGCTGCCAACTCGCACAGGGAGCATGTTGTTGAGGCCAATTCCGGCGTTCTGCGTAACGAAGATCTGCCAGAAGCTCACTACTTCGACATCCAGCAAAATCCACCACCGCCCGGCCCGAAGCATCATGGCAGCGCCAAGCGGTACGGTGCTCAGCAGAAGATATGCGATGGGGAAATGGGCAAATGTATTTAAAACATCGCGCCAAGCAATAGAGATTACCGCGGCATACGCCAATCCGAAACTCCCAATGCTACCGGCACCAAGTTGCGCCCAGCGATTGCTGGCAAGTCGTCGCGCTGAGGCGTAGGGAGGGGTCAGGAGCACTCCATTCTCTCCAATCAATCTGTCTTGAGTTTCTTTGACCGTCTACAATTGCGGAACACTATGTCGTTCGAAGAAGAACTCAGAACCACCGTCCATCCGCTAATCGACGGCCACACCCATGTCGACCAGTACGATGCTGCCGGCTTGGAAGGGCTGCTTGAACGAGCCCACATTGCAAATATCGGGCTAATCATAGCAGCGGGGACCACAGTCGCGTCCTGCGAAAACGTACTCGCTCTCGCCGGGACCCATGGCTTCATCAAGGCTGGCATCGGGCTCCATCCCGCTGATTTGGAAGGCCCCTTAGACGACGCTACCGCCCAACACCTCCACGATCTTGCCACGAGCCCTGAAGTGGTTGAGTGGAGCGAATGCGGACTTGATTACATGCCTGGTTCGCCAGGGAAAGCTGTCCAACAAGACGCGCTGCGTATTCAGATACGTATAGCACGCGATCGTCGGCTGCCGCTTGTAATTCACTCCCGCGAGGCCGACCCAGATACCGTCCGCATCCTGAAGGAGGAACACGCTGGCGACGTGGGTGGAGCGTGGCATTACTTCGGTGGCTCTATGGAACTAGCGGAGCAGGCCTTTGATATCGGGTTCTACGTCTCACTGTCCAAAACGCTTTTGCGTGAAGAATTGCTCCAATCAGTCGTCGGCCAGCTCCCCCTTGATCGGTTGGTGATTGAGACCGATTCCTACCCACAGCCCTTCAAGAAAAATCCTTTACGTAGGACAGAGCCTTGGCATTTACCGCAGGTCGCCAGAAAAATCGCTGATATCCAGGGCGTCAATATCGAGACTGTGGCGGAAGTCACTACCGCTAATTACTTACGGATGCTCGGGTTACCCGACCTGATGGCCACATTGAGGAGCTAGTGCGCAAGCCCAGCAGGGACAGATTCACTAGCCGAGAACCGAGAAGCCCTGGGGAACCACGCGGCGGCCGGTGGCCAGAAGCGCGAGTTGGCCGCCGAACCTTGAATCCACTGCGAGGTCGGCAAGCAAGTGGAGAGTGCAGGACAAAGCCTGGCGCGGCGGGTCCATCTCGATTCCAATAGCGGTCTGGATGTCCATCGTGTGGACCATCAACTCAAGCACACGGGTTTCTAGGTAATGCTCAAGCTTTATACCGCCATTGGGGTACTCGATGATTGCGTTTTCAGGGGTCGTCTCCAGCGCCGCAAGAGCCGCCTCTATCCCAGTTCGGGTCGTTGTGATGGCATCGTCCCCCAGGCCATTGCCTGCCAATCGACCACGCTCGGCGATGGCATCGTCGACTCCCTCTGCGGATAACGAAACGTGGTAATGCTGAGCCGCGGACTCAATGTCAATCCTGTTGGCCCGCTGCTGGCTAAACTCAGCGACACGGGCAAACGATGCGCAGGTGTGCCCTACCAGGTCGCGCACTGTCCAGACGCCAAGGGCGGCTTCATTCCACTGACGAGGGCTTATTTTCTCCACTGTGCTTGCGAAGAACTGGGCTGCCTGGCGAAATGATTCTTTGCTCATGGTTGCTCTCTACCTGTACCGTTTACCCGTGCATTCAGCGTAAGGACTTGGCGGCCTCCACCATGTTGCCCAATGAGACCCGAACCTCATCCCAACTCTGAGTCTTGAGTCCACAATCAGGGTTAACCCACAACTGAGCGGGGTTCAGAACGGCTAAAGCCTTGCCAAGAAGCTCCTTCATTTCATCGGAGGATGGTAGACGTGGCGAGTGGATATCGTAGACGCCAGGGCCGATTTGACTCGGGTAGCTGTACTCGCCGAAAGCAGACAGCAATTCCATCCCTGACCGAGATGCTTCCATCGAAATCACGTCTGCGTCCATCTCACCAATCGATTGAATGATGTCATTGAAATCGGAATAACACATGTGAGTGTGAATCTGCGTGCGGTCCGTCACACCAGAGACACTGAGTTTGAAGCACTCCACTGTCCATGCCAGGTACTTCGGCCAATCGGCACGGCGTAGAGGGAGGCCTTCGCGCAGTGCTGGCTCGTCGACCTGAATGGCACGGATGCCAGCCTTCTCCAGGTCCTGTACCTCATCGCGGATAGCAAGCGCTAATTGGCGGCATGTATCGCTCCGTGGTTGGTCGTCACGCACGAATGACCATTGAAGCATGGTCACGGGACCGGTGAGCATGCCCTTCACGGGCTTGTCCGTAAGCGATTGTGCATACGAAGACCATTTCACCGTCATCGGCTCTAGACGGGAGATGTCACCGAAGATGATCGGCGGCTTTACCGCGCGAGTTCCGAAACTCTGAACCCAGCCATTGGTTGTTGATGCGTATCCTTCGAGTTGCTCCCCGAAGTACTCCACCATATCGTTCCGCTCAGCTTCCCCGTGAACGAGGACGTCGAGGCCGATTTCCTCTTGGAAACGAATGACCGTTTCAATCTCTTTCTTCAAGAAACGCTGGTAAGCCGTTGCGCTCATCCGTCCGCTGCGAAGGGAGGCGCGTGCTTTTCGAATCGCCGGTGTCTGCGGGAATGAGCCGATGGTAGTCGTAGGGAGTGCAGGCAGCTTCAGTGATTGTTTCTGAAGTGCCCTGCGTTCTTCATACGGGCTTGTTCTCTCAAGCATCTGTTGCGTCACAGACGCGGCTCGGTCTTCAACCAACGGGTTATGGATTCGTCGAGAGGAACGCCGCGATTCCAAAGCGGCCGCATTCTCAGCGAGCAGCGATTCAGCGCCCACGCCCCGGGTACCCGCGACCGCAGCAATCACTGCGATTTCTCGAACTTTTTGCTTGGCGAATGCCATCCACGACCGCATTTCGGCATCCAATCCCTTTTCAAGATTGAGATCAACCGGACAGTGGAGGAGCGAGCAGGACGGCCCAATCATGACTCTATTGCTGCTCAGCGTGGAAACCGCCTTGGTCGCCAGTGCGGTGGCCAGTGTCAAATCGGTTTTCCATATGTTCCGTCCATCCACCAGGCCGATAGAGAGGATCATATTCGGTGGCAACTTTGCCATCATCTCGTCGAGTTGTTCAGGGCCGCGAATGAGGTCGATATGGATAGCAGCAACCTGCAGAGCCAACGCTGCTCGCAGGTTGTCCCGCAGGTCTCCGAAGTAGACAGCCGCAAGCAATTTCAACGACGATGACGCGGATGAAAGGCGCGCGAACGACAATCCGAAAGCTGAGCGCTCACGGTCATCAAGGTCCATGCCGAGCATCGGTTCGTCAATCTGTACCCAGTCGGCGCCCTCTGCGGCGAGCTGCTTGAGGAGAATCTCGTAAACCGGCAAAATCGACTCAAGCAGCGAGAGCGGGTCTACCTTGGGGTCTTTAGATTTACAAAGCATGAGATAAGTCACCGGCCCGAGCAGCACGGGCCGGGTATGCACCCCCATCTCTCTCGCCTCAACAAATTCAGCCACAGCCTTGGTGCTTGAAAGCTTAAATTTCATCCCTGCCTCAAGCTCAGGGACGATGTAGTGGTAATTCGTGTCGAACCACTTGGTCATGTCCATCGCAGGAATGCTCGTGGTTTCATCGTCGCCGATTGCTCCCCTCGCCATAGCGAAGTAGGTGTCTAGGCTGACTAGACCACCGTCGTGCCCAAAGCGTTCTGGTATCGCTCCAAGCATCACCGATGTATCCAGGACCTGGTCATAAAGGGAAAAGTCGTTAGAAGGGACGTGAGTTATGCCAGCCTTCTGCTGTACTAGCCAGTTAGCACGTCTGATTCTTGCGCCCGTCTTAAGGAGCGATTCTTCGTCAATCGCACCTGCCCAATAGGACTCAATAGAGCGTTTAAGTTCCCGGTTGGCACCGAGTCGCGGAAAACCGAGGTTGGTAGCGATGGCCAAGTTGCGTACTCCCAGGCAGGCGGCGCCGGAATGATTAAGCGGTATCCAACTACGTCATTCTATCGGAGCCGCCCCCACGCGGCCATCCGGCCATTGAACTATGGACTATTTCCACTTTTCGGGTAGCCCTACGTGGTACCCTTTGGGCATGGTTACGGCCACACCTAGGAACTATTGGATGGTCGCTGTTCGCCCCGAGTACTACGATAAGTGCTGCGAGCAGGGATTCACGCTGCTCGGCATGGGCAGCAATCAGCGCAAGCGCGTTCAGCGGATGGAAATCGGCGACCGCGTTTTGTTCTATGTCTCGGTGCGTCTCGTGTTCGGTGTAGTCGCAACGGTGTCCTCCACCTACTTTGAAGACTCCACCCCCACGTGGCCCTCTATTGAACTCGATGAATCATTCGCTTGGCGGGTTAACCTAACCCCTGACGTGATCTTAGATGACGAGCACCTCATCGACGCACGTCTGATAGCCCCTCGTATGCAGTATGTGAAAAAATGGGCGCCTGAGCAGTGGCCGCTGGCCTTCCAAGGTCTGCTGCACTTGGTTCCAAAGCAAGATTTCTCCTTAATCGAGGACGAGATGGGAAAGGGCGTGAAGCGCCCTGATATTACCTGGGGGGAAAACAACAACCCTTGGTGCGCTCTCGACGATACGGCGATGAAAGCGTAAATAATGGCTGTATCCATCGATCTCTCTGGCCGTTCCGCAGTAGTATTCGGCGTTGCCAATCATCGCTCTATCGCCTGGGCTATCGCTCAGCGTTTCCACGATGCTGGCGCCGCAGTCACTGTGACTTACCAGAACGAGCGCCTTGGTCGCACGGTGCTCGATTTGGTTGAGGGCATGGACTACGCCCAGGCCGTCGAATGTGATGTCCTTGATGAGGCTTCCGTTGCCGCGACATTCGCTGCAGCCGCAGCTAAGGCGCCGATTTCAGCGATAGCTCACTGCGTCGCGTTCGCCAACAAGGACGATCTCGCGGGGAGTTTCTCCGCCACGGGAATCGACGGGTTCCGCCTGGCGATGGATGTCAGCGCGTACTCGTTGCTACCCGTAGCGCGCCTTGGTGCTGACCACATGACCGATGGAGGGAGCATCATGACCCTCACGTTCCATGCCGCCGATAAGGTATACCCCGGCTACAACATCATGGGCGTGGCCAAAGCAGCGCTGGAGAACGAAGTCAAGCAGCTAGCGTCAGAGTTCGGTCAACGAGGGATTCGCGTCAATGCAATCTCCGCTGGCCCGCTCAACACCCTTGCTGCGCGTGGCATCTCCGGGTTCAGTGACATGCAGCAAATCCACGCAGCACGCTCGCCTATGCGCCGCAACATCACTCAAGGTGAAGTCGGAGACACGGCGCTGTTCTTGGCTAGCCCGCTTTCAAGTGGTATCACAGGAGCCGTCATCTATGTCGACGCCGGCTACAACGTCATGGCCGTCTAGGCAGGGCGCAGCGCCCTGCAGCAGCCGCTCAGCGCACTTTAGCCTCCACGCCGAAACCAAGAATTCCGAGAGCAAGCGTAGGCTTCGACTACTCGTAACTATCAATCGAGCCCAGCGCGCGCTCCGGGAAATTGAAGGCTCCCTCGACGCTTACCTAGGTGCGTTGGGGCTGAATCTCTTCGAGCCCCGCGAATTCTTCATCGTAGAGCCGGTACATTTCAGCGATTTCCTCCGCGGCGAGAGGCGAAACATCTGAGCCCGTTGTAAATTCGTCCAACTGGTCCCTACGGACGATATTGGGTAGAACTGCCGCGATATTAGGCTCTGACAGGCAAAATTGAATCGCTGCCTGCGCCAGTGTTCGGCCGGTTTCCTTAGCGATGAACATCACGCGGCTTCGCTTCTCGAACGCCGTATCCAGCCACTCTTGCTTCCGGTGCGCGCGATGATCTGTAGCGTCGAACTCAACCTTCACCTGGTTGGTGAACTCATCAGTGAGGATTTCTGAGGCATGTGGCACACGAGCCAACAAGCCAGTGTTGTTATCGTGGGCGACAGGAAAGAATTCTCGAGCAGGTTGCTGCTCAATGATGCTGTAGATGATCTGCACAGTCGATACTTTGCGCTCAGCCATAGAAGCCTCGCCCTCCGCTTGCCACCCGATGTCAGGGCCAAGCGCCACTCCATAATGTCGGAGCTTCCCCTCTTTCACCAGGTCGTCCAGCGTGGCAAACACCTCGTCATTTTGAATCGTATCAATGCGAGGATTGTGAAGCTGGTATAGGTCTATGTAGTCCGTACCTAGTCGATGGAGGCTATCTTCGCAAGCCTCACGGATGAACTCAGGGTCCCAGCGTTGGGCGCGTTCCTTGTGATGGCCCGAACGTGGGGTCTTCAGGTCGTACCCGAACTTCGTCGCTATGACAATATCCTGACGTTTTTTTTTGGAAAACGCGTATTGCAAAAGCTCCTCGCCATAGCCGTCTGCATAGGTGTCCGCTGTATCAAAGAGGGTCACTCCCTGGTTCTCTGCCTCTTGGAGTAGCCGAATTGCATCGTCCTTCTCCACTTTGCCCCACCAGCCGGTGGCCACTGTCCACACTCCGAACGCGACTTCGGAAACAGATAGGTCGGTTGTGCCAAGTTTTCGATATTTCAAAGGGTTCCCCCTCCCATAACAGTAATTTTACGTCGGACTAGACCTCTATCGTCACAGCGGACATCGCTTGGTCGATCGCCGCAGCCTCTGCTGCGAACGCATCGTCGGACATGGCAGGTTCCAGGGCATCTATGTTCACGCGATCCAGAAGCGGTAACCACGACTTGCACCCTAGGTACTCGGGCCTGAGTGGCGCAACCTTAGCCTTCGGCAAACGGTAAACGCGCAACACCATCGCGGTCAGGGACACGCGTGGCCGCCAGCGCAAGCGCTTCTCTGCGTACTCTTGCGTCCAGATATGGTGCGGCTCCAACGCATCAAGCTGCACCAATTCCGTTACAGGGAATACCTTATGTACCTTGGCGAAGTGAGTGAACGTCAGGGCGTTACCCGTAGGCTCCTCGTTAATCGCCTCGGCCAGCGCCAAGGCGTGATTGGGACGCAACAATTCGCGCTGTTGGTGCTCGAAGGAAGGGAAGAGCAGGAAGGAGGGGAATTTTACCTCAAAGCGGTTATTCTCTTCCTTGATACCACCCTTGCGAATGATTAGTGTCAGGCGTCCCTCTCCAAGCGCCTTAATGGCCACCGCCCACTCTTTGAGCGCTGCATCACAAGAGAAAGGCATCTCTGCCATTTCTACTTTGGTTGTCATCATGCCACTCTCCAGATTCTGATTCACCTGAATATTTTGCCCTGTCCACCTCGATTATAAGGAACCGGGCCCTAATGTTCTTGGGTGCGGCTACCATGCGCGCACCCGTTCGGCTAATTAATGCCAGTCCTTTGTAGGACCTTGGTTACGATAGGAACCACCAATCAAGGCCACTGGGCCGTCTACGGGTAGTCGACCCCACGCGCTTTCAGCCAGACCACTTTCCCATCCTCGCGCTACTCGCCACAGGCCATCACGCGAGGGGTATTCCGTTTCCCGTCGTTGGCTAGCAACTCCATTCCCGACAAAGTAGCAAAAGGCCCCGGTGATACCGGGGCCTTTTGCTACCTTGTCGAATATCACGGGCTATGGAGCCATCCCGGAGTGAGACGGCCCCCCCACGCGCAGAGTCGCTAAGCTCGCCGGCCTCACGTCGCCCTTGGGTTGCTCGAATGCGGGGATAACCTCTTGCCCGAACAGAGTGATGGACTTATCCACTAAGTCCGTTGGCATATCCCCAATCCCATGATTGGCTGCAAATACCGAGAATCCCAACTTATCCTGCTTATCCTTGAGCTGGCGGATCACCGTCTCGGGGCTACCGATTACTGCAAGGCCACTCTCGATCCAAAAATCGTATGATTTGCGTGCCGCCGCGAAGACTTCACCGTTCCCCCTGGTGTAACGCGTGTTATCTCTGCCCTTGCCTCGTGGGTCGGTACCCATACCAACTCGAGTGTTAGTGACCATCTCTCGACCGAGGCCCATTGACCCGAGCAGGTAGGGCTCTACTTCTTCGCGCGCCTTCTCATCCGTCTCCGCGACGTGCACCGCACGGACCAACAGTTGCCGCGGCATCGGGCCAGGGTGGTTGCACTCAGCCCATACCTTACGGAAGTGGTTAAATTTCTCCACCAGCTGATCGTCCGTTGAGATGTTCGTTGCCACGTTGTAGTTGCGCTCCGCAGCAAACTCGAACGCTCGCATACTATGCGCAGCGATCCAAAACGGAGGGTGAGGACTCTGGTAAGGGAACGGCCTCGGCAGCATCTCTTCAAAGTCCCAGAATCGACCGTGGTGAGTCACTTCAGGCTGCGTCCAGGCCTTCTCAATGACGTCCAGTGCTTCATCGCCCATTGCCTGGCGGTCGTCATAGTTGAGGCCCCACCGGATGAATTCATGCTCGTGCGTACCAATCCCCGTTGCGAACTCTACGCGACCGTGCGAAAGGTGATCGAGCGTCGCGACTTCTTCCGCCAGGCGAATCGGATTGTGGAACGGAAGTACCCAAATCATCGCGCCAATACGCATCTTCTTGGTCGCGCTCGCAATCGCCGTCAAGAAGACCGTTGGCGAGGTAATCGACCCAACGTAAGACGCCTGGTGCTCAATAATCCAGTAGTACTTGTATCCGAGTTCGTCCATCATGCGGGCCTGCCGGATATGGTCGTCATAGGCATCCGCCGCGATGCCTCCATACCTCGTATCAATGATGTGGTTGCTGATGGGCCCCCAGGCCCCGAATTCCAACTCAGACATAGCTGTATCCCTCCGCCCTATCCCTAGATACCTGTCGACTTACGTACACTTTACGCCGCTCTCCTTGGGGCACCAACTGGCAAAGGCCCATCGTTGACCGAGCCTTGCGGCGTCTCTACCATACCAAGGCCACCCAAGGAGCCATTGTGACCGAACAACCTCTTCTCAAAACGCCTCTCTACGACCTCCACGTCGAACGCGGCGCCCGGATGGTGCCCTTTGCCGGGTACGAGATGCCCGTGCAGTACGACAGTATCATTGCTG
>Ga0302134_10000996_pt1 | contig 12999 bp, 9 predicted proteins | sample CB9_SCM_MG_FD_203123 | JGI IMG/M metagenome (GOLD analysis project Ga0302134, IMG submission 203123) | Marine microbial communities from Western Arctic Ocean, Canada - CB9_SCM | ecosystem: Environmental > Aquatic > Marine > Oceanic | place: Canada: Western Arctic Ocean | collected 2017-09-19
GGAAGGTGTTGAAAAAACCTTAAAAGAGCGAATTCCTGGCATCGGTGCAGTACGGGATGTCACAGACCACTCCAATACAGAGAACGCTTATATGTAGGGCTTTTCTTAACCAAAAAAAACCAGCATTTTAGCTGGTTTTTTTGCCTTTGAAGAATGGTTTATCCTAGGCGAAGCCGTTTAGGCAAGCTCTGCTTCAATTTGCTGGCGAGTTCACGCATGCTGGTTTCTGTTGTATCCCAGTCTATACAAGCGTCTGTGACAGACACACCGTATTGTAATTCAGACAAATCTTGTGGAATAGATTGGTTACCCCAGTTAATGTTACTCTCGATCATCAGGCCAACAATAGAGTCATTGCCTTCATTAATTTGTTGCGCAATGTTATCCATCACCAAGGGCTGTATAGACGGGTCTTTGCTGGAGTTGGCATGGCTACAGTCCACCATGATATTGCCAGACAAACGATCTTTCGCAAGCGCTTGTTCGCATAGAGCCACGTTAACTGAATCGTAGTTTGGTTTTCCACCACCACCTCGCAACACGACGTGGCCATACTCATTGCCACTGGTGCGGGTGATCGACACTTGACCATGGGGGTTAATGCCCAGGAACGAATGGGGCGATGCCATAGACTCTAACGCATTAAAGGCAACGGTTAAGCCACCGTCAGTACCATTTTTAAAACCAATGGGGCAGGACAAACCAGATGACATTTCGCGATGGGTTTGAGACTCTGTAGTTCGCGCACCGATGGCCGCCCAACTCCACAAGTCTGATTGATACTGTGGTGAAATAGGATCTAGCGCCTCTGTTGCCAAGGGTAAACCCATAGCGGCTAAGTCCAGCATGAGCTTACGACCTATGTGCAAGCCCGTTTCAATATCAAATGTGCCGTCTAGATGAGGATCATTAATTAGACCTTTCCAGCCTACTGTAGTACGTGGTTTTTCAAAATATACCCGCATGACGATATAGAGCGTGTCTTTTAGCTCGTTCGCCAACAAGGCCAAGCGGCGTCCATAATCTAAAGCAGCTTCGGTATCATGGATAGAACAGGGCCCAATCACCACAAATAGTCGGTGGTCTTTGCCATCTAAGATATTTTTGATGGTTTGACGAGCCTGCATTACACCATCAGCGATCATACTAGTGGTGGGCAGTTGGTTTTTCAGATCCTCAGGGGATGTAAGAACCTGTTGGCTAGCAATATTCAGGTCTTCGATGCGACGATCGGTCATAGTTTGTCTCTATAAAATAACTAATAGTAAAAGCGGGTAAATGTTGGCTTATGGTGAGGTCTAAACGCTATAATCAAGCCGTCCTTTGTAACACAAGTAAAGGCCCACAAACAAATGAATCTCACCTAAATCGTATTTAAGAGAAACGGATCATGGCAATACTGGGTATAAAGAGCCGCTCATTGGTTATTGGTCTAATCCTTGCCGTATTCATGTGCTTACTATTGCCAGTGCAGGCTCAAGCAGCATTGTTCAGTACTACCAAGCACCCGTTGCCCGCAGATCAGGCCTTTGCCATCAGTGCCCAACAGTATAATGATAAAATTGAAGTGATGTGGACCATTGCTGACGATTATTACCTCTATCAAGATAAATTGGTTTTTACCACGTCTAATAACCAGCCTCTAGAACAGGTGTTATTACCCCCCGCAGTAATTAAGCAAGACCCTGTGTTTGGCACTACAAAAGTTTATTATAGGCAGCTCCGTGTAACAGGTGCATTACCTAGCTCAAATACTGCTGCAACTCACCTCACCATTCATTACCAAGGTTGTTGGACTGGAGGCGTTTGCTACCCGCCACAAATTACGACTATTGCACTTACAGCGATTAACACCGTTACAGCAGATAGCCAATCATTATCTTTAGGAGCAACAGACTGGTCCAAAACTAGCAGCACTAATGCCAATTGGTTTATACAAAACCTGGAAAACACGTCCATTGCTACCTTGTTAGTAATTTTCTTGTTAGCGGGTCTAGCTTTAGCGTTTACTCCATGTGTATTACCTATGGTGCCGATTTTATCGAGCATCATTGTTGGCCTGAACCCCAAGCCTGGTCCAACCAAAAGTTTTTTATTGTCTTTCATTTATGTGTTGTCTATGGCAGCCACATACAGTGTGGCAGGGTTAGTTGCAGGATTAAGTGGAGCCAATGTACAAATTGCTTTGCAACACCCTGCAGTGATAGGCACTACAGCAACATTGTTTGTGCTGTTTTCTGTGGCCATGTTTGGCTGGATTAATGTGCAAATACCACAGGCCATTCAAAATAAAATCAATGCCATTAGCAATAACCAATTAGGTGGTCAATATACTGGCGTGGCGGTCATGGGCATATTGTCTGCATTAGTGGTGGGCCCATGTGTAGCAGCGCCACTTGCTGGTGCGTTGCTATTTATCGCCCAAACTGGGGATGCTGCCACGGGCGGCCTTGCCCTGTTTGCTATGGGTTTTGGTATGGGTTTGCCATTACTGTTAGTGGGCACGTCGGCGAGTAAATGGATTCCGAAAACGGGCCCTTGGATGCATCGAATTAAAGTGGGTTTTGGTTTCTTAATGTTGCTAATGGCCCTATGGATGACTGACCGCGTATGGCCAGAGTTAACGCTGCTTTTGGTGGCATTAATAGCTATTGTCATGGCCTTGGTTTTGGCCTTGCATCATCGCTGGAAGCCCCCCTTAGAGACAATGGCTGGTGCAGTAATAAGCTATACATTAGCAATGTTTTTAGGCCTTTATGGCACGGTGTTAGCTGTCGGGCAGTTGGCCGGTACGGGTACCTTATTACAGCCTCTAGGCAGTCTTGTTGCCAATGAATCCAAAGATATGTCCCAAGCTGTGCCGCGTAGTCTTAACTTTTCCAAAGTGTTACCCCAAGAGGTAGCAGCGTTATTACGACAGGCAAAACTAGATAAGCAGCCTGTTATGTTAGATTTCTATGCTGATTGGTGCATCTCCTGTAAGGAATTGGATAGCTTTGTGTTTACCGATAGCCGGGTGCAACTTGCTCTATCTGATTTTAAGGTCATTAAAGTGGATGTCACCGTTAATAGCCCAGCTGCTCAAGAGCTAATGCAGTCAATGAATTTAGTGGGGCCTCCGGCATTAGTTTTTTATAACGCTAAGGGCCAAGTGAATGCAGAAACGGTGATTGGGGTTCCAGCCATTGACGATTTAGTTAAGCTCGTGCATCAGGTTAATACGCTGTAATTATATTTATATGCTTTTTTGTTCTATGTGGTACTATTTATAGATCATCATGTATAGATTAAATAATACTTATGAAGTTACAGCAGCTGAAATACATCTGTGAAGTAGAAAAACATAACCTCAACGTTTCCGCTACAGCCCAGAGTTTGTTTACGTCGCAGCCAGGCATAAGTAAACAGATTCGTTTGTTAGAAGATGAACTAGGGGTTGAAATTTTTGCCAGAAGTGGCAAGCACCTCACTCACGTTACTCCTGCAGGCCTAGCTATATTAGAGTCAGCTCACGATGTACTACTAAAGGTCGATGGCATTAAGCGCAAGGCTCAAGAATACACCGATGAAACTAAAGGTTCTTTGTCTATCGCCACAACCCACACCCAAGCGCGTTATGCTTTGCCTAAAGTGATTAATAATTTTATTGGCCAGTATCCAGATGTGTCATTGCATATGCAGCAGGGCACACCTAAGCAAATCGCCAACTTAGCCTCAGATGGCGAAGTAGACTTTGCTATTGCTACCGAAGCCATAGATCAATTCAGTGATTTATTGATGATGCCATGTTATCACTGGAACCGATGTGTCGTGGTGCCTAAAGATCATCCTTTAGCTCAGATAGAAAACCTTTCTTTAGAGGAATTAGCAAGACACCCTATTGTTACTTATGTATTTGGTTTCACTGGGCGATCTAAGTTGGATGACGCTTTTAATAACGCCCATTTAGAACCAAAGGTAGTTTTTACAGCAGTAGATTCCGATGTTATTAAGGCTTATGTTAGGCTAGGCCTTGGCGTTGGTATTATTGCGTCTATGGCCTATGAACCCGAACTTGACGGCGACTTAGTAGCACTGGATGCAAGCCACTTATTTGCCCATAGCACCACTAATATCGGTTTTAGAAAGGGTACTTTTTTGCGTGGTTATATGTACGATTTTATTGAGGCCTTTGCCCCCAACCTTACTAAGAGCAAAGTAGAAGCCGCGCAAGCATGCCGCACGAAGCAGGAACTGGATGTCTTGTTTGAACATAAAGAACTGCCTACGAGGTAGGTGTTAAAACACAGATAGCTTAAAGATGACGCAAACCATTAAGTAGGTTATTTACCTTATCAAAGGTTTCTTGGTATTCAGCGTCACATTCAGAGTCAGCGACTAACCCACCCCCAGCCCAACAATAGATATGGCCACCACCATCACCCTTGGCGTTAGTGACTAAAGTACGGATACAAATATTGGTATCCATACGACCATTACTGCTTATGTAGCCAATAGAGCCTGACCAAGCGCTGCGTCGATGGGGTTCCAGCTCCTCAATAATTTCCATGGCGCGTAACTTAGGCGCCCCAGTGATCGAACCCCCTGGAAATGCACCTTTTAACAAAGGTAAAGTTTGCTCGCTAGATTCAAGCTCTCCAGTTACTGTCGTTACTAGGTGGTGTACATTACTATAGCTTTCTATGGCAAATAACTTGGGTACCTTGACGGAAAAGGGCAGGCAGTGCTTGCTAAGGTCATTCCGCAGTAAGTCAACGATCATTAAGTTCTCAGAACGATCCTTAGGGCTTGCCGCCAATTGTTCATGCAGCTGTTGATCTTCCGCGACTGTTTTTCCCCTTGGACGGGTGCCCTTAATAGGTTTAGTTTCTACCTTACAATTATCTACCTGTAAAAAACGTTCTGGTGATAAGCTCAATAGTGCACCTTCTGGCGTCTCCATATAGGCACTAAATGGCGTAGGGGATACCTGACGCAGCTGTTTGTAAGCGACCCAAGGGTTGCCTTTATAAGGCGCATCAAACCTTTGAGCTAAACACACTTGATAACAGTCTCCAGCATGAATATAGTCGATCACACGATGAAATTTCTCGGCGTATTGTTGTTTCGTCATGTTTGAAACAAAGTCACTTTCAAGGCTAAATTTTTTGTCATGGCTAGGTTTGGCTTGGAGAACATTTGCTACTAAGGCTTGAGTGCGTGGTTCATCAAGCTGGCTCACCAAGTAGCTTTTTTGTAGCTCATGGTCGTTGATAATTGCCCAAGGGTATATGCCTATACACAGGTGTTCCATAGCTATGTCTGCCACCGCAGTTGCAGGAAGCGTTTCTATAGATCGTCCCAGATCAAAACCAAATAGTCCTGCCGCACCACCGGTAAATGGAATGCCTTGGGCGTCAGCAAGTTTGCTCGTATCGTCAAGCAACTCAGATTGCAATTCGCCAATCAAGTGAAAAGGATCTGTATCCGTTTCTGTCACGGTGTTATTTTGCTCAACTTTGGTAACACCATCTTTATGGCTAATCACTGCCAGTGGTTGAGCCATAGCGATATCGTAACGACCAAAATGGCTCGCTGGACGGCTAGAATCCAGTAAAAGAGGCATAGGTAGATGCCGTATGGCTTCAAAATAATGGCAGGCGTTTTCTGCGAACGGTAGGTTAGCTATATACACTGTAGCGATTCTAAGACTTATAATGTGGGTATTCTAACTGTCCCGAAGGAATGGAACTAGGGTTTTGCTCTAATTAGGAGCATAAACTCAATATAATAAAAACCTAAATTGTAAACAATATTAGGATATTGTCTACAATATTAGATCAATGTCTAATTTGACGACCGTTATAAGGGGGAATATAATACATTCACTCTAAATGTGTAGACAATGTATTATGCAGGAAGAAATAACAACGTTAGCTAAACAAGTGTGCGAACGTATTGTAAAAGATATTATCACTGGCGCCATCACTCAAGGCCAAAAGCTCAATGAGCCAGAACTTGCCCGTATTCATGGCATAAGCCGTGGACCCCTTCGAGAAGCCATGAGCCGGCTTGAAGCGATGCGTTTAATTACACGCACTCCTAATGTTGGGGCTAGGGTAGTAAAGCTGTCTTACCAAGAACTGTTGGAAATTTATCAAATACGAGAATCTCTAGAAGGTTTGGCTGCCAAACTTGCAGCACAAGCTATGTCTGCAGACGAAAAAGTGAACCTTCGGTTGCTTCTAAATAGCCATCGTAAGCACATTCTAGACACTAAGGGTCAGTCTTACTTTCAGCAAGAAGGCGATGTGGATTTCCACTACCGTATTGTTCATGGCAGTAAAAACCAACGCCTTATCGACATGCTCGCTGGCGACTTGTATCAACTCGTGCGCATGTACCGGTACCAATTTAGCTTGTCTAGCAATCGGCCGCAGCAAGCCTTAAAGGAACACGACCAAATTTGTAGCGCCATTGAAGAAGGCGACGGAGAGTTAGCCGAGTGGCTCATGAAACGTCATATCAATAACGCTCGAAATAACATCATGCAACGCATGCAAACACAATCAAATACTCAGGATGAAGAGAATCGATGAGCAAGACTACTAGAATGAGCCAAGGTGCTAAATTCCGTGCAGCTATCACCAATAACCAGCCACTACAAATTGTTGGCACCATTAACGCCTACAGCGCTATGATGGCTGAAAAAGTTGGCCATCAAGCTATTTATCTGTCTGGTGGTGGGGTGGCCAATGCCTCCTATGGCTTGCCAGATCTAGGCATAACCAGCCTTAACGATGTCCTAGCCGATGCAAACCGCATCACTGCGGCCAGCGAACTGCCTCTGTTGGTTGATATAGATACAGGATGGGGTGGCGCTTTTAATATTGCCAGGGCTATTAAAGGCATGGAATCTGCAGGCGTAGCTGCGGTGCATATTGAAGATCAAGTGGCGCAAAAGCGTTGTGGTCATCGCCCCAATAAAGAAATTGTGCCTACTCAAGAAATGGTAGATCGCGTTAAGGCAGCTGTAGATGCCCGTATTAATGACGATTTTTTTATCATGGCCAGAACCGATGCCTTTCAGAAGGACGGTTTACAAGCTGCCATTGATCGTTCTCAAGCGTGTATAGAGGCGGGTGCAGACGGCATTTTTGCCGAGGCTGTGCACAAACTGACCGACTATGAAGCCTTTTCTAAGGCAATAGCTGTGCCTTTATTGGCCAATATTACCGAATTTGGTGCCACACCTTTGTACAATAAAAGCGAATTAGCCAATGTAGGTGTAAACATGGTGCTTTATCCACTTAGTGCTTTTCGCGCTATGAACAAAGCCGCTCTCAATGTGTATGAACATTTATTAGCTGACGGTGATCAGAAGGCCGTCATCGATACTATGCAAACTCGTATGGAACTGTACGGTTTTTTAGACTATCACTCGTTTGAAGAAAAGTTAGATGAGTTATTTGCGGCCGGGAAAAACCTGTAACCACACCAATAAAAGGATTAAAACAATGAGCACTAAACCTATCTCTGGCGCTGGCCTAAGGGGCCAATCTGCAGGTTCTACCGCGCTGTGTACCGTCGGTTTAACGGGCACAGGCTTAACTTACCGTGGTTACGACATTAGTGAGCTAGCAGAAAAAGCCAGTTTTGAAGAAGTCGCCTATATGCTGCTTAAAGGGCATCTGCCAAATCAAACAGAACTTGATGCTTACACCCAAAAACTACAGAGTATGCGCCACTTGCCTCAGGGTCTAAAAACTGTACTAGAGCAGATATCTGCCGATGCCCACCCGATGGACGTCATGCGCACAGGTTGCTCTATGTTGGGTAACTTAGAGGCCGAAGTTGACTTCTCTATGGAACAAGAGGTTACAGATCGTTTGTTAGCTTTGTTCCCCGCCATCATTTGTTATTGGTATCGCTTTAGCCATGAAGGCGTGCGTATTGAAACTGAAACTGATGACGATTCCATTGGTTCCTACTTTCTGCACCTGTTACATGATAAAAAACCCAGTCAATTACACGCCAAGGTCATGAACGTATCACTGATTTTGTATGCCGAGCATGAATTTAACGCATCAACTTTCACTGCACGGGTTTGTGCGTCCACGCTTTCCGACATGCATTCATGCGTAACGGGCGCCATTGGTAGCCTAAGAGGTCCATTACATGGTGGTGCAAACGAAGCAGCTATGGATATGATTGAAAGCTGGCACACACCAGATGAAGCTGAATCTGCCATCATGGGTATGTTGGCCCGCAAAGACAAAATTATGGGTTTTGGCCATGCTATTTACCGTGAGTCCGACCCGCGTAATGTCATCATTAAAGGCTGGTCAGAAAAACTGGCCGAATCTATCGGTGACACTCATTTATACCCAGTGTCTGTTCGTTGTGAAGAAGTGATGTGGCGCGAAAAGAAGCTATTTTGTAATGCTGATTTCTTCCACGCCTCTACCTATAATTTTATGGGCATTCCCACTAAGTTATTTACCCCAATTTTCGTTATGTCACGGCTAACGGGCTGGGCAGCCCATGTAATGGAACAACGCACTAACAATCGTATCATTCGCCCAAGTGCAGACTACACAGGCCCTGAAACTGCCCAGTGGGTCGATATAGCGCAAAGGGGTTAATAATGATGAACACCAACTACCGCAGGGCCTTGGTGGATACTGGGCTAGATTATTTCGATACCCCAGCCGCCATTGACGACATTAGCAAGGGTGCCTACGCCAAGTTACCTTATACCTCCAAGATCTTAGCGGAACAGCTGGTACGTCGCTGTGAGCCTTCCATGTTAACTGCGTCCCTTAAGCAATTGATTGAACGTAAGCAAGACTTAGACTTTCCTTGGTATCCAGCACGAGTGGTGTGCCATGATATTTTAGGGCAAACGGCTTTGGTGGATTTAGCTGGATTGAGGGATGCCATCGCAGAGCAAGGCGGTGATCCTTCCAAAGTGAACCCCGTAGTGCCGACACAGCTGATTATTGACCACTCTTTGGCTGTAGAGCATGCCGGTTTTGACGTTGACGCGTTTGAAAAAAACCGTGCTATTGAAGACCGACGCAACGATGACCGCTTCCATTTTATTGAATGGACCAAAACAGCGTTTAAAAACGTTGATGTGATCCCAGCCGGCAACGGCATTATGCATCAGATCAATTTGGAAAAAATGTCTCCAGTTATTCAGAACCGCGATGGGCTGGCCTATCCAGACACTTGTATCGGTACCGACAGCCATACGCCACACATTGATGCCTTAGGCGTAATTGCTGTTGGAGTAGGTGGGTTAGAAGCAGAAAACGTAATGCTAGGCCGCGCCTCTATGATGCGGTTGCCAAACATTATCGGTGTAGAGCTCACCGGCAAACGGCAACCTGGTATTACTGCCACAGACATGGTGCTGGCGCTTACTGAGTTTTTGCGGGCACAAAAGGTTGTGTCGTCTTATCTTGAATTCTTTGGTGAGGGTGCCAATGGTTTAACCATTGGTGATCGCGCAACCATTTCTAATATGACTCCGGAATATGGAGCCTCTGCGGCGCTATTTTATATCGACCAGCAAACCATTGATTACCTTAACATTACCGGACGCGAACCAGAGCAAGTGGCTTTGGTTGAAACCTATGCCAAAATCAACGGTTTATGGGCCGAAGACATGGTGGATGCCCAGTACGAACGAGTACTAACCTTTGACTTGTCTAGTGTAGGCCGTACCATGGCTGGGCCATCAAGCCCTCATCTGCGGTTACCAACCTCAGCCTTGGCTGAACGAGGCATTGCCAAAGCCTACAATAATGCTGAGGCTGATGGGTTAATGCCCGATGGCGCAGTGATTATCGCCGCTATTACTAGCTGTACCAATACCAGTAACCCACGCAATGTGATCGCCGCGGGTTTATTAGCCCGAAATGCTAACCGCTTAGGTTTAAAGCGTAAGCCTTGGGTTAAGTCCTCCTTTGCTCCCGGCTCTAAAGTGGCCAAGCTCTATTTAGAAGAAGCAGGCCTGTTAACAGAAATGGAACAACTTGGTTTTGGTATTGTTGGCTATGCGTGCACCACTTGCAACGGTATGAGCGGGGCCTTAGATCCTAAAATTCAAAAGGAAGTCATAGACCGCGACCTGTATTCCACAGCCGTATTATCGGGCAACCGTAACTTTGATGGTCGCATTCATCCCTATGCCAAACAAGCTTTCTTAGCATCACCACCGTTGGTGGCTGCCTACGCTATTGCTGGTTCTATGCGTTTTGATATTGAACAAGATGTAATGGGTAAAGACCAACAGGGTAATGACATTCGCCTTAAGGATATTTGGCCTGAAGATGACGAAATAGACGCTATCGTCGCCAAATGTGTTAAACCTGAGCAGTTTAAACAAATTTATATTCCAATGTTTGATCTAGGTAAAATAGAAGAAGCTCAAAGCCCTTTATATGATTGGCGCCCTAATACTACCTATATACGTAGGCCTCCCTATTGGGAAGGTGCTTTGGCAGGTGAACGCACCTTAAAAGGCATGCGGCCCTTAGCCATACTAGGCGACAATATAACCACCGATCACTTATCGCCTTCCAATGCCATTCTTCCCAACAGCGCGGCAGGTGAGTATTTGACCAAAATGGGACTACCAGAGGAAGATTACAACTCGTATGCCACCCATAGAGGTGACCATTTAACTGCACAAAGAGCCACTTTTGCTAACCCTAAGCTGCTTAACGAAATGTGTCGTGATGATGCGGGAAATATCCAGCAAGGATCACTTGCCAGACTAGAACCCGAAGGCCAGATGCTGCGTATGTGGGAAACCATTGAAACTTATATGGAGCGTGCTCAACCACTAATTATTGTTGCTGGTGCAGATTACGGCCAAGGTTCATCCAGAGACTGGGCGGCTAAAGGCGTACGCTTGGCAGGTGTAGAAGTGATAGTAGCGCAAGGATTTGAACGTATTCATCGTACTAACCTTGTAGGTATGGGTATTTTACCTTTAGAATTCAAAGCGTTAGAAGACCGAAAAAGCCACAAGTTAAACGGCACAGAAACCTTTGATGTGATGGGTGACCCAAGCCCTGGTTGTGACCTAACTTTGGTAGTTAATCGTGTGGATGGTAGCTCTGATAGCATTACCGTTACCTGTCGCTTAGATACAGCAGAAGAAACTTTAGTTTATGCTGCGGGTGGTATCTTGCAACGCTTCGCCCAAGATTTTCTTGAATCAACCAATGCTACTTAGGACTTAACATGAGCTTTCAACCGCAAATAAAAATCCCAGCCACCTATATGCGTGGCGGTACCAGTAAAGGTGTATTTTTTAACCTATTGGATTTGCCCGCAACAGCCCAAGTACCTGGTGCAGCTAGGGACGCGTTATTAATGCGAGTGATTGGCAGCCCCGATATATACGGCAAACAGATTGATGGCATGGGTGGTGCAACATCCAGCACCAGTAAAACCGTTATCTTAAGCCCATGCACCCAGCCAGATCACGACGTAGATTATTTGTTCGGTCAAGTGTCTATTGATAAGGCTTTTGTGGATTGGAGTGGCAACTGCGGTAACCTGTCTTCTGCAGTAGGGGCTTTTGCTATTAGTTCTGGTTTGGTAGACCCTAGCCGTATTCCTAGCGATGGCATGGCGGTAGTTAGAATATGGCAAGCCAATATCAAAAAAACCATCATTGCTCATATTCCTATGGTTAACGGACAAGTGCAAGAAACGGGTGATTTCCAGTTGGACGGTGTAACCTTTGCGGCCGCTGAGATCAAGCTAGAGTTTATTAATCCCTCTGCTGCAGACGCAGATATGTTTCCCACGGGTAACTTGATAGATCAGTTGGAAGTGCCCAATATTGGCACTTTTGATGTCACCATGATAAATGCAGGTATACCTACCATTTTTTTAAGGGCGCAAGATCTAGGATATATAGGCACAGAGCTACAAACTGACATTAATACGGACCAAGCGGCGTTAACCAAGCTAGAGACCATACGCGCCTATGGTGGCGTACGCATGGGTTTATTTAGCCATATTGAAGATGCCAAAACCCGCCAACATACCCCAAAAATCGCATTTGTAGCCCCCGCTAAGAGCTATATCTCATCAAGTGGCAGTATCGTTAGTGCTGAAAATATCGATTTACTCGTGAGGGCCATGTCCATGGGCCAGTTACACCATGCGATGATGGGCACCGCTGCCGTGGCTATTGGTACGGCAGCTGCCATCCCTAACACCTTAGTCAACATTGCTGCTGGTGGAGGTGAGCGCACGGAGGTTACCTTTGGCCATCCCTCAGGCACCTTAACCGTAGGTGCTGAAGCCCACCAAGATGCTGGTAAGTGGCAGGCCACTAAGGCCATCATGAGCCGCAGTGCAAGAATATTGATGGAAGGCTGGGTTAGAATACCCAATGCCTGAGTTTCACGCTCAGGTCATTGACCCTTCGATACCTGCTGCTGAGTTGCTAAAGCAGCAGAGTAGCTTGTCTAAACAACAGATAAAACAGGCAATGAAGAAAGGTGCCGTTTGGATAAGTGATGCTGACAGCAGCCACAAACGCCTAAGACGGGTAGATAAAATCCTTAAAATTGGTCAACAGTTGCACCTTTATTACGATGCACAGATTTTAGGGTTGCAGGTAGACGCGGCCGTTTTGATAGCCGACGAAGGTGACTACAGTGTTTGGTATAAACCATACGGCATGCTGAGTCAGGGATCAAAGTGGGGCGATCATTGCACAATTAATCGCTGGGTAGAACAAAACCATCACCCTCAAAGGCCTGCATTTATTGTTAATCGATTAGATCGTGCTGCACAGGGTTTAATGTTGATTGCCCATACAAAGTCTGCTGCTTCGGCTCTTAGTGGTTTATTCGCTAAGCGCTCGATTAACAAACAATATACTGCATTGGTGTCCGGTTTATTCCCTGAGAAACTATTGCTAGATACTCCTGTTGGCGAAAAATCTGCCGTCAGTTCTGCTAGTTTGCTGGTTTATGACCTTGA
>Ga0302134_10001000_pt1 | contig 12987 bp, 6 predicted proteins | sample CB9_SCM_MG_FD_203123 | JGI IMG/M metagenome (GOLD analysis project Ga0302134, IMG submission 203123) | Marine microbial communities from Western Arctic Ocean, Canada - CB9_SCM | ecosystem: Environmental > Aquatic > Marine > Oceanic | place: Canada: Western Arctic Ocean | collected 2017-09-19
CCGGTGACCCGATTGAGATCCCCGTTAAGCTTGCGAGCACAATGGTTGACTATGAATGTGAGTTAGCAGTTGTCATTGGTAAGACAGCGAAGAATGTATCGCGAGAGAACGCGTTGGATTACGTGATGGGCTATACCTGTGCTAATGATGTGAGTGCGCGTGATTGGCAAAGTAAATGGGGTGGTAGCCAATGGTGCCGTGGTAAAACGTTTGATACGTTTTGTCCCTTGGGCCCGGTGTTGGTGACCCCCGATGAAATCCCCGATCCAAATCAACTGTCGATTAAGACCATCCTCAATGGCGAAACGATGCAGGATTGGAATACGAACGATATGATTTTCGACGTGCCAACGTTGATTGAGTTTCTGAGTGGTAGCAGTTGTTTAGAAGCAGGAACGGTTATCCTAACGGGCACACCTCATGGTGTTGGATTTGCTCAGGACCCCCCGAGGTTCCTTGGCGCTGGTGACGAAGTGACGATCGAAATCGAAAATATTGGTGCACTGACCAATCCTGTGATCGACGAACCGTTTTAGAACCGAAGTTGCCTTGCATTCGAAATATATCCGAATAGGCGGAAATGTTCACTGTCGGCGTCGCTATCTTATATTGTCTTAGATATCACGGTTTCTGCTGCCGTGGTTTTGGCAGAGGTTGTTTTTTGCCGTACATCGGCTGAGGCATTTTCGTCTTTGTCCACTTCAGCATCTGCAGTGCGGTGGATGATATGTGGCGGGACTTCTTTGAGATCCCAGACGATACCAACCCACGAAAGAACCTTCAGCGCCCAGAAGGTAGGATCAAATTCCCACCAGCGAAAGCCGTTACGAGCAGAAGATTGAAAATGGTGATGATTATTATGCCAGCCTTCGCCGAAGACAATGAGCGAAATTAAAGCATTGTTACGACTGGTGTCAGCAGTTTTGTAAGGCCGCGTGCCCCACACGTGTAATACGGAATTTACACAAAACGTTGCATGATATAAAACAACCGTTGATGCAAAAAACGAATAGGCGATCATTTGCCCAGCAGTAAGCGCCCACACACCCTCTGCGGTGGGAACCAAGAATTGCCAGCTCCAGCCAATCGCAAAGCACAAGGCAAAGAACAGAGTGGGTACGACCGTATCGTATTTTGTAATGAACATTAACTCGGGGTACTTGGTGAAGTCGCGAATCCGTTCTTCCTTTAAGTCGTAATGTTCTTTGGTCATAAACCAGCCCATATGACTAAACCAAAAACCTGCAATTGTCGGGCTATGCACATCGTTTTCCGTGTCGGAATGCAAATGATGGTCACGGTGATGTGCGGCCCACCACAGCGGTCCCCGTTGGATTGATGCGTTACCGACGCAGGCACCTACGAATTGAAACCAGCGTGACGTCTTGAATGCACGGTGGGCAAAATAGCGGTGGTAGAATCCGGTGATTGCTAACATGCGGATGCAATAGAACCCAATGCCGAACAATACAGCCGTCCAACTGAAGTCTACAAAATACAAAGAGATGATGCCGACATGCATTCCCATAAATGGAATACTGCGCGCCCAATCCACGTTAAATTGTTTTTTGTCATTCATGATTCAAGAGTAAAAAGGGGTATGTTGCAAGAAGTCAAAAGGATAACAGAGGCAGCAATTTTTCGTAAGACCGACCCGTGATGTAGGCCAGAGCAGGAAAGTCGCAACCACGAATTGACCCGAATTGACACGAATGTGACGAGTGGGATTAGCTCAACAGGTCAGGAATGATTTTGCCGGCTTGGCCATCTAACAGTGATTGCTCGCGACCGTTCTGTTTGTAGGTTACCGTCTCGGCATCGAGCCCAAATAGATGAAACAGCGTAGCATGGTAATCATAATGATTGACGATATTTTCAATCGCATGATGCCCAAATTCATCGGTCACTCCATACGTTCCGCCTTGTTTGAACCCGCCACCGGCGACCCACATGCTAAAACCATATGTGTTGTGGTCGCGGCCAAAGTTTTTTGTTCCGGAATCGTTTTGAATCACGGGCAATCGCCCCATTTCACCTCCCCAATGGACTACGGTCGAATCGAGCATGCCTCGTTGCTTGAGATCCTTGACCAATGCTGCAGCTGGGACATCAATTTTCTGACAGGAAGCTGGTAGTCGAGTTTGAATGCTACCATGGTGATCCCAAAATTGATTTTTGGTAAACAGTTGTACGAATCGTACACCCCGTTCTACTAATCGTCGTGCGATCAAACAGCGTTTACCGAATTCTTCAGTTGTCGGATTGTTGATGCCATACATCTCATGGGTTGCTTTGGTTTCTTTGGATATATCGAGTGCTGTGGCAGCGGCCGATTGCATACGCGTGGCCAATTCAAGATTAGTTCGTCTCGCATCTAACTCGAGTTCACGATTGCGACGTTGATGATGTTGGCCGTTGAGTTGCTTTAACAACGACAAAAAATTCGCTTGCGTTTTTCCACGCAGGGCGGCAGGCGGATTTAGATTCAGGATCCGTGGTTCCACGGGGCGGATGACGGTTCCTTGGTAAAGCGACGGCAGCCAACCATTGGACCAATTCAATACGCCTAACACGGGCAGTCCTTTAGGGTCGGTCATGGCGACATAGGCTGGCAGTTCGCGAGTTTCTGATCCGAGGGCATACGTCATCCAACTTCCAAGGGCAGGCCGGCCTTCTTGAATTCGCCCACTGTTCATTGCATGAATTGATTGACCATGATTGTTGACACCAGTCCGCATCGAACGAATGACGAGAACGTCATCTACGATCTCTGAAAGTCCAGGTAGTAACTCGGATATCGCCGTACCGGATTCGCCGTACTGTTGAAACTTCCAAGGTGTACCAAAAACACGAGAACTGGCCTCAGCCGCGTTGTCGTATTTTATTTTTTCCGGAAACTTTTGCAGGTGCATCTTATTCAATAGAGGCTTGGGGTCCATCAAGTCGACTTGGCTTGGGCCACCCTGCATAAACATGGATATCATCGCTGTGGCAGTTCCCGTTTGATGGGAATGTTTTGCCGCGAGGTCAAAATTTCGAGGACCTAAATCAGGTTTGACTGGTTTGGCCGATAATAGTTGCTCGTTGGCAAACGCTAAGGCCAGTGGAACCGTACTTAACGACACCCGCGATAGAAAATTACGGCGAGTTGTATGCGGATCGGTGGAAGTATCATTAGGTGTTGATTTTGATTGCATGATAATGGTGGATCGGAAAGGGTAGGGCTGTTTAATCGATATATAGAAACTGGTTCGAACCTAATAACGCTTGGCACAGGACCTCGAGTGCCTTGCGTTGGGCTACTGGATCATCAAGTTTGGCATCTTCTGATTTGAACTGTTCTATTTGTAGGTCCATGAAGTTCAGCAGCGATTGCAAGTTTTCTGTCGTGGGTAGTTCGGCGTAGGTAGTCTTCCATGCCAGTCTTATTTGATCTTCGAGGGAGTCGTTTGATTGTTTGATAATGTGGCTGGCAAATGCTTGTGAGTATTTGACCATAAAATCGCTGTTCATGACCAACAGTGATTGGGGAGCGACGTTTGACGAAGCTCGTTTTGTACAGTTTGGGGCGTTCGTGGCAATGTCAAACGTTGCTAGCACCGCTAGCGGTCGAGTCCGGCGAACTTCGATGTAGACGCTGCGGCGATGTTCTTCACCACCAAGGTCTCCCGTTGATTTGTTAATCCTTTCGCCATCCAGTTTTTCTATTCCCAGTACGATTTGTCCGACGCCATCTTCCATAACAGGAACACCGGGGCCGTGCATTTTGTTATTGAACAATCCCGAAACTGCCAAGACTGCGTCGCGAAACGCTTCGGATTCAAGACGGCGAATAGATTGCCGCGCGAGTAATTTATTGTCTGGATCTACCTCATCCAACACTTCGGTTCGTTGAGATATTTGTCTGTACGTACTGGAAGTGACGATTAGTCGATGTAATCGTTTGATATCCCAGCCGTTGTCCATGAACTCACTTGCTAGATAATCGAGCAGTTGGGGGTGTGTAGGCATTTGTCCAAGTGCGCCAAAATCTCCCGACGAATCAACAATACCTCTGCCGAAATGGTGTTTCCAAACTGAGTTCACAAACACACGGGCTGTCAGTGGATGCTTGCCGTTGGTTAAATGTTGAGCGTAGGTCAATCGCCGATTGGTGGTTTGCTGAGTTACGCCTTTGAGTGGAATGTTGGTCGAGACAAAGTGTGCAAAGATATCCAACTCGCTGGGGCTTACTTTATCTCCCGGTGTGTCGTGATTGCCGCGGATGAATAAAACCGTGTCTGGCGCGTGATCGACTGGTTCAGTTAACGCTCGTATGAAATGTTCCTTAGGGATTTCAGCGCGAATTTCATCAACTTGTTCCTGCATTGCTTTAAGTTGTGCAGTGGAATCCGTGGTTCGGCAAATCCCGATGATTTGTCGATTGGTTTTGATAGTCGCGGCAGCAGTGGGATTAAATTGGGTCAGCGTTGCATAATCTACGAGCATTACGGGAGCTTCTTTGAGTAGTTCATTTTGCTCTGAGGTACGTTGTTCAGATTTAGTTTGTTGCGCGGCAATCAAGACCGTGCGTTGTTCTTGAGGAAGATCGTTGAGAAATTCCTCGCGGACTTGTGCCAGTAATTCTTGTTCGCGGGCGTCTACAATCTTTGTGAGCTCAACGGCGCGAGCTGCCCGTTTGCGGCTGTATAGATATAGCGAACCGGAGGTGATTTTTCCGATCGCAGGATATTCTTCGAGCAACGCTTTTTGTTTGTCCGTTCGTTGGTCAGATTTAGTTTTGTAGGCTGTTTGTAACGTATCGCGGACTTGATCCGGCACTCGAATTAATTCTTCTGTTAACGTTCTATCAAGATGCTGGTCGACTTGTTTTTGACGTTTGGCGGTCGCGACGGTAGCTCGTGATTCAATTTCTGTTTTCTGCTTGCGATCCTCGTCGGTGTACAGAGAGATGCGGCGAGTCAACGGAGCTTGCCATTTCTTCCAATCCAGTGCCGGTGCGAGAATAGCGCGCAGTTCATAATAATCTTCTTGGCTGATTGGATCATAGCGGTGGTCATGACATTGGGCACAACCAACGGTTAGGCCGAGGATCGAAGTGGTCATGATGTTTATCGTATCGGCAATCATTTGATTTCGCGCGACCATTTGATCAACACCTGACTGTCCCGTTCCGTCAGGCGCCATGCGTAGAAACCCAGTTGCTTGTAGCAGCGTAACGTCGTTGGGTTGAAGATCGCTTAGTGGTGATTGTATTAATTCATCACCGGCTAATTGTTCGACTAGAAATTGATCATATGGTTTGTTTTGATTAAAGGCATTCACGACATAATCGCGGTAATAGTATGCCCATTCACGTTTGATATCTTTGTCGGTGTATCCCTCGGAGTCGGCATAGCCCGCGACGTCCAACCAGTGGCGACCCCAACGTTCGCCGTAGCGAGGAGATATTAGCAATTCATCGACCAATTGCTCGTAGGCATCGGGTGCGTTATTCGCTAAGAATCGATTCATTTGTTGCAGTGTAGGTGGCAGCCCCAGGAGGTCATACGTTAAACGTCGCAACAGTGTAGTTTTGTCGGCAGAAGTCGACGGGGACAAGTTCGCGTCTTGCAGGCGTTGCCGGATAAAATAGTCAATGGGCGAGCGCGCGAGTGTTGAATCATTGATCGTTGGTAAGGTCGGTTTCTTGATTGGTTGAAAGGCCCAAAAATCGAGTTCCGCTTGTGTGAAATACGTGTTGTTGTCGAGCGATTCAGGTTCGGTGTTGAGGTGCTTTGCGCCCTGCTGAATCCACTGCTCAATGATACGTATTTCTTGTGGACTAAGATTGTTGTCCTCAGGAGGCATGTCGCCACGGGAGACGCGTTGCCAAATAAGTGATTCTTTGTGGTCGCCAGCAATCGTTGCTGGGCCGCTATCGCCCCCCTTTTGAATGAAGCGGTTTAACCGCAAATCAAGTCCACCTTCAGTAACGTTACTTTCGCCATGGCATTGAAAGCAGTGCGTTTTGAAGATTGGTCGCACATCTTTTTCATAGGATACGCCAGCATTTTTCACAGCCTTTGCAGTCTGGGCAACCAAACTCGCTGATTGACTTGTGAATAAAAATCCGAGCAATATCGTGTAATAGAGGATTCTTCTCATAGGAGGCTTCATTGGTGGGAGTGAGTGTGAAGGTAGGATTTTGTTTCCATTTGAAACACTTAGATTATACTAGACTTTTACTTATCGTGGCTATTTCAACCTTTTTGATTTACAAACCGACCTATTGATATGCATCTATTCTCCCCCAATCGAGCTATTTGTTGCATTATCTTCCTGCACGGGTGGATATTTCTCCTGACTGGTGTGGATGCCATTAGTGATGTTATTCCAGTGCTGGGCTGGCTGTTGTTGTTAACCGTAGAGTTCATGTTGGCTAATATTTGGCTGTGGTTTCGCCGCGACGTAGCAATGTGGGAACGAATCACTGGATTTCTTACTTCGACGAGTTTGATTCTGATAAGCATCCAAGTGTTGGCGTGCTTTATTGGTATGGGACACCGTAGTGCTGAAGCAAGATTTTATTTGATGATTGTTGTTTTGATGGTCTTGATTGCCGTAGCCTGCTTGCTCGTTCGATTTGTCGTCCGGACAGATCTGGCATTGATCAGTAACTCAGCGACGAGTCTACAGAGTGATGATGCCAAACGGAAAGTTTATCGAATTGTGAATTTTGCTATAGCGGGATTGCTGATATGGGGAGTGTTTCATGTTGAAGTTGGTCAGGGGCTTGTTGATTATTGTATTGAACGATTAGGACGGTTGGATTCCATTGGGGATGCATTTCCACTTCCTAACCTAGTGATGATTTCCAGTGTGTTGGCGGTTGGATCTTTCTTGACATTTGCGCTGTTGAATATGCACCGCTGGGTTTTTGCAGGTAGCTGGGTTGTCAGCTTAATTGCAGCCTTGGTCGTGTGCCAACCGCTCTGGAGATTTGAGCGGATGGTGTTCCGCTCTGCCGCTGACGCATTCAGCCGCGAAGGTGATGCGTTTACAATTTTGTGTATCTGGTTGATGATTCTAGCAATTCGGCTAAGCGGTAATCGATTGCGACGGATGGAATTTGGTAGTTCCCTGGGGCAGTTCGATAATGCTGCGGAGACGTTGCACAATCGCCCTGTAAAGAAGCGGCGGTGGTGGCAGCGATTCAACGCTCATTTACGGCCCGTCGGGAATCTGGCTGCGGTGTTGCTGGTTATGATGCCGGTTTATATGTCTCAATCGTACCCAGTTTTCAAGCTAATGTGGCTTGGCGGGCAACAACAAAACGTGGATGTTCGAGTTTATCGAGGCGGTGTGGCAACGCTGCGAGACATTGCAGGTGTTGTCATAACAAATGCTGATATTGATCCATTTATATCGGTGGATGTGTTCCGGGAAATTCGATTTAAAAATTGCAGTCAATTATCAGCGGATGTTTTAAAGATGGTGACGTATCAATCGCACTTGGAATCTTTGTCGATGCTTGATGTACCGAGCGGTTTGCAGGATGTTGCGTTAGGTAAAATAAGCGAGGTTCAATCGCTTGATGTTCAAGGCCCGGGCGTGACCAGTTCTTTTTTATCAGCACTTGGTGACCATAAGCTCAAGGTTGAGTTCAACGCACAGCAGGGGGAAATTAGTTACGACAAGCGGATGTCTTGGTGGTCCGGTCGACGTGAAGGAAAAACTTTCGTTCCGTTGGAGATTGCGTTGTCGTATTTGCAACTGCATTCCGACACAACTGGATTTGATGGATCGGAAGTGAATGATTGGATCCAACAGGTAGCCCAACGTCAGGTCGCCGAGACAGCATCAAATTCGCTAGCTCACAAGCTTCATGTGACGTTGGAACTGTCGGTAAACCAATCATCCATATTCGGTGAATTATCCAAAATAGAAGTTGCCAATCGATGTTATCTTACGATTGATGATTCAATGGTTTCGTTGGCGGATCATCAATTTGGAAAACTTCATAACAACACAAGTCTGCAATTGTTGTCCTTTGAGAACTTGCAACCACTGCAACATCCACAGCAGGTGGTTTTACCAAAATTACGGCATTTAAAACTTGGTACAAGATTAACCCGCGGGTGGCTACTCTGGGCGATTGAGCAGCCGGCTTTGGAATCGCTAAGTATTTCACTAACAGGAATCGACCATAACGATGAGTTGGAAATATTGCAGATTCTGGGGGAGTTCAAATCGTTGCGGCGATTGCAATTACATGGCAAACTGAGTCCAGCGGTTCTGAGGACGTTGCTTGAACTGGATGAGATCGAGTCGTTGTTTATTAATGATTCAGCAATTACAGATACTCAGTTGGCAGCAATTGCCGAGATGAAGAGTTTAAAAGAGTTTCATGTTGAGCGGGTGATGTCGCGTCGTATGTTGCAAATGGTGATAAGCGATCGCACTTTGATGGATCGTTTTTTTCCAACGGGAGTGCAAATAAGTGACGAGGCAATTTTTAAGTTTATGGATCAGGTACCTAACACAACCATCTATCAATTTCTAAGTCCCCGTTGGCTGCAGTTGTTGGTTACAACGACCGGCAATGTTGATAGTCGAGGATTGGAGATTTGGGGCGGGCTTCGCAAACAGGGTTACTCGTTGCAAGCAATTGCGAAAATCTACACTAGCCTACGTATTCACCACTCGGACCTTAGTGCCGTTGCATTATTTAAAGGGGCTGACTTAACCGGTGAAAATATCGCTCGTTTAGTAAATGCGAAATCGCCGGTGGAAAAAAATGTAATGAGCGATCTTAATATGCTTGATGAGCAATCGGGGTCCGCAGCGATTGTGTTGGGGCGCGGGGTCGATGAAGGGGAGCTTAATGATAATGTTCTTCCCAAAACCGTCTCGTTTATTGCGGCAGGGGTGACTGGGCAGTTTATTGAAAAACTTGCTGCAGACTCCGATATATCATTATTCATTGCTGGGCAGTTTCCGGAGTTAGGTTCATTGCTGTCGATTGGGTTGCAACGAAACGTACAGTTGCGATTGCAGCAATTCAGAGAAAACGGCGGCCAGCATGAAATGAATAGCAGTTTTCGGATGGAGTTTCTTAGCAAAGGTGATCCGCTCGCAGGCCAGCGGTGGGGCCCGTTACTTGCCGACACATTGACGGGCAATCAGGATATTCGGATTTTGATTAGTTCACTTGATGGTGATAGTGTTATCCCAACGCTTTCTCCGGAACTAGGTGTTGATGTTCTCGCAATTCCTGAATTAATGTTAACGGCGGAGATGTTGGAGTGGATTTCGTCGAATAAAGAATTGAAAGTGGTTTGTTTAGATCCGACACTCACGGCGTTGAGTGAGCAAAATGGTAACGGCGAAATTTCTTTTGCAGATCTTGCAGTGAGTACGGTTGCGTCTCATCGTTGGGATAATATTCTGCCATTGTTACGTATGGAAAATCCAGTGGCAATCTTTACAAAGTTCGGGGTTATTGGTTCACGCACGGTCATTCTCAAAAGGAGTCGGTTGGAAAATATTTTGCCGCAGGTTTTGCGGGCTTTTCCGAACGTTGAGACAATTGATGCAATGCAATCTGTTCTGACGCTTGGCGGCATGGTCCCGCAAGTTGGGAGCGTCAAAAAACTGGAGCTACAGAACGCATTGTTAGAAGGAACGAATGAGCCCTTGTCTAGCTTGGCAAAGCAGTTCCCGAACGTAGTTTCATTGCAACTCAGTGGTGCAACCTTACCGGTTTGGGATATTCAAGGTTTAGCGGTTCTGACTAGTTTACGGGAATTGAATCTGACGGGTTGCGATATCGACGATGAGGCCTTACGCAGCTTGGAAGCGATGGATTCGTTGCGAGTTTTATCGTTATCGCGTACTGCTATTACCAATGAATCGATGGGTGTGCTTGCGACGCTGACTAAGTTGCGACAATTGAACGTCTATCAGACGGGAATGGATGCGGATACCGTTGCATCACTACGCACATTTTTACCGCGTTGCAAGATCTATGGTGCCATTGGAAGTCGGTAATAGACATCAATAATTTCACGAACATTCAACATTAGGTGGGCGGCGGCCTCCAAATGCGGAACAATTTGCCGCGTCCTTTGTATCACAATGGCTGGGTATCCGCACGGTGGGTAAGACGATCGGCCTATGGATAATACTTGGCGTTGTTCTTATTTCACGAGACGGCGGAAGGAGTCGGTTTTTAACTCGCATTCGATGAGTTGGTCGAGCGCGTTGTCGGCGATGCCGTTTGCGATGCGACCAAAAACCTGTTCGGCCGCGGCAATTGTCTCGGTGATTTCATCTGCGCCATGAGAACCGTTGATCGCTAAACCTAAACCTGTGTGAATTCCTAGTTTGGCCATCTCTTGAATATAGATTGTGTTCAGCTTGTCACAGGTTGTTTGGTCAAAGTTGAATTGGATTGTTGGGTTATAGTCTAGTCCAGCGATTGTTAACGGCAAGTCATACTTTGTCCCGAGTTCGGTGAATTTAGTAGCCATGGTTTTGCCAACGCGGTGAATATGGTCGACGGTATTCCGATTGCGTATTTCCTCAAGCGTGGTGATCGCCGCGCGGATACCGATCGTGTCACTCCAATACGTACTGGAGATAAACATCTCGGCAGCGCCGGCCATTGACTCGCGGGTACCGACGACAGCGCCCATGGCATACCCGTTTGAAATAGATTTAGCGAACACCGCTATGTCAGGTTTGACGCCGACGATAGTTTGGACTCCAGTGTCGGCAGGACGAAAGCCAGTGGACACTTCATCAAAGATGAGTAAGGCGTCATGAGCTTGGGTTAGTTTTTTTACTTCCGCTAAATACCCCTCGGCCGGCATACTAGTTCGAAACGGTTCCATAATGACTGCAGCGACTTCGCCACGGTTTGCGATGAGTGTTTGTTCCAGCCGATCTAAATCACCATATGGAAAAGGGATGGCAGTATTTGCGAGTGCTTGCGGAATGCCAATGGGTTCGATTCCGGCAAAAAGATGCTCGTCGAGCGGGGGAGTTCCAGCGGTAGTTAGATTGGCAGCTTGATACCAATCGTGCCAACCGTGATAACCACAAAATAGGATTTTATCTTTGTTCGTGTTGCCGCGGGCAATGCGAACCGCAATAGCGCAAGCATCTCCACCACCTTTAGCAAAGCGAACCATTTCCGCGCAAGGTATACGGTCAATGAGAAGTTCAGCGAGCTCAAGTTCGATTTCGTGATTGAGTGAGTAGATACTTCCGAGATCGATTTGTTGTTTCACGGCTGCATCGACAACTGGGTCACAATATCCCAGTATGATTGTGAGGATACCACTGGCCCAATCAATGTATTGATTACCGTCGACATCTGTAAAGCGAGCGCCTTGGGCATGTTCGATGTAGACCGGGGAAACACCGAAAGCAAACCGATGAGGTCTGCGAGAGATGAGTTGTGTGGCACCAGGGATTATTTCCAACGCTCGCTCGTACAACTGCATCGAACGACGGACTCTAGGATGAAAGTTCATGAATAGGTATGGAAGTGAAGTAATGTAAATTGTAATTGATCGATATATTGTAACTTGCGTTGCTTAGAGTATGCACTGCGCGCTAATTTTTCTCATCAGTCAATTTTTTTTGCGTTTTTCTTGGGCAGAGTGACCAAACGTGTCACTCTCCGAATCGATACTTCTTGTAGCAACAAAGAAAGCAAAAACCTATAAATAACGAACGGTCTTTTTGTAAGATTTTTAGGGCCAGATATTAGAAAAAGGAGTATCGAATGTCAGCGCGATGGTTACAGTCGGATTTAGAAAAATTGTTAGTAAACAAAGAGCCCCTGGAATTAGGCCGGATGGAGGTGGACGAATTTTTTGAGGAGTTAATTCGGATGATCCGTCGGCGTGATCGTCAGTTTGACAAGGAAAATTAACGTGGTTCGCTAACGCAGCGGTTGAAAACTCGTGGTGGGGTTGCTTGCGTTACACTTTGGGCCGTTGGCACTTACTATTTGGGGAGTAATGTGCCAACGGTGCTTAGGCTGGCTGAAACGTTATTTGTCTTGATTTGTCCGTAGGTTTAATAGTTTTCCATGCTCATCGCGGTGCATAAATGCGATGATAGCGTCGCGTTTTTTTGTTTGGGGGGCGACCGCAACATGTAAAAATCCTCCCGAGGATGGATCTTGTAAGTAATGTTGTTTGATGAGTCCGTCTGGATCGGTGCTTAATGGATCACCAGCTTTACGACCGGGTCGAGAATTGGCATCAATCAACGCACCGGTTGAGAATTCTTGGATACCAGAGGGGTGTTCGGCATGATATTGCCAATGGCGGTCGCCGCAAATTAGGTAGAAGTTGTTGTCTGTTAACTTGTTGTCTACCAAGAATTTGAAGAACTCGTCTCGTTCTTGTCGGAATCCTCCAAAGTTAGTGTGGTTGTCGAACTTTCGTTTGTCATCTGGGCCGACCATGGGAGTCGCAGAGATCATGACTTTGAAGGTTGCATCACTAGCGAGCAGTGTTTGTTTGAGCCAGGCTTTTTGCTCTGTCCCCCAAATTGATTTGGTGGGACCATCTTCCATCGCATTGTCACTGCGATAAATGCGACCTTCGACAAGCCATAATTGTAAATCTTTACTTACGCGAACCGTACGATATGTTTTTGTTTCTCGATCACCTGCGCCTGCATAGGGTAACTGTTCGTACATCATACGCACTGCTGTTTCGGGGCTTGGTAAATGGTCGCCTGAATTGTCGCCATCGTCGATGCGATAATCATGATCATCCACTTCCCAATAGGTTGGTGTGTTGGCAAATAGATCTCGGTATCGCGGTTGTACAAATTGTTCGTGCCATTTCTGTCGCATCTCAGTGATCGTCTGGGCACGAGGGTCTTTGGGAGTGTCGTAATAAACGTTATCACCAGTGCCAATGAAAAAATCAGGCTGCAGTCGTTTGATGGCTGCCAATGCAGGGTAACCTAGATGTTTAT
>Ga0302134_10001002_pt1 | contig 12967 bp, 11 predicted proteins | sample CB9_SCM_MG_FD_203123 | JGI IMG/M metagenome (GOLD analysis project Ga0302134, IMG submission 203123) | Marine microbial communities from Western Arctic Ocean, Canada - CB9_SCM | ecosystem: Environmental > Aquatic > Marine > Oceanic | place: Canada: Western Arctic Ocean | collected 2017-09-19
CGATTGTGCAGATGGAAGATGTTATTCGCCGATTCCCGGAAACTGCGGCGACCTATATGCCAAACGGAAAAGCACTTGCTACTGGTGCTCAGGTTGATCGATCGGCCTACGCACGTACTTTGCGAGCAATCTCAGAAAACGGACCCGACCATCTTTATAACGGTCCTCTAGGTGAAATTGTTTGTGACTATCTGAGCCGAAACGGTGGAATTGTCACTACCGAGGATTTGGCTGCCTACAAAACTATTCGTCGCCAACCGATCAAAGGCGAGTACCGAGGGTATGAACTATTCGGACCTCCGCCACCGTCGGCGGCCGGAGTGCACATCACGGAAATGCTGAACATTCTCGAAGAATTTGATGTTGCTGAACTCGGCTTTGGTACCCCCGATTCGATTCACTTACTTCTGGAGTCGATGAAAAAGGCGTTCGCTGATCGAAATCGCTACACCGGAGATCCTGACTTTGTGGAAGTACCGGTCGAGCGTTTGATTGCGAAGCATCACGTCGAAGACTTCATCGACAGTATCGACATGGACAAGGCTTCACCAGAAATCGCCCACGGTTCGAACGAACCCGATCACACGACTCACATCACGGTTGCAGACTCTGATGGAAACGTTGTTTCGGCGACTCAAACAATCAATGAATTATTCGGATCGAAAGTCACTGTCCCCGGAACTGGAATGCTGTTGAATAACACACAGCAAATGTTCGATCCGCACCCCGGAAAGACAATGTCAGTTCAGCCTGGAAAGCGTGTGACAAGCAGTATGTCGCCGATGATCGTCATGAAAGACGGCCATCCTGAATTCGCAGTTGGTCTTCCCGGTGGAGTAAGAATTTTCACTTCGGTTTTGCAAGCAATTGTGAATCTGATTGATCACAAAATGAGTACTCAAGAGGCTGTTGAAGCACCCCGTGTTTGGACTCAGGGACAAGATGTTGAAATAGAAACCGGACATTCCGAATCCGTTCGTTCAGCAGTTGCTGCCAAAGGGCATCGGGTAACTCCAGTAACCACGATTGGTGGTGGGATGAACGTTGTGCGGTTCGAGCCAGGCGGGATGCTTTCGGGTGCTGCATGTTGGCGATCAGACGGGCACGCAGTTGGAATCGGCGGAGGATATGCCAGATCAGGCGTGAGATTCCTTCCTTCTGTTGGTGACGAGGAGTCGCCAGCGAGTACAGACTTATCAAACTCGACTGAAACACTGCCTGCCGGAGATCTAGCTTGAACGTTCCGAATCATCAACTACGCTGCCTCGATTGCTCGTCCAAGCAGGATCCCTCTGTAACTGATTTGTATTGTGCTGACTGTGGCGGGCTGTTCGCGGTCGAGTATCTCGATGCGCCAGACGGGACACTACCGCGGCTACCAATGGCTGACCCCGATATGGCCAACTCACTTGGTGAGGGTGATACACCTCTTGTTTTTCTTGAGAAGACCTGTGAACAATTAGGACTCGGATCTCTGTGGGCGAAACTTGAGTTCATGGCTCCTACCGGATCATTCAAAGATCGCGGGTCCGCCGTGCTCACTACGATGGGGCGTGATCTCGGGGTAACCGAGTTCATCGAGGATTCTTCGGGTAACGCAGGTGCTTCGCTCTCTGCGTATGCCGCCGCTGCAGGATTGAAGGCTCACGTATTTGCTCCTGCCAGCGCGGCAAGCGGGAAGCTAGATCAGATCCAAATATTCGGAGCTAGCCTGCACAAAATCGAAGGACCTCGACAAGCGGCTACCGAAGCTGCTGAGGCGTTCGTTAATGAACGTGGACTTGTGTACATGTCGCACAATCTGAGCCCTTATTTTTCAGAAGGAATGAAGGCTGCCAGCTACGAAATCGTGGAAGTGCTTGAAGATGGCATTGATCACGTCGTGCTGCCAGTTGGCAACGGCTCGCTGTTGATAGGCATGGTGAAGGGGTTCCAAGAGCTTCTGGAAGCCGGGATAATCGCTAAGATTCCGAAGTTCTACGGAGTTCAGGCAGACGCTGTACGACCAGTCGCAGCCGCCCTGAATGGGGAGGCATGGTCGCACGATGACGTTTTGCCGACGAATGCTTCGGGTATTGCGGTATCGAAGCCGCCTCGACTTTCCGAGATGGTTGAAGCTATCAAATCAACAGGCGGAACTGGCGTGACAGTTTCCGAAGAATCACTCACCGAGTGGCAGACTCGATTGGCTGCATCCGAAGGCGTGTTTGCCGAAATGACTTCCGCTGGAGCATTCGCAGGACTCGAAAAACTAATCGATTCAGGCGTGATAGAACGCGATTCGAACGTCTGCATACCGATTACTGGAAGCGGACTAAAAGAGCCGTTGAAGAAGTAGCGTTCAGGGTCATCAGCTACTAGCTTTTGGCCTGAGTGAATGCTTTCTCGAATCCAGCGATTGCACCTTCGATGACCCAATCTTCGACGCAGTACGATGCTCGGAAGAATCCTGGTGTGCCGAATCCAGTGCCGGGAACGACCAACACCAGTTCTTTTTTTAGCTGTGTTACAAATTCGATGTCGTCAGGCATTGGTGACTTAGGGAATACGAAGAACGCTCCATCGGGTTTGACGCACTCGTAGCCGATTTTCGTCAACACGCTGTAAAGCAGATCCCGCTTACTACGGTATATATCGATGTCTACCGTCGCCCGTTGAAGACCTGCTACGACTCGTTGCATCAATGCCGGAGCATTCACGAAACCAAGTGTGCGTAATGAGAAGTTCAGCGCATCCAGCAGATCAGCCTTGCAGGGATCGGCTGGATTGACCGCTATATATCCAATTCGTTCACCGGCTAATCCGAGATCCTTTGAATGCGATGTAGCGACAATCGAACGTGGATGGTGTTCGAATACGAAAGGGTACGTAGCGTCGGTGTAAATAAGCTTGCGGTACGGCTCATCTGAAATCAGATAAATCTCTGTGCCGTACTTCTCTTCAGCACGCTGTATGGCAGCTGAAATAGCCTTGATCGACGACTCTGGGTAGATGACGCCCGTTGGATTATTTGGCGAGTTGATGATTACTGCTCGCGTCCGGGGGCCAATCGTAGCCTCTAACGATTCAATGTCAGGTAGCCAGTTTTCATCACAACTAGCAACTTTCGATACACCTGTTTGGTGTTCTACATAGAAAACATATTCAGCGAAGAATGGAGCAATGAGAACTACTTCATCGTCTTTATCGAGAATCGATCGGAGGATCGTGTTGATCGCACCCGCAGCACCGACGGTCATCATGATTTCATCGGCTGTGAATGGAGTACCAGATTCCTCGGAAAGTACTTCGGCTATGCTGGCTCTGACTTCAGGGAATCCAGCGCCAGCCATGTACCTGTGAGTGTTCTGAGTTTCTTCGTTAATGAGACGGATAACTTCCGCTTTGAACTCTGCTGGCGGTTCAAGCAATGGATTGCCCAATGACAGATCGAATACATTTCCCTCGCCATGAATGCCTTTTAGTTTGAATCCTTCTTCAAACATCTTGCGAATCCACGAGCTGTTCTTCATTTGTTCTCGAACTTTTCGAGAAATGGCCATCCGAAATTCCTTTTTAGTTTGAGCTAAGTTGAACTTACGCTATATCGCTGAAGAATTTACTTCGATTCGTCGTTGTCGTCACTAGCAGAGTCTGGCTCTTCTTCATCGTCAGATGTATCTGAATCGTTGGCATCATCATCTTTCTTCTCACCGAGTTTGAAGAAATCTTTCATGAACTGAGGACCACCAGAGTACGGATTGTCGACTACGAAGGTGCCGGCGATTTTGTCGTGCCAACCCTGATGCTTCTTATCCGGAATCAACCATAGGATTCCGATTCCCGCCGCGAGGAACGAAACAAGTTTTCCGATCATCTCTCTAGGGATTGCCGCAGGGCCAGGGGTTCTACCATCGGAATCGACTACCACTATTCCTGCGACCCATTTTCCAGGGGTTCTGCCCCAGAGAATAGTCGGAATGATGAAGTATCCGAAGAAGAATATGAGGTCGGGAGCGACTGCCTCTTCACTGAACATATTTCCGTTTGCTGCGGGAGCGACGGCATAGATGATCATCATGATCAATCCGAAATCGATCGTGAATGCATAGAGTCGCCTCATCGGACCGGCGAATATCATTGGATAAGTTACTGACCCTTTTGGTTTCTTAGGTTTCTTATCGGGTTCGGACTTTTTGTCGTTCTTTGACTGCACATCAGCTTTGTAGCGTGATGTGGAAGAGCGATTGCGGGGATTGCGGCGTTTTTTAGTTCCTGAAGGCATATAAACCCAATATTACGGCTCAGTTGCTTCCACGGCACTACTAACTCGAATTAGAATCGGCGCAGATTCACTTATTACGCTCGATACTCACTGTTTAGAGCAAGTTCATACGCAGGAGAACTATATGGCAGGCAGGCTCGAAGGCAAGATTGCACACATCACAGGCGGCGGTTCAGGGCTGGGAGACGCGATGGCGCATCTTTTCGCTAAAGAGGGAGCCAGAGTTGTGGTTTCTGACTTGAAACTCGACGTTGCGCAGCGTGTCGCTGATTCTGTGGTCGCAACCGGGGGCGATGCTATTGCATTTGCTGGCGATGTTTCATCGAGAGAAGATTGTGAACGGCTCGTCGCCGATACGATCGAGAAGCTGGGTGGCATCGACATACTTGTGAACAGTGCAGGGGTTACACCTCGGTACGCACCGAAAGAATGGGACTTCGAGAAGACTTGGGACTGGGTCGTAAGTATCAATCTCAAAGGCTCGATGATGATGTCGAGATTCGCGGTGGATCACATGAAAAAGCAGGGCTCAGGTTCGATCGTGAACTTAGCTTCGATCATCGGACTTGTTGGCTATGCTCAAGGAATCAGTGACGGATTCAACCCGTACCCGCACACCAAGGGTGGAGTCGTGCAGATGACCCGGGATATGAGCGTAGCGCTGGCGAAACAGGGTATTCGAGTCAACTCACTTTGCCCAGGTTTCACCTACACACCGCTTGTGACGACCCTAGTCGATGATACTGACACTCACGAACGATTGAAGTCGCTACATCCGATGGGGCGATTCGGTGAACCAATAGAAATCGCTAACGCAGCATTGTTCTTAGCGTCAGACGAAGCTTCGTTCATCACAGGCGTCAACTTGCCTGTCGATGGCGGTTACACAGCGCAATAGCTACATGGTCGGCCCGGGTTGCGATTTAAAAGATCGAAGCCGGGTCGACTACTGAAAGAAGCTTTCGGTCTTTAACGAGACGTTCGAGATTAGATAGAGCGAACACAACAGCGCGTTCGTTGCCTTCTCCAGTTCCACCTGCCCAGTGTGGCGTCACGATAGCCGTCGGCATGTTGAGCAGTGGATTATTTGGGTCGGTCGGCTCTTCTTCAAGAACATCCAAGCCTGTGCCTGCGATTTCGCCATTTTGCAGGGCTTTGATTAGATCGGCTTCGTTGTGAACTGGTCCACGACACGTATTGATGAATATTGCTGTTTTCTTCATCAGACCGAATTCGCGTGCACCCATCATGCCTCTGGTCGAACTGTTCAATGGAACATGGACAGTGACGATGTCGCTTACCCGCAATAAGTGATCAAGTTCAACTGCCTGAGCGCCAAGCTCCTGATCTCGCCCCGGCATTAGCTCGATTGCATCGTGGTAGAGAATCTCGCAGTCGAAGCCCGAGAGCCGACGTGCGACCTGTCGTCCAATATTGCCAAATCCAATGATGCCAACTGTTTTGCCGTTGATTTCAGTTCGTACTGGAAGCTGATCAACTCCGTCGCGCCATTTGCCGTCTCGAGTGTTATCCCAAGATTCCATCATTCGGCGGTAAACACTGAGCATCAATGTCATAGCGTGCTCTGACACTGAAATAGCGTTTGATCCGCCATTATTTGCGACGCTAATGCCGAGTTTCCCGAGGCCGATTACGTCGACAGAGTCGTATCCGGCTGTGAGCAATTGAACAAGCTTGAGCTTAGGTAGCTGTTCCGCAATATCAAGAGGAATCGACGCTAGCCACGGAACGGCCGCGTCGGCGTCCTTCAACGACTCGATTAGTTCTCCCGGCGAACTTGTAGGATCGACGGCAATTACGTTTACGCCTTCTCCCGCATTGTCGTTTAGAAGATCCCAACGTCGTTTGTGTTCGGCAGTTGAAAGATTGGCAAGAAAGGCGATTGTAGGCATATGCAGTTGAGATCCGTTGATTCTCTAAATACTTGTCGATGAACTCGTCGGGGAGTTTACCGGTGGCTGATGTTTATTGGTGAAATGAAACTGACTAAACAGGGCGTGCAATACGCATTCCAGTTTTGTACACGTCTTTGATGTCCCATAAAGCGTTGAGATCAGATGTTGGATCACCACCGACCACTAGAACGTCTCCAGGTCGATTGGCAGCCAGCGTGCCTGCTTGGTGCCCAACTGCAATCGATTCTGCGGCATGGCTCAGACCAGTCACGAGGGCTTCCGTGTTCGTCAGACCTGCTTTGGTTAAGGCGACCATTTCTTTAATAAATTCGCCCGGCGGGTACGCACCCCACGGCGAGTCGCTACCGGCGATCATTCGCACGCCCATGTTTACAAGCTTATTTACGGACTCGACTCGAGTTTCAAGCGATTTCTTCGATGAATCGATGCTGGCCTGTTCTTCTTTAGTCAGCCAGCCACGGTTGTATCCGATTCGTTCGGTGAGATCGATGCCTGCCTGAACAACATGCAGCGTTGGATTTACCCAAGCTTTGGCGATTGCCAATTGTTCTGCCAGAGGTTCGTTGAACTCGTACATTCCTGTTTCATCTTCGAATACACAGTGAATGATCATATCGACACCTGCATCAAGTGCGTTCTTGATGCCCAGCATCGACGCACAGTGAGCTGCGGTGAGTCTTCCGAATCGATGTGCCTCTTCGACTATTACGGCCATCTCTTCGACCGTGTACGAAGGCTGAAGGGGATTTGAAGACCACGTAGAGCCACCTGTAGCCATGATTTTTATGAAATCTGCGCCTTCTTTTACAAGTTTTCTGACTTCAGCTCTAACGCCATCGACGCCATCGGCTTCCGAGCCGCAGTACCAAAAGTGTCCGCCAGTGATCGTTATTGGTCGTCCCGAGATAACCATTTCAGGGCCTTCAGATAGTCCCATGTTGATTCCCTCTTTCAGGGAAAAACCGACTTTGTTTTTTGCGCCGTTTTCTCGGGCCGTGGTAACGCCTGCATGGAGAAATGTGCGAGCGTTCTGCAGCGCTCGCATCAGCAGTACGTCATCTTGTTCGTTACCTGTGATGTCACCGTGCGTTCCATCGCCTGGAGCCATCATGTGGGTGTGACCGTCTACCAGGCCGGGAAGGATCGTTGAGTCTCCGTAGTCTTTTACTGTGAGATTCGATCCATCTGGAGCGGTGAGTTCTCCCATCGGGCCGATCGCCGCGATCTTACCGGCGTTAAGCAGCACTGCTTGTCCGGAAATGGGAGCAGTGCCCGTTCCGTCGAAAATACGTGCTGCCTTGATAAGGGTGTAGTCGTTTGATGATTCCGTAGTCACAAGTTTTCTCCGAGATAACACAAGGGGCGCGGCTAACTACGCCTCGTTTTGTCACAACGAGAGAGAAGGTGCAAACGGAATGCAGGGCAGTGAATCGCTAAATTACACCGAGTTCGGTGAGTGCTTGCTCGAGATTCGCTTGTGTATCGAACAGATGACCGATCATACCGGCATCACGAGCAGCTTCGATGTTCTGAGGGAGATCATCTATGAATAGAATATTCTCGGCTGCAACGCCTGATTGATCGAGGAGTGATTGGTAAAAGAGCGGTTCAGGTTTCATCGAATCGACTTCGTAAGAAACAATCACCGGATTTAGAAGTGAACCGAACGGCAAGAATTTTTCGGCGGACTTCCAATGCGGCTCACTTGTGTTTGAAACGAGGGCGATGCGGTACTTTTTTGCAAGTTCACTTACTACTGGAAACATGCTTTCGCTGGGAATCAGAACACTGTCGTATAAGTTTGTGAACTCGTCGAGTGGCATGTCTATTCCGAGGCTAGATAGTGCTCTTACAGCGTGTTCTGCGAATGTGCTTTCACCGCTCTCGAATTGCAGTTTGTGCTGCTGGCCGAACACGATGTCGTGAACTTCCTCTGATGGCTTGTCGCAAATAGCCGAGAGTTGATCAGCCACTGACATTTCGTCGACCGAGCACAATACGTTTCCGAGATCAAACGCTACTAGTTCGATTACTTGTCTCAATACTTACTTTCCTGAAATCGTAATTTATTCAGAGGCATGAGCCAACATGTCCTGAAGTTCACTTGTGGTTGCATTCGCAGGCGGGTTGGCGCCCATTTTTAGAAGGATGGCTCGTAAATATTCGGGATCATCCGAGCTCTTGCCGCCCGACTTTACCTGACTATCAAATTCAGGATTCAGGATGGCTTCAGCTTTTTCCGGATATATCTCAGCGAGTTCCTCCGGAGGAAGCGCTTTTAACACTTCTACGGGGAGGTTCTTCCGAGGGTCAGTCTCCTCTTCTGTTGTACCCGCTGTGGATAGTGCCACGTTCGAGGTCGTTCGTGAGCTTTGAACGACAGCGAACCCGATCCCAGTAACAAGGCCTATGACAATTGCTAACGCAACTATGAGTTTCATTTAGCTTCTATAACGAACTGATTTATTCGTGACGTAGCGCTTCGATTGGATTGAGCGAAGCAGCTCGAACCGCCGGGTAAATTCCGAAGAACAAACCGACAGCAACCGAAACACTGAGTGCGATAACTGCGATGTGTGTTTCAATCACCGTTTCGATGATGTCACCGTCTACGGTCGCACCGTTGCCAAAGTAGGCGATTGCCCATCCAAGCAATACTCCTAGAATTCCGCCACCGAACGTCATCAAAACTGCTTCGGTTACGAATTGTAAGAGGATGTCACGACGTTTCGCACCTACAGCTCGTCGTATGCCGATTTCTCTAGTTCTTTCGGTTACGGATACCAGCATGATGTTCATCACGCCGATTCCACCAACTAGAAGTGAAATACCAGCGATGGACCCCAGCAGGATTACGAACGTTCCCTGTGTGCCTTCGAGTGTCTCGATTGTGTCTTGCTGAGTGGTTATCAGGAAGTCGTCATCGTCATCTGCACCGAGTTCGTGTCGAAGGCGTAGAACCGTAGAAATGTCGAGACGTGCTTCATCCACTGTCGCTTCAGAACTCGCCAGAACACTTATCGACGAAACGGATATTGAGTCGACTAAGCCTTTGCCATTGTTTATTCGATAGTGGGCTGTAGTTATCGGCACGAGAACCGAACTGTCAGGATTGAATATCGTTCCTTCTTGGCTCTCAATAACGCCAATAACGGTGAACTCACGACCAGAAATTTTGATCTTAGAACCTATCGGGTCACGCTGGCCGTAAAGAGTTTCGCTGGTTTCAGATCCAAGCACTGCAACTAACGATATGTTCTCGACATCGACGTTCGAGATGTTGCGACCCGAAGCAATGGTCAGATTCCGGGCGTCAAGGTATTCGGCTGTTACACCGACTCCGCTGACGAACGTATTTTCAGATCCAACTGACGCTGATCCTGAAAAAGAATTTTCTGGCGCAACGAGTTTCACCTCAGGAGCGAATACGTCGTCTTTAAGTGCGAACGCATCTTCGAGCGAAAGAACATCGAAATTACCCCCACCGCCAAAGAAGGCGAACCGCAGTGCTTCAGCACCTGGGCGAACTGTGATTAAGTCAGTGCCAAGATCTGAAATTCTGGAAGTAACCGAAACTTGAGCGCCTCGTCCCACTGCCATCATGGCAATTACAGAGGAAACACCGATAACAATTCCGAGCAGCGTCAAACTGGCTCGAAGCTTATTTGCGCCGACGGACGCGAGAGCTGTAGCAAATAGAAGTCCGGCGTTCATTGGGCGCCCCCAACGGGTGATTGGACTGTAATAGCGTTCGGTGTGACTGCCCGATCTTCAACAATTCGGCCATCTCGAAACGCAATTATCCGCTTCATTGCTTCTGCAACTTCAGGATCGTGAGTCACGACTACGATCGTTTTTCCATCGTCTTCATTGAGCGAACGCAGCATTTCGATTACTTCGCCACTAGATTTTGTGTCGAGGTTTCCTGTCGGTTCATCGGCAAGGATTAACTCTGGGTTTTTCACTAGCGCTCGGGCGATACCAACTCGTTGCTGTTCCCCACCCGACATTTGCATCGGGCGGTGGTCGTAACGGTCTGAAAGTCCCACTCTGTCTAGTGCAATTCGTGCAGCTGCTCTTCGGTCTTTCCCGCTGTAACCACCTGAATACTTCAGTGGGAGTTCCACATTGCTGAGCGCTGTTTCTCTTGGAAGCAAGTTATAGCTTTGGAACACGAATCCCAGTTGGCGTGAACGTGTTTCAGCAAGCTGGTTGTCGGACAGATCTGAGACGTCTTGGCCGTTCAAAATAAACGAACCTGATGAAGGTTGATCAAGACAGCCGAGCGTGTTCATCAACGTCGATTTCCCGGATCCTGATGGCCCAATTATCGCGACCATCTCACCGGATTCAATCGTGAGATTGATGCCATCGAGTGCTCGTACTACGTGTGTGCCGATCTGGAACTGACGAGTTACGCCTACAAGTTCGATGACTGGAGTCGACGTGTTGGTGATCATCTACCACCTCGTTGGGCACCACCGGCGCCAGGTCCACCGCCACCTGTAAATCCACCACCTGGAATACGAATAGCGCCGCCGGATCCACCAAATAACTGCTGTAGAGGATCGACTGATTCAGCAATTTCCATAAGCACTTCTTGACCTTCTGAAATGCCAGATTCGATTACGACCCAGAAATCATCACTGGCACCAAGCTGAACGTTTGTTGTCACGAAGCCGTCAGAGGTCACAACATCGACCGTTGGTTGATCAAAGCTGCCGCCAATTGCTTGCAAAGGCACCAGCAGGGCATTGTCGATCTGATTGAGGACTATCCTCGCAGTGGCGCTCAGTCCTTCAATTAGCTCGATTCCATCGGGAGGAGTCAAAATTATCGACAGAGGGAACTCAATCACACCTTGCTGATTTACTCCATCACCAATTTCATCGATTACGCCTTCGAGCACTTGGTCGGGTAGGGCGTCGAGCGTAACTGCGACTTGATCGCCGAGTCTCAAGGAAAGTATATCGATTTCATCGATGGTTCCGTCGACGGTTACAACGGTTGGCTCGAGAATGTCTATAGTGGGTGTTTGTCGACTGACTGCGTCACCAACATCGACTGATATCGATGAAATAATCCCGGCAAAAGGAGCTGTAAGATTCGCCGATTCCAATTCATAATTAGCGTTTTGCAGTAGTGCATTTGTCTGATTTACTGCAGACGTTGCCAGTTTGATTTGTAGTAAATCTAGATCGTTAAGCGCCAGTAAAGTTTCTTCTGAATCTTTTTCCAATTCAATTTTTTCAGCCAATGTTGCTGCAAGAGCATTTATCTCAATGTCATTGACAGAGTCGACTACAACTTCAGCAGCTGATTCGACATCATCTTGTGCCGTGTCGATAAGCACTTGTTGCGCCTTGGCTGCTACAAACGCATCGTCAAGGACTTCAACGCGTGCTTCCTCGGCATCAACTCGGATGTCCCAGGCATCGTCGATCTCCGCACTTGGGCAGCGGGCCGTGAAAGATGTGTATTCACATCCCGTGAGAATTGGATAGGGCGTTAGGTGTGTCCAAACCCAGACAACAGATTCGTTCCACGGAGTAGACAGATCATCCGGCGGACTTTTCAGAGTCGAAGTTCCGATTTCAAATATTTCGTCAACTGTTGTTCCCCATGAGTTGATGAGATTCGATGGCTCTGTAGCTCGAGCTTCATCTGAGACGACACTCCCAAACCAACCACTTATTTGGTCAGAATAATCCGAAGCCGCTTCGTCATAAATATCTTGTGCTGCGGAAACTAGTTCGTCTTGTGCTTGGGCGTCGTCGTCTGCGGCCAGAAGCGTAGTTGATAGAGCTTCATTCGCGTCAAGAAGTGCGTCTTTGGCTGCGATGGTTGCTGGGCTTTCAGAATCTGGAGTGGAGGTGAATTCCGCGAGAGCAGTAGCGGCGTCCATAGAGGCAACACGTGCATCGGCGAGATTGGATTCAGCGATGGCTGATTCGAGGTTTGTGGCTCCGCCGAGTAGGTCGGCGAGGTCTTCACCGGCTTCTTTCAATGCTATTTCTGCGTTGGCAACTGCTGATTCAAGATCAGCGATTGTCACGTCATCAAGGCGAATGAGGGGTTGGCCCTCGATTACAGATTCTCCCTCATCGACAAGTAATTCGGCGACTGTCCCAGATATTTCGAATCGAAGGCTTTCGAGTTCAGGAAACGATACTGACCCGGAGGCTGTCACGTCATCGAGCAGTGTTCCGCGTTCAACGGCAACTGGGCGACGTCCATCGCTATCGTCGTCGTCGTTTAGGAGGAACGCCTGAGCACCGAAGTAAGCACCGACCGCGATGACGCTTGCTAGTGCAACGTAAATTCCAAACTTCACCGCGGGTGTTCCAACAACTCCACTTTGTGAATGAGTCGGTCGTTTGCTGTCGGGCATGATTCGTCGTTTAGATGGAGTAAATTCCACCGGGTTCTCCTTGAGAGTTATCAATTGATTTTGCTCGGTACTGTGTTGTTTTTATCGAGAGATAGGAAGGTTGATTAGGTAAGACTGGCTGGAATCAGAATTTTGAATGTTGTTCCCTTTCCTGATTCGCTGGTTACGGAAATTTCACCGCCATGTGCATCAACCAAGCGTTTGACGATAGTCAGGCCGAGACCCGCACCGCCTGTTGTACGATTGCGACTCTGGTCAGCTCGATAAAACTGATCGAAAATTCGCGGTTGATCTGCTTCAGAAATCCCGATTCCAGAATCGGTTACAAGTATTTCTAGACCGTCATCATCACCCGAAATGCCAACATCGACATAA
>Ga0302134_10001005_pt1 | contig 12956 bp, 8 predicted proteins | sample CB9_SCM_MG_FD_203123 | JGI IMG/M metagenome (GOLD analysis project Ga0302134, IMG submission 203123) | Marine microbial communities from Western Arctic Ocean, Canada - CB9_SCM | ecosystem: Environmental > Aquatic > Marine > Oceanic | place: Canada: Western Arctic Ocean | collected 2017-09-19
AGCACCGAGAAGGGACAAAAGTTATGTAAAAATTATGTGTGCACGTAAAGAAAACATGTGATTTTTTCCCTCAAAAATCACAATAAAGATCATTTAGTCGTAAATCAATAGCATTTCACGATTATTCTGCGGAACCCCCATCACTGATGAGTCGTGTGGTGTGTAGGGATAACAAATGATTGCTCTCGAATTCGAATGGATTTCCCGTTAGGATTGCATCTTGTTGTTTGCATGATTTACGTGAAAGTGTATCAAAATGGCTCAAATAGCTGATGATTTCCGAATAGATTTAGACAGTTTTAAAGGCCCGATGGATCTGTTGTTATATCTAGTGCGCAAACATGAAGTTGCTGTCGTTGACATTCCTGTTGCCGACGTTCTTGAACAGTATCTCGAATTCCTTGAAATAATTGAACAGCTAGATATCAACGCAGTCGGTGATTTTCTGGATTTGGCTAGCACTTTGACTGAGATCAAATCGCGGATGGTATTACCGCGGATGGAAGAACCTGAGGGAGAAATTGACGATCCTCGCGATGAGTTAGTCCAGCGTTTACTCGAATACAAGACGTTCAGGGATGCTGCGACCGTACTAGAAGATCAATCACGAGTCTGGCAGAAACATCACACCCGTCAGACTAATGATTTACCTACGCGGAAAGTAGATGTTGCACAGCAACCGATTCAAGATGTTGAATTGTGGGATCTTGTTAGCGCGATGGGCCGGATTCTCAAAGACATTGAAGTAGAAAAACCGGAGACGATTGTTTTTGATGACACACCGCTGCATGTTTATTTGACACAAATGCATCGACGGATTGTTCGTGATGGCCATGTTAGCCTCTCGGAATTCTTTCAGATGGGAATGCACAAATCGGCTTTGATAGGTATGTTCCTTTCGATTTTGGAATTAGTGCGCCATCATGGAGTACAGGCGAATCAAGTTGGTGTCGGAGGTGACATTTGGCTGGAGAGAGGCAAGATGTTCCGGGACGAGATTGATTTATCGAATGTGGATCAATATGACGGCAAACAAGTGGTTTCGGAAGATATGCCGACTAAAATGCGATAATATTCCTAATTAGCGGGATCGCGAATGGGGGATAGGTCTGAAATGTTTTTACGGCTAAGATCAATTAGGTCATGGTAGAAAATCTTCCGCTAAAAAAATTGTCACACGCTGGTTTAACCATCGAAGGTTATTCTCGTGCGGCGGTCCAGACTTACTGGCGTGTACCCGAGCTAAAACTAGGTTTCGATCTTGGTGCTCAACCTTGGGATTTTATGGGTACGCCCAATTGGTTTATTAGCCACACTCACATGGATCATATCGTCGCGTTACCTGTATATCTGGCACGTCGCCGAATGATGAAAATGGAGCCGCCGACCATCTACTTGCCAGACCGCGCGATTGGGCCGCTGAATGATGTACTCAACGCCTTCACACGATTAGATCGCGGAAAATTGCCTTGTAAATTTGTTGCGGTGCAGCCCGGCGATGAAATCGAATTGAATCGAGAATATGTTGTCCAGATTGGCAAGAGCGAGCATACGGTCCCGGCCCTCAGCTTTCTTGTGTGGCATCGAAAAAATAAGCTCAAAGAAAAATTTCAAGGCATGGATGGCAATACTATCCGCGATTTGCGTCAAGAGGGCATTGAAGTATCCACCGAACAACGGATACCGATTTTGGGATACACCGGTGACACAACAGTTGCTGGATTGGACAATATGCCGGAGTTGTATCAGGCCAAAATATTAATTACTGAAATGACATTTGTAGCGGCCAATCATAGTAAAGAAAAGATTAAGAAAAACGGCCACATGCACCTGAGTGATTTTATCGAACGACAAGATCAATTTAAAAATGAAGTTGTTATCGCAGCACACTTTAGCACTCGCTATTCCGATGGCTTCATTCGCCGCACGGTGGAGAAGGCGTTACCAGGATTACTAGATGGTCGTCTGCATTTGTGGCTGTGATGTGACTAGTTTTGAGTAAAGGGTTTGCGTAGATGAATAGCGAACTAGATGATCAAACCATTGCTGAAACGACCACGGCACGGTCTGCTTATATTCACGTTCCATTCTGTCGACATCGTTGTGGATACTGCAATTTTACGCTGATTGCCGGACGCTCCGATCTGCATGCTAATTATATTGAAGCACTTGGCCAAGAGCTGTCACTGCTGCAAACGCCCCGTCCAGTAGATACGTTGTTTATCGGTGGCGGCACTCCGACCGAGCTTTCCCATGAACACTTACAGCAGTTGTTAAAGCTGATCTGCCAATGGTTTCCATTAACAGCGGAAGGTGAATTCTCGTTGGAAGCGAATCCAGCGGATGTTGATACACATTTAGTTGATATTTTGTGTGCCGCAGGTATCAATCGAGTCAGCTTGGGCGGGCAATCCTTTGAACGCTCCAAACTAAAATGGCTCGAACGTGATCATAATGAGATTTGTTTACAAAACAGTTTTGAATTGCTAAGTAAAAAAATGGATGCTGTATCGATGGATCTGATTTTTGGCACTCCGGGAGAAACGGTGCCGATGTGGGAAAAGGACGTTGAGCAGTTGTTATATTTAAAACCGAAACACATTTCCACCTATGGATTAACGATTGAAAAAGGGACTTCTTTTTTTGGTCGGCTGCAGCGAGGTGAGTTTGAGTTACCGAGCGAGGAGGTACAGCGAGAGATGTATCTATTATCGCGTCACAAACTACAAAGTCAGGGATACGAGCATTATGAAGTATCCAACTTTTCATTACCCGGATTCCATTGTCGCCATAGCGAAACGTACTGGTTGGGTGCACCGTATTATGCAGCGGGCCCTGGAGCCGCTCGATATATTGACGGTCGCCGCGAGGTCAACCATCGTAGTACGATTACCTATCTAAAGAAGATTGCAGCGGGTGAATCGGTGATTGCAGAGTCCGTGCAAATACAGGGTAGCGAACGGGCACGAGAAGTTTTAGTTTTCGCATTGAGACGATTGAGGGGTATCACTATCGCTTGGTTTAAATCAACCACGGGTTTCGACTTGATGACTTTATGCGGTGCACAGGTAGATCGGTGCGTGCAGCTTGGATTGTTGGCTTGGCACGACGATTATTTGCGATTAACCGAAGAAGGGTTATTGGTGAGTGATAGTATCTGGCCCGAATTACTGTGACGCGTCTACTGTTGTTTTAACCACAATTGTAACTGTTGGTCGACTTCTTGGATGGACAGTAGCTTCTGAGGTATGACATCGCGAATTCGTTTTTCATCATGTCGCACATAATCGGGATAACGCAGCAACTCTATTTCTTCTTCTAATGCGACAATCCAACTTGGCACATCAATTCCCGAACCGGAGGATGTTTCTGTAAGTGCGTTTGTTTCTGCGAGCAGTCGGTCGAAGGCTATACGTGGTTGGTCAGGGTGTTGACTTTCTTGGAGTGCCGGTTCAACGAGAGATCGCAAAAAATCAATATGCATTGAATGCGTAAACTGCTCTCCAATGCGGTTGGCAACGGTTCGCATCTTCATGGAGTATTGCTGCTGTAGTTTTTCAAGTCGACCAATAAACAGATTAGCTTCTTCTTGAATGCGTTGGATGAGACTTTCTCGCCACAGCAGCGCAGCCGAGGTTTTTTCGTACAACGTCAAAAGTTGGTGAGCTTGAATGACGGGCCGCAAGTTCCAGCAGATACGGTCATAACGTGTTCGTAGTCGCAGGAAATCCAACAGCATGTACAGCATTTCACCATGATCGCTTTGAGTTGTGGTGCTGTTGTAGTCTCGATATTCGTTATAGTTCTCAACGATGGATTCTAAGATGAGTGATAGCAGCACGGTCGTTTCGTCCATGGTAATCGTCGAATTTAGATCATCGCATAGCTTGAGATTGATCTGTGGTTCGTCGCAGATTGCTGTCAGCCAGTTCTCAACACCTTGTAGCAGAATGCCCCGAATATTACCCATAGCTAGGAATTGTTGAGTAAAAAGATCGCTGCCATAGGTTTCGATAAATGTAACCGTCGTATTCCACGTCGAGGTTTTGTTGATTTGTTCTAAGACGGATAATCGTAGGGTTTGGCTATGGGCAAGCCAGTTGCTCAGCATCGATTCGGTGATTTGCTCGAGCGATTGCACTAACAGAGTTGCCACTGGATCGGCGTCGGAGACCGCTGGCACTGGAGTTGCGTCGCTGGAGTCCTCGGTCGAATCATCGCTTGCCGTTTCGACGTCCGCCACCGTTTTAACACTGCTGGTGTCCCATGAGGAACACGATGCAATTAAGCATTCGACGATAGCTTGATATCCGATATTAAACAGCTCATCAAATTCGGTGACGGCGCCCAAACCCACGGGATGTTGGCGTTCCATGGTACGAGCGGTTTCAAGCAGATGGCATGTTTCATAGATCAGGCCCAAGCGAGGCAGCCAAAGCAGTAAGTCTGAGATAGTCCGTTGACGGATGCGGCTGTTGACGATGTCGCGTGGTTGACCACCTTTGGACAGTGGTACATATAGTAAGGGAAGTTGGGAAAATCCATCGATGAGCAGGTCCCAGTGTTCGCGTAAACCACTTTGGTTTCCTTGGATCAACGCCGCAAAAACACGAGACGTGACTTCTTCAAATACAACAATGGGTGAATCAGAAGTGTCCAAATCGAGCTTTTGTAGCAGATAAATAATCACCGAATCCAAAATGCGTTTGGTATCGGTAACTTCGATCGTCGTGGCGATAACACGTTCCGTTAATGATTCCAGTGTGATTCGATGTCGATCGTATTGAGTCATTGACTCGAAGTCACCAACTGGAGCAGGAATGACGTGACTCCCGATAGATTCAATGAGATTTTCTAGTTTCTGACGATTTTCGGCGAGTCGCTTGGACCAGTTCGTGATCGTTTGTAAGCTATCTTCGATCAGTTGTGGCTCTGCATTTTCGTGGTGGCGAATACTAATGGCTTGACCTAGGCCAGCTATTTTCCAGAGGCTTGCTAGGCTGTCGTGAAACGCTAAACGTCGATCAATTTGCTCGCCTAAATGAAGCAATTCACTGTGGTCTGGGTCAGAGTTATCAAAAATCTCACCTTCCACTCCATCATCCGTGGAGTCACGGTAGGAAACGTTTTCGTATGCAGCACTGAAGATGCTCTGTTCTTCTTCTTGCTCGTCGCTTTCTAACTCGTCGTCAAATTCACCTTGAGGTCTATCCGTATTGCCACTGTCGAATTCGGGGATGATCCAATAATCTTCCGAATTTGCTTCGAAGTAATCGAATAGCTTGCGTACGAGGTTCCATTTCTCGGCCACAGCCGCTGCTCGTTCGTCTGTATCTATGTCCACATCGGAGTTGCCCATAACATCGAGTAGCCAGCGGCGGGTGAGGATATAGAAGGAAGAGTCATTTTGCTCGAGCGGAATTCGGTCGGCTTCACTTAGCCAGTTAATCAGTAGCGCCATTGAGGCAACATGATCGCCGTGTTCCAATAGTGAATGGATGACGAGTGAGTAGGCTTTAGGAGAATCAAATATTTGGGCGTAGGGAGCCCAGAATTTCACATTTCCAGATTCGGCACCGCTCTTGTGCCATAAATTCAAAGCCTCGGCCACATGCGACGCTGCATCGTACAACGCATTTGGGTCGGCAGCGTGAATAGCTGTCACTTGATGGGCCGCAAATTGGTGCCACCACTGTGCGGCTTCTTGGAAATGCTCATCAATGCGTTGGCAAAGCACTTGATCATCTTCTGCGGCTGCTTTACTCCATGTTCTCGCTAGTAATGCAAAAAACTGCTCCACAATTAAGACAAGTTCATCAATGCGGTGATCGTGAACACTGTTTTCTAAGGCTGGAAACAGACTAAATTGGCAATCAAATCCGAGGATATTCCAAGGGTCGACAAAGGCGCCACACTGGATGCCTCGTTGAATAAGGTAAAATATCGACTCGGCGATATCGGCGGCATTCGATAGGTTGTTTTTTTCGATCGCCTGCAGAGATTGGTCGAGTTGGCAGGCAATTCGGCAACGAAATCGAGCTGATGGCACTGGTACGAGACTGGCTTTCTCACGAGCAGCATCGTGGTGCCCCATGAAGGCAAATATTTGGCCGAGGTGAATATGCTCGAGTTGATGGGCTTGGGTTTCCGTTAGTTGGGCATTGAGGTGTTGTCGAGCGTCGCCGAAGGGTTGATGGCGAATCAATGTTTCCGCTGCCAGTCGGTCACGATGTACACGATCCGTTCGCTGTAACAGGTCCCGATAAAAGCGGTCGCGGTAGTTAGCAATCTGTGGCATGAGATTTGCCAATGTGATTGAGGAGTCATGACAACTAGGGCCCCAGCCATTGATTCCTGAAGACATTAATATCGTACCGGCGAGGACAGCCGCCGCTTCAAACAAAGCTTCGTCAGCATCTAGGTCGGGCCGGTCTATTTGCCTTTGCATCAATGCATCGAGAGTGACTTTTTGAATGACAAACCGATCGTAGCATCCTTGTTGGTCGATATGATGTGGGTCCCACATGCCAAAATGGTGGTTCGGCCGTTTGTTAGCGGGATGGTCAAAATCGTAGGATCGTGGATCGAAGGCGATTTCCTTGAGATTGTCCGTGTCCAAACAGGCTTCGCGCAACAATTCTTCATCAGTCTCCGCTAAGAGCTTGACCGTCTTATCGATCACTCGCTGGTAGGGCCCCTCGCAAGCCCCGCTGCCTTGGATATAAAGCGGAACTGGTCGCAACCATTCGTGGGTGTAGGGTTGGATCTTCTGGGATTCTAAAGTGGCCACTGGGCGATAGCCAATGAAGTCATTGAATTGACGCAATAACGTTTCGGTGTCGAGGTGTTCGAAATCGGGTCCCTGACTTAGCACCAAGTCAAACGCCCGACCAATAAAATACGAATTGAATAGTTGAATCTCGGATTGGTGGAAAAGCAAATCCTGGTGGAACATGAAATATGTTCGCAGTAATTGGTCGAACGTCGTTTCAACAACGATCCGCGATTGATCGTTATTGGCGAAGGCATCGTTCTGTTGCGCTAGGTGCTCAATGGCTTCAAATAGGAAGTCGTATAAACGGGTCCAAGTTTCTTCTGGATAAATCGCTGTCAGCTTTTTCCAGATGAGGTTTAGGTTGTTATAGAAATGAGGGTCTTGAGTGCCAGTAGAAAAATTGAGATATCCCAGCACTTGTTCGAGTGCCGTTAATTCAACTGAATTAAGTTCACTTACCTTCATACTGGGTATTTCACAGTTGCTAGTAGGATGCGACGACACTGTCCGGCGAAAAGCATTGATCAATGTTTACCTTTAAGATAGACATTCAATTTAAGGGTACTTTCCGAGTTGGTCTATAGCCCTGTGCTGCGTGAACGCTGGTGAGTGTTTGCGTTGCTAATAAACGCAGGCAGACATTAATTTGCTCGGTAGTTGAATTCTTATAGGGTGGGACTATGACGTTTAGTTAGGTTTGGGAAGCATTTTTAACCATTTAACGTAAAGATTGACGGCAATTATGGAGAAATGGTCCTGCATTAGCTGAATATAGCGATAGGTAACCATAGTCAGAGTTGGTGAAGATGAAGCTAGACTTTTTACCATTCAATACTATGATAAATGTATGATGAGTGTACGTTGTAGATGATTACACGTACAGGATGCAAAAGCTCGTAACGATCAAGGCCTCTAATCTAACGGAACAATGATATGCGTATAATCAGCACTCTGGCATTGAGCATGCTGTTACTATTAGGTCCCCCTCTTTATGGTCAACTTCATACCAATGGTCTGATTACTCACAATGCGGCTCGTAGTTTAGGAATGGAGCGGGCTTGGTATTTACAGGTTCCGATGAATCCGTATTCCAATAGCATTTTAGATGTCTATTTACACGTAAATGCTACCGAAGCTGATTGGTCCTATGAAGTCACACAAGGCGACGACTCTTATGTTTTTTCGGACAAAGACCTTGATACCTTTGGACGCCCCCTCGGCCGAGAACAAGCAAGAATAAACGCCAATGCATTTCGCCTTAAGCTGGGCGGTGGTGCCGACTTAATCGAACATTCCGTGCCCAAAATCTACCTGTCGATGCTGTCGAACCGTGGTGACGTTACGCTTGTTAATGGTGAAACGGGACAGGTGTATTGGACGACCCATGTTGGGAATCCTCGGCATCCCGCTGTGGGCGTTTGTACGAACGATGAATACACAGTTGTTATAACTGGTGTTCGTATATTTGTGTTACGAAATGCTGACGGCGGTATTGTCCAAGAACGTATGACTCAGAGTTTACCCGGTGCTGGGCCGGTGATGGTTAACAAAAATATTTTCGTACCTTCAATTCAAGATCGTGTCGAATACTATAATTTAGAGCGATTTAACTGGACGCCCGATGTATTACCATCGTCAGGTCGAGTTGTGTCTCAACCTGCGATTGGTGGCCAGAGTATTGCTTGGTCCACGGATCGCGGTAATGTCTATGTTGCTGGCACAGGACAACCGAAGATGTGGTATCGTGTCGATACGATCGGCAAAGTGGTTGCTCCAATAGCCTATCAGCAACCTGGACAATATGTTGCGAATTGCCTTGATGGTTTTGTGTACTGTATTAACGAACGCGATGGTCGTTCGATTTGGCGTCAAAGTCTAGGTGAGTCACTAGTGCGAGAGCCGGTTATTGTAAAAGATCGAGTGTATATTATTTCACGAGATAAAACTTGTTTTTGTTTGAATATGAAGACTGGTGATGTTCAGTGGAGCCATCCCGACATTGCTCAAATTGTTTCGGCAAGTGGCGAACGGCTTTACGCTTTAGATCGCTTCGGAAACCTACTCGTTCTTAACCTCAAAAATGGCGGTTACTACACCAGCTTAGCGGCTGGCAAGATTGATTTTGTAATGGTGAACGCGTTGACTGACCGCATCTATATGGGGACTCGCAGTGGGCTCATCCAGTGCATTCATGAGACCCATCGTGAATTTCCCATGTTACATGTTGACGAAGTGGTGACGACTGATGAGGCCGAAGAGGGTGACAAAAATGCCGATCCGATGAATCCAGCCAATCCAATGCCCCCGGTCGCACCACCTAAAGTAAACCCATTTGGCGTTGGTGGCGCTAAGTCACCACCTGCAGCTGCAGATGACAATCCATTTAAATAACGATGTGATTGATTGAAAACCAAAAAAACAGCTGTAGGAGTCGCCCTTTTGCGCGCTACGGCGGGTAAACTTCCACAAATTACCCCCCCTACTTGACCATTGCCAACGCACATTGCACACTCGTTGGTTGTGCGGCTGTTTTAAAACAGTGGCTGAGCGGTTGCTCTTTTCACCAGTAGTTGTTTGTTTTTACCGTTGCGGTATGGAATTGTTGGAATATGTCCTCGCCTCCTGTTCGACGTGCGTTGATTAGCGTTAGTGATAAACTTGGCTTAGTTGATTTTGTCCGAGGGCTTGAAGTGGCTGGTGTTGAAATCTACAGCACTGGTGGAACTCGCCGTCATCTAGAGCAAAGCGGAATCGACGTCCTCGATGTTAGTGACTACACCGGTTTTCCCGAGATGATGGATGGCCGCTTGAAAACCTTGCATCCCCGGATTTTCGGTGGAATTCTTTGTCGTCATGATCGTGAAGATGATATGGCTTCACTAGCAGAACACGACATAGCTACGTTTGAGCTAGTCGTTGTAAATCTGTATCCCTTTGCTGCAACCATCGCTCGGGCAGATGTAACTCGTGCCGAAGCAATCGAACAAATTGATATTGGTGGTCCGAGTTTGGTTCGAGCCGCAGCTAAGAATCATCACTTTACGACCGTCGTCACCAATACGCAGCAGTACAACAGTGTGCTTGAAGAAATTCAAGAGCATCAAGCTACCACGCTGGAAACACGTTATAAACTCGCCGCCGCAGCCTTCACAATGACCGCTCAATATGACCAAGCGATCGCTGCTTATTTCGCGGAAGCAGAACAGTCTTCGCAATTTACCCAAAACCATAACATTGGATTGCGACTCAAAACGGAATTACGCTATGGTGAGAATCCACACCAAGAAGCAGCGCTTTATTCAATCTCCGGTAATCATGGCGCAAGCTTAGTACAGGCCCGCCAATTGAACGGCAAGGAGTTGTCCTATAACAACTTGCTTGATCTCGACGCAGCACTGCAAATCGCCCAATCTTTTAACGAGCCGGCATGCAGTGTAATTAAACATAACAACCCTTGCGGTGCCGCCGTGGGTGAATCATTGTACAACGCAACGGAAAAAGCGATGGCTGGTGACCCACTCAGTGCCTTCGGCAGTGTGTTGGGTTTCAATCGTGTTGTGGATGAACAAACGGCTGAATTGCTGGCCGAACCTGGATTGTTTATCGAAGCAATCGTCGCCCCCGAGTTCTCAGCCGGCGCGATTGGAATATTGACGACTAAACCTAAGTGGCGTAACAATGTGCGGTTGATGCAAGTCGGTAATCTTGAACAACGTGATACGGAATTGGTTTATCGTCAAATCACCGGCGGGATGTTAGTGCAAGAGTCAGATACGGTTGCCGATGACTATACGACTTGGGAAGTGGTGACGGAAACGCAACCCGCTGATTTGCTGCGAGATGAATTGCGATTTGCGTGGCAAATAGTTCGTTATATTAAATCCAATGCGATTGCTATTTGTCGTGATCAATCCGTGGTTGGTGCCGGAGCGGGACAAATGAGCCGAGTGGATGCCGTGAATATTTCGATTGAAAAAGCAGGTGTACGAACGACCGGAGCAGTTCTTTCCTCAGACGCATTTTTCCCCTTTCCCGATGCGATTGAATCTGCTGCCGAAGCGGGCATTATCGCGATCATTCAACCCGGCGGTTCGCGCGGTGATCAAGCCGTCATCGAGGCATGTAACGCACATGGCATCGCGATGATCTTCACTGGTTGTAGGCACTTTAAACATTAATCGCCTCCAGCGACTAGGATTTTGAAAGGGTTTGCGAACGTGGTTGAGCCATTGAAGAGTTCGACCCCAGAGTTTCTGCGGTGGACGCTAGCTGTTGCTTGTAAGCTGAAAGATTTTGCGCAGTGGAAAAACCCGGATAAAGTTGAACGACATTTACGCGCGGTTCGTGTCTGTGAAACCGCAATTCGTGAAGGACGTGTCTTAGATGGCATCTGTGTTGCTGCTGGACAAGGTGTTGATGATTCAGCGAATACACTGGGTTTTCGAATCGCCGATGTTGTGGAATCGTTTGTAAGTCTCGAGGCGATTGCTGGAACTTGCGAAAAATGTCCCGCTAATGCAATCAAGGAATTACACCCGCTGGCGAATGCGGGTTGCTTTGGATTGATGCCCATAACAAATATCGACGTGTACCCCGTTGGTGAAACGACGGTATTAGGCGGAACCAATTTGCAGCAGTTGCTCGATGAAGTCTTGCGCGACAATTTTGAACTGAGTTCACGTATAACAAAATATTTTCCGCTGACTCGACCAGCGTGGTATGGCTTATGGATTCCTGATTCGCCATCGTTACAGCAACGGCAGGTCCAACTGGAAGTGATGGACGAATTGTTGGTGGCTGTTACTGACACACAAGTCAATTTAGCCTGGAAATTATTCACCGCAGCTTTGAGGATTAGCGTAAAACACGATTTTGAGATCAGGATTGAATTGTGCCCAGCCGGTGTGCGTGACAATGTAAATTGGACAGTTCCGGAACATTGTTGCCGCTGTCATGCACCTTGGAAACCAGACTTGCGGAAAAGTATGTCAAGCTGTCAAATTTGTAAGTATCAGGGTCATCCCAATAAACGCCATCAAGGATTTGTGCAAGGCAAACGGCCCTACTGGAAACTGAGCCAGTTTTTGGGCGAACAACAGGCAGCTTTGTTCTTAGAACAATACCGCCAACGTGAAGGCTGATAACATGTCAAAATCTGAAAGTGTGTTAGACAAGATTGTCGCAACGAAACGCCATGAAATTGTGCGCGCAAAAGCGGCTCTGCCTACCGAGGAGTTACTTGTTCGAATCGCAGATGCACCACCAGTACGGGATTTCTTTGCGGCTTTGGCTGCTCCCGGTGTCATCAAGCTGATTGCAGAAGTGAAGAAAGCGTCACCTTCCGCTGGATTGATTCGCAAGGATTTTGACCCGGTGGAAATTGCACTCGCCTATGCAAACCATGGAGCTACATGCCTTAGTTGCTTGACCGATGAAGAGTATTTCCAAGGGAAACTCGATTATTTGGCGCAGATTCGAGAGGCAGTTTCCCTTCCTATTCTTCGTAAAGATTTCATCGTTGACAAATATCAAGTTCTCGAAGCACGCGTGGCAGGTGCCGACGCAGTTTTACTCATTGCCGAATGTCTCACTGACGCTGAATTGAAGCAACTTTATGATTATGTCATTGAGTTGGAAATGACTCCTTTGGTTGAGTTCTATGCGGCCGAGAATCGCCAACGAGTGCTAGATATAGGAGCAACCTTGGTGGGCGTTAATAATCGCAATCTACATACCTTTGAAACGGATTTACAGCATACGATTGCGATGCAGTCAGAATTACCAGTTGAGTGTTTGTTAGTTTCTGAAAGTGGTATTGGCACTCCGGAAGACGTCGCTATGCTTGCCGGGCAAGGGGTCGCTGCAATACTTGTGGGTGAAAGTCTAATGCGGCAAGCTGATATCGGTAGCGCGGTCGAAAATCTCTTATCGCTGGTAAACGGAAAATAATTCCTTTTTGCTTTTATCCAATCAAGCAACCACGAATTGACACGAATGAGTACGAGTGTAGAGATTGGGTCAATTGAAATATTGCTAAACACATCAGGATATCCCCCTATTGGTGGGTATCTCGAACAATCAGTATAGAGCCCCGTTTCTAAATGCCGTATACTTTCGCGACGAAGAAAATGAAGGGGGAAGTACGTTGCAACAAAGGCAAATTACGATGATTTCCCGCTGC
>Ga0302134_10001006_pt1 | contig 12946 bp, 8 predicted proteins | sample CB9_SCM_MG_FD_203123 | JGI IMG/M metagenome (GOLD analysis project Ga0302134, IMG submission 203123) | Marine microbial communities from Western Arctic Ocean, Canada - CB9_SCM | ecosystem: Environmental > Aquatic > Marine > Oceanic | place: Canada: Western Arctic Ocean | collected 2017-09-19
CATATTGCTCAATGGGGCCGTGGCCGGGAATTGAACCCGGGCCGGCAGGACCACAACCTACCGTGCTAACCCCTACACTACCACAGCCATCGAGTAAACCGGCGACCGACGATGACCGTTTGAAGGTTGTGCGCATAACTGCAAGCATAAGACCACGACTTTGAAGGGTGGGGCTGGCAGCCCATAGGTCATGGCGAGTCAAAATGGTACCTCGACGATTTTGGTAGCCTTCCTATTATTGCCCCTATTGGCAGCGGTTCCAACTACCGCAAGAGTCGTTGATTCAATGGAATCCTTTGATTTATTCGATAGCAGTATTCTATCTTCAAGTGAATGGGTTTTCACTAATCAAGCAGGTTGGAGCGGTGATGCAGCCGATTTCACTACAGGAATGTCCGCGGATTCAAAGGTCTCTTTCACTCATAGCCGCCCTTTGAATTTGGAATCCTCAACATTTTGGGCACAAGAAAATACTTCTGAATATGGCGGCGGTGCTGTAGGAGCACCGGATGGAGTATATTCTTGGACATTAGGTCCTGAAATCGTAGTCGATACTTTTGATGTATCAACCGTCGAAAATACAGCCATGCGTGATGTATTCCTAGTTGTTTCCTTTACCATTCCAGATGCCCTCAATCAAGATTCTGTTCGATTTTCAATCGATGATGCTGGGCACAATGAATTGGTAAAAACGTGGGCCCATACTCAAGCAGCAGTAAACAAGATGAATTCACCCTATTGGGAAATTAATGTTAGTTCATCTTTTGATTGGACTTGGTCAATTGTTTCAGGAGCTAAAATAACTCTAGATTATGCGAGTGTAGGCGGTACAGATGATTCGCAACTTCAGATAGATGCAGTTGGAATCCGAGTAGTGCACCAAAAGTCATCATGGGGAGTCGAAACTTCTGTAGCAGAATTAGAAATCCCTGATTTGCAACTTCCTATTATGGACTTGAATATGACAAATGGAGACTGGCAAGGTCTGACATTGACATCATGCGGCTTAGAGGCCTCAAGCCAAGGAGTAGAAGGCACCTGGACCTCGACGGTAGTCCAACGCCCACATGGCCAGAACTGGGGCAGAATTTCAACTGCTGGTACTTGGACCGGTTCCTTAGAATTAAGTTCATCAAATGATGCCTTGAGTTGGTCTGCTTGGTCCCAAACTGCATTCTCCTCGATTCTACCTGCCTCAGAATATCTTCAAATAAAGGTGAAGTTAAGTGATGGTTGTGTTGAAAGAGTTCGCCTTGATATCAATGACCCAACCCTCCACATAAGTATCAATGTTCATGGTGATACAGATTCAATAATTTCAAATGGCAGCCGAATACAAGTTTCAATGCAAAATGAATTGATCCACCGTTTTGATATCAATACTGTAGGCACATACTCACATAGCGTTAGTATCGGAGATACTCTGCCGGCTGATGGTGAATCGTTAATGCTCCATTTAGCATCAGCATTCACTTGGAACGACGGTGGCGATGCAAAGGATTTGGTGGTAGAGGTTACTGAATTGAAAATTGATGGCGGCTATTCCCTCTCATGGGATGACACCCCAGACTGCGATTTCATCGCTGATTTGGAATTGACAGAAGATGGATCGGGGCGTATTTTACCAGTCCAATGCACTGATGATTTAACTGCTGTTGAGGATCTGGAAATGGCTGTTTCCTCCTCAGATGTTGGCATTATAGAAGCAGATATCATTGAAGGGCAAGTCCGAATAAAACTTGTTCCCGAAACGAGTGGTGAGGCTGTAATCAGAGTTTCAGTTATGGATAGACCGGGCATGTTAGAACGAAATACATGGAGCCAAGAATTTACTGTTACAGTCGAAAATGTAAATGATGCACCTGTTTTCTCACCCTTGGCTTCGGAGGTTCTAGTATCCTTACCTTCAACAACATCCATCGATTTAGAGTTTTCAGATATCGACAATAGTAACAATGAATTAACTGTGAGTTTTGATTACTCATGGGCATCTTTTGAATCTGGAAGGATGGTACTTCAACCTACCGCTGCAGGCGAGTGGGAATTGACAATAACCATTTCAGATGGAATAAATACTGTTTCACAAGTAGTTACTGTAGTGGCGATGGCACTTCCTGACATCTATGTTGACTCGGTGGAAATATCGGACTCCGCTGACCATGTTGAAGCCGGTGATGTGGTTGAAGTGATTGGATGGATTCGCAACCAAGGGCAGGCGGATGCTGATTTCATTTCTGTCAGGTGCCTTGCAGATGGTCAACTATTCGATGTAGCCATCATCGACCTTGTTGCTCCTGGGCAATTACGTAGAGTAGTTTGTGATTGGCAAGTTCCTACTAATGATGATGTTGTGCTTTTGACCGTTGTTTTAGACCATAGTCTAACGATTAGAGAATCTGATGAAAGCAATAATAATGCTTCGAAGGTAATCTCAATTGTTGAACCTGAAATTACCGCAACAGGTGGTGATTCAGTTTCGGCGGGTCTAACTAATGAAGTGAAAATCAGTGGAGCTGTAGGTCTTATTCTTGCCCTGATTGCTGCATTCTTCATATTCGCTCCAAAAGGAATACGGAAAATCGAATAAGTTTCAACTCTGAAGTTCATCTTGGCTCAATTTGTGCCCCATTCGTTCGACTTTAGTAGATAGATAAGACCTGTTATCTTTCCCAATTCCTACCACTAATGGCATCCTCTCAACCACGTCGATTCCATATTTTGACAATTGCTCGATCTTATCGGGATTATTAGTCAATAGACTGACTCTCGGAATATCTAGTGCTTTGAGCATAGAAGCCGCTATTTTGTAATCACGAGCATCTGCTGGCAATCCAAGCATTAAATTTGCATCGAGGGTATCTGCACCTTTGTCTTGTAAATGATATGCTTGAATTTTAGCATGTAATCCAATACCTCTTCCTTCTTGGCGCAAATATAGCAATGCACCCCATCCTTGTTCTTGGATTGCCGCCATTGCAGTTTCTAATTGGGCGCCACAATCACAACGTAAACTAGCAAAGGCATCCCCAGTCAAGCATTCTGAATGTATGCGTACTAATACAGGATCGGGCCCAGACATCTCACCCAAGGTCAAAGCCACATGATCAAGACCGGTGCTTTGTTCATGGAAGACTCGAATTTGAAATTCACCGCTTGCCGTTGGGAGACGAGCAGTAGAGGGTACTGACTGCTGTTCAATTAGCCGAATCTCATCGTTTGTCATGTTGTCCCCCCTGTCTTGATTAGATACCTGTATTCACCCGCATCTGTCTCTACTGAAAGAAGAGTCGCTCTAACCCTCTGTAATAAAATTGGCATATCGTGCAGAGTCTCTGGGTCATCGGCCCAGACTTCTAATACCTCTCCGGTTTCCATTTCTGCTAGCGCCTCTCTTGTCATAGAAATGGGAATCGGGCATAAAAAGCCAATGACGTCAATCCTTTTGCTAACTTCATCAACCGCACCCTTGCCAAGTGGAAGCGGCTCTAGCATCGCTACAACCTCATGGATATCCCTTTTCAATCCGGCGACCATCTAGTTCGTTGAGTTATTACCACATGACTCAAAGGCGAGTGCATCTTGTGTACGCATGATGGAGACTGCGACTAAACGTGCTGATGACGATATGTCATGGCCTGAAGTCGGCAGGTTGGGCCTTCGCTACCTCAAAATCCCACTTGTTCTTTTGGTTTTGGAGATGATCTACTGGTTCCTCACTCAACCATCCAATACTTTGGCTGTTATTCAGACAGTCGAGGCTTACCTATGGCATAATCTGACAGAGTTAATATTTGGCCCAGGGGCAAGTGAGTTTTCTACTCACCAAGGTTGGTGGACACGGGTTGATTTGGTACACCCAAACTTTCCAGATGGAAGAATTGCACTATTCGTCGGTGATGAATGTGCTGGAGTACACGAAATGCTATTCATCTCAACTTTAGTCATGCTAACTGATGGCGTTCCTCAGCGTTTGAAGTTACGAGGGATTGCCGTTCTTTGTTCCTTAGTATTCGTCTTGAATCTTATGCGGCTAACTCTTCTATATCACTTTGCAAGATCTGGATGCGATGTAGACCCACGCGGTGTATGGTGTGCAAACGAGATGTATGAATTCCACAAGATAATGTTCGAATATGGATTCCTCCTTATCCTAGTAGGGATGTGGACTGCCTGGTTTTACTGGGTTGGCGGGCCAAAACGCGTTAGAGAGGCCGCCGAATCAGAAACAGAAGGATGGAAAATCAGTTTCCGCCAACAATGGAAATCAATCCACATTGGTTTAATCGCAATTGCCATAATTATGTTTATTCTTGCAGCCTCTTCATGGACTGGAGATGAAACTCAATCTGCAATTTCTGAAATAGAGAACTGTGATTCTTTGAATGAAATATCAGCACGTTGTGGGCAGGCAATAAGGAATTATGATGATGCAATTTCCACTGCTTGGTCACTGGGTACTTTGGGAATGTTGACCATTGCGGGCACTTCGATTAATATTCAAAGGCCAGACAAAAATCTTGAATCAGAGTGAAACAGTAATATTAACGCCATTAATTTCGCTACCATCCAATGCTTCTTTAACATAGGATACCTTTGATGAATGGACTTCCAAAGTGGTGATTCCATCTTTTGTTCTAATGTCGCCAAGTGCTAATTCCTGCATTCTAACCAAAGACATAGCATGTTCAATTATCGCTAGTTTAGAGATTTTACCAGATAATTGGAGGGTTAAAGGAACCATTCCAAAGACATCGGCAACTTCACTCCAGTCATCCACTCTCTGTACTGGTTCTCTAACTCCTTCCACCAATTCCGGTGCTTCACTATCATTGATATTTAGACCTAGACTTGCTCTTAACTTGTTTAAAGTAGGGACATCATCTTTGGTGATAAATGACCATGCCTCTCCTTTTCTACCAATTCTACCTGTACGCCCAATCCGATGGACATAGGAGTCCAAATCATCTGGCAAGTCGTAATTGATGACACAAGTAACCTCTTGGACATCGAGTCCACGGGCGGCTACATCTGTTGCTACGATAATCTCAACTTCACCTTGGCGGAATTCATTTAGAATTCTCTCACGCTTATTTTGAGGTAGGTCGCCATGCAGTCCAACGGCTGAACTGAAGCGATGCTTAGCAAGGCGCTCAACTAGCATGTCAACCATCCGCTTGGTATTGCAAAAAATGATTGTTTGACCTTCTCTTTCTTGAGTGAGTATTCGACCCATGACCCACAGTTTATTGCCACGTCCTATTCGGACTGCGTGTTGTTCAATATCTGGAATATCTAATTCAAACCCGCCACTGCTGACATAAACATGCTCAGGCATGAACTCATTTGCCGCATCGAGAATCTCTGGTGGGAAGGTTGCACTAAAGAGCAGAGTTTGTTGGCGGTTTTCCAACTTCTCCATAATCCACATAATATCGGGCATGAAACCCATATCGAGCATTCTATCTGCTTCGTCAAGAGTAAATATGGAGGGTTGGCTAAGATCGATATGTCCTCTCTTGCTCATGTCCATCACGCGACCGGGTGTTCCAACAATGATATCTACGCCATCATCGAGTTCCTTTGCCTGTTTGTCAATATCTGTGCCACCATAGACGCTGATGATTTTCAATCCCTTGTCGCTTTGAAGTTGCTTGAATTCTTCACAAACCTGACTAGCTAGTTCTCTGGTAGGTGTTAGGACCAATGCCTGCAATTTGCCAATTGCTTCACATTGTTCTAGAATTGGTATACCAAATGCACCGGTCTTTCCAGAACCAGTTCTTGCTTGACCAATGAGATTTTTCCCCTCTCTTGCTGAAGGTATAGACTCTAATTGAATCCAAGTTGCGTTTTCCCAACCTAGGTCTTCTAAACCCTTGTTGATGGCTGGTTCTAGATTCCATGCTGTAAATGTTTGTTCTGTAATCATTGCGACCGCCTCCGTTCCTTTTGATTCGACTGGGCGCCGGAACAAGGCTCCCAACTAAGACATCAGAATGACTCGTTCTCTGCTTCTTCACGCTGGATGTCTCCCATCCAGTAGCGCTTAGCATTCTCACGGGTCAGAGGTCGGCGCTTCTGCCTGACGTGCTCGAGAATGTATTGACGGAACTTGAGGGCCTTGACACGGTTGATGCCTTTAGGAGTCTGTCCTTCCCATAGGCGCTCAAACTGCTCTCCACGGCCATTAAAACTCTCATCTGACATTGATATACACTCCAGTGTGCCGGCGACCTGAGATGCTGCTTTAAGCGTGCCTATCTTCATCCTTAGCCAAAGGCTTCGCTGGGTTGTCTTCCTCTAAGGCCAACCTAGGTGGTAAGTCGGCCTCACTTGCCATAATTTCTAGATCTCTTGCAGGCACAGGTTCAGCCGGAGCCAAGTAGGCATTCTTCCTTGCCTCATCACCCTCTAATTGGTGGTCTACTGATAATTCCTCAAGATATTCAATCAGTTCCTTATTGGTTTCTTGTTTCAGCAATTCAATGGATAGTTCTCTCGCCTCATCATCGCTATAGAGACGGGTGATTAAATGGATGCAGGCCTTTCTAACCGCAACATCTGCGACCCTGCACCCATTAGTAACCAAAGAGCGCAACTTGGTGGAGGAAGAGTCCAACCGGTCGAGACAACTGATTACCTTGGCACGGACTTTTTCCTCAGAATCAAAGAGCGCATCTTCGGCCAAGATTAAAGCGATTTTTGGGTGAGATTCTGCCAAAGGACGCAGAGTGGATGCTGCCCTGATTCTAACCTCTCCATCTTCATCTTGTAAGGACCATGAAATAAGGTCCCAGATTTTGGCGCCAGAACGAGATACTAATCTACTCAACATCGAAGCAGCATCTCTTCTCAAGCGAAGTTCCTTTTCTCGAATCAACCGGTCGATGTGGTCAGCAGCAACATCCGGCCAGATACTACACAATGATCGCAATCCCCTCCAGGCTTCTTTTCGACGGTCTTCAACAGTATGCCGTAATTCGATATGGAGTAAGGTGTCAGTACCGGAAGGGAAGTCCGCAGCCAAATCTCCAAGGCAGTGAGATGCTGCTTGCCGAACCATCAGAACATCATCGTCCAGTAACTCTGCAAGAATATCCAGTAATTGATCAGAGTCGCGCATTGCACAGATGGGTAAAACTTCAAGTCCAGCCATCCGAACTTCGGGATTGCTATCCACTAGTGCCATTACTAAGGCATCGTGCATTGGTTTTAGTGGCCCGGTAATAACTCTCGGAAGGGCTCTAATTCCGGCAGGTCTGCCAACTTTGACAGTTCGACCTTCAAATAATACTTCCATAATAGAAATATCCCCTCTAGCCAAAGGAATCACATCTTCTTTTTCGATTTCACTCCAAGGTCCGATTTTAATTGTTCGGACTTTATTCTTCCGGTTTCGATGATTTACAGTGTGTAGAGGTTTACCTGTCAAAGGATGTCGCGCGATAAATTCGTCGGCCATCAAGTATCCCTCAGCGGCCGCGCATCACGCCATCACGCATGAAGGTATGCAGTCATTAGGTGTTAGTTGTTCAGGGGTTCACCAAACCACAAAGAACAAGGCCATGCAATAATGCCAAAATAATATGCGGGACTGTAAGGGGTTGGCACCGGCTCTACTTTGCATCCTTCTGTTGGCATCAATCATGGCCCCGAACGTGGGCCATCAAGTTCTCAATAATCTCAACAATAAAGAGGAGGTCGTTGTTATCCATGATAATTGGTCAAGCAATGGCGCAACAAGAACTGCCCTCAACATCAGTGAAGAAGGCAAGCCATTCATGAAGCGCCCTGATTTGCCATTCGTTGGCGTCAATAATCTTCCAATAGGCAAGACAGGAGCAACTTCGGTTGCAATACCCGAATTAGGAGAAGTATGGATAATCGGAGGGAGGGAAGACCCGAACCCCAGTCAAAACAACGATGAGATGGCAACCAACATGGTGGACGTCTATGACTTTGCTAATGATGCGTGGGGTGGTAGCGGCGGGATGATCAAGGCCCAACAATATGCTGGCTCCGGCCGAGTTGGTGATTTAATCGTAGTATTGGGTGATTGGTGGCCGACCAATTCTAATCCCACCAAAAGTTCTACCGGCATGAATCAAGTCTACAATCTAAGCAACTCAACTTGGTATGAGGGTACTTCATTTCCATCTGAGCGGGGCGTGGGGAATGCTGGTGTCGCAGCCTTGGGTGATTACATCTACGTGGCTGGTGGAGTTAGTGCATATAGCGGAACTAACCCAACTAATCAAACTTTGAGATATGATCCTGCTAACGATGAGTGGGCGGTAATGTCGAATATGAATCGCTCTCGTTGGGGCTTAACTTTAACAGAATACCATGGCTTGCTATATGCGATTGGTGGAGCAAAGAAAACTTCAGCAAGTACATGGTATCCACCGGTAATCTACGATGATGTGGAAGTCTATGACCCAAGTAACGATACTTGGTGGGTTCTACCTAATATGCCAAAAGCATTATTCGGTCATGAAACTGTTGTACTTCATGATGAATTGGTAATATTTGCTGGCAACACTGGCTCAAAAAGTGATAAGGCATGGGGGTATGACCCCACAACTGGAATCTGGAGAAAATTATCTAACCTACAGATTAGTTTCTTTGATTTAACTGCCTCTGTTCTTAACAACAGTATTGTAGCGGGTACGGGAGACATGTCTGCCTACCTCTATAATTCATGGGGAGCTGTCTATCTATCAGATATGATGGTAGCAGGAAATCTCAGTTTGGTAGAAGGCTGGGTTCAATCCCCAGCGATGGACTTACGCCCAGCTACAGAGTTTACCTGTAGGCCAATTCGAATAGATATCGCTGCTAATACTCCTGCTGGGACCTCCGTGGACACTCAAATCCGCAGCCATATGGTTGCAGCAAGCCTTGACTCAACCGCGTGGGGGGGTCCAGATGGTACAATCTCCAGTTGGTATTCGAGTACCGATAGCATTATTCCCCTCAGCAATGCAAATCATTTAGCATATCGGGTGCGGATGAAAACTACGGAACTGATGAATTGGACAACCCCTAGTATCGACAACATAACTTTGGACATCGACCATGCAGGATTTTACCAAGCACCTCCAGCGATTGTACATTCTTCTAACCAAGCAATACCCATCATCACAGGTCATCATATAACCAATGGTACTGCCTTAGATGTGCTGTGGATCTCCACCACCAATGGCAACCAGCCTAGCCAAACTGTAGCGAATATCAGCAGAGACCCCGACTCTGGTAGCATAATAATTGAAGATGGATTTGGTCTAATTGAGAATTATACAGTTGAACTTATCTCAGCAGTAAATGGGGATCGCAGAATCCAGTGGAATATCACCCTAGCTGATGGAATCCCAGATGATAAATTACGTTTCGGCACCAAAAGTATAGCCCATTCAGGAATCTCAATCGAACACGTCCTCAGTGATATTATCGAATTGGATGAGGAATTAGAAGTCTCAATAGAATCATTGTCGGGCCGCTGGCCTGGGCAAGAGCAAATGTTGGAAATAGCAGATGGTGGAGTGATTTATGAAGGGGCTGAACTACTAGTCGTGGCGAAGTCATTTTTCCCCTTGACAATGCAAAACCACAGCGGAGTTAATATTGAATCAAGACTTGAACTAAAATTGACCAGTACAAATCATGAAGGTCAAACAACTTGGTGGAATGATACTACAGATTGGCTTGATATGGCAACATCAAAGCAACATTCCTACACACTAGATCAAAGTCTAAATGGAAGTCTTGAAATCACTGTTAGAGCAAGGTCATCACTTACTTACAACATAACAAGCGGCCATATTAAGCCAGTTATTTATGTTGATGATAGTGGGCCAATGATGATTTCAAGCACCCCTGCAAATGGTGATTATATCAATTCGCAAACTAACCGGCAGGTCTCGATAACACTTTGGGAGGCTGGAGGTCTTAATCTCAGCAGTCTAGAATTACTAACTTGGGTAGAAGGAGTTGATGATGGCCAGAATGGCAGTCCTATGGATGGCCTGGCTCAATCTGAAGAGATGATGATAACGGCTTTTAATGTTCAAAACCAAGATACATTATGGTATCTAAATTTCACCATCAATGATAGTGCAAATTCCGACCACGACAATGTACAAATTTGGCTGAACGGTCTTGACGTGGTGGCCCATCCATTCGAAAGTAATGATGAAGATAAGCCGTCCCTATATTGGCAAACAAGGAGTCCACACAAGAGTGTATTGGAATCAATCACCGCCAATGGAACTGAAGTATTAGGCCAAGGCATGAGGATGGAGCCAGGGATAGTATCGGGTTGGATAATCGAAGTTAGCGATGCAAATGATATTGCGGATATTGACAAAATCGAATTATTGCTAGGGGGTGAGGCAGAACTGGGAATCAGATGGTTATCAGATGGACGTGGCTGCTCTGCCTTGGATGAGAGGATAATCAGTGATAGTATCACATGCTCAAGCAGCATCATTACGGGAAATCTAGTTCTTAACGTCGCTTTTGCTCCTACTTGGAGAATCAACCCAAGTGAAGTTTCAATCGGTGCTTTGGATATCAATATTTTTGATGCCGATGGCACAGCACAATTTGCATTAGAAAATAAATGGTTCTTGACATTCGACTTGATTCTCAGTAATTTCAGTTTTACGGATGTTGAAGGGAATTTGCAAGGTGAGATCGAAGATGAACATTACCTTGCAATGGGAGATGAAATGCGAGTTACGGCCAACATCAAGCATGGTCAATCGGAATTACCAATGGATGGACTTGTATTATTGAGATGGCAGGGCCTGATAAATGGTGAACAATGGAATGGAGAACAAGCCGTTGAATTAGTCAACGGTAGCATGGACACCCTAGTTCTTGACCCACCAAGAAGCGGGAGTGGAGAGTTAACACTGACAGTATTTGATGAAATGGGCTGGCAAGTCTTGGGCCAATTAGGACCAATTTCAATTCACGTTGATGACCAAGACCCGCTTTTACTCACAGCAACTGAGCACAGCCTCCCAAGCCGCTACCACCTCAACGAAGTAGTAGTAACTGCTAGTGTCAGAGATGATATCGACTTTGAGAATCCGATTACCACATGGTGCCAAGTTCGAGGTAATGGGCTTGATTGGCCTGCTGTCTCTCTAACTCTCCCACCGATTGGAGTATTCAATGATAGAAGCGTTTACTCTTTCAAATTCAATATGAGCGGACTCGGGCGCCCTAGCGACTTGCCTAGTGATTCTGTTATGGCTTGTTGGCTTACCGGAAATGATGCTTCTGGTAGGGAACTCTTCAGTGAATCAGGGGCTAATTCCAACACTACTCCTTGGTTGGAGTTAAAATTAACTAGCATCGGACCTGACTTGAGAATGACCACTTTCACAAGCGATTCAGATTCAATTACCATGGGGGATAAATTCCGTGTCTCTCTTAAGGTCGACAATCTGGGAGAAAGCGTAGAACAGCCAATAACACTCAACATAACGATGACCTCCCCCGATGGTACAGTCTTGATGGGGTGGAGTGAAACTAGGACTCACGGCTTAGTGGCGAATGGCATTTGGGAACTTACCATTGATTTGTGGCCGAAACAGAGCGGGGATTGGATATTGACTGCAAGTGTTGACCCTGATGACCATTTACCCGAACTTAATGAAGAAGATAATAGCATTAGTCTTGAAGTCGAAATGACTGCAAAACCGGATAGTTTCCTATCTCAAATTGCCGAGCCTACAATGTATAGCGGGGGTGCGATAATCATTCTACTAGTGGTAGTTTTCTTAATTAGAAGATTCGTTAGTAGGGAAGAAGAACTATTTATTGAAGAAGAAAAGGAGGTAGCCAAGATATCTGGCCCGCCACCAGCAATTGCAGCACAAGCAAAACCTACCTATGTGCCAATGACTGCTACTACAGAAATATCTGCCAGTGCCTTGGCTGCATTAGATAGTCTGAAAATACCTGAGCCCTCAAAGAATGACAAATCAATTCCAATTATCGGTACAAGGATCGCTGATTGGGAGGGCTTAGTTTGGGCTGGTGAATACGAATATGATGAGGAGGGCTCATGGTTTGCTGGCCCTGATTGTGGGCGCTGGAAACAGGATGAGAATGGTGGGTTTACTCGCTTATCCTGAACACTACTCTCAGGCTAATTTCAGCATTATGTGACTACCTTCTGTGATATAGAGAGCCAGTCTACAGATTATCTTGGTATGGACCTGAAGAGAAATCAGGACCTTGACAGGTCATAAAAACAAATCACCACTAAGAGCCCAAGAATGAATGCTACTACTATTCTTCAACGGCAACTTTTCACCCTCAGCAGGAACCATGATCCAGCGCCATGAGGAACGAATAGAACTAGGTAAGTCAATCCACCATTCCTCAAGAATACCTGGTTGGCGTGTTTTCACCATAATCAATTCACCAACCATATCTGATAATGTTTTCAACCTCGTCAAATGGTCTTCTGGATTTTCAAGCATTTCCGAATTCAACTCTAATTTAACGACAATATTCTGACTTGTAGCATGAGCGGATTGCAGTTCCTTGAATTGAGCCCGATGGTCGATGCAAACAAGAGATGAGCCCATCATTATACAATCGATTAGGTCTTGATGGTTATCTGTGTGCGGGTCAACCAATAATCGTGAACAATTACTCCCCAAAGTCTTGAGAGCGGAAATTGGTAGGGTTTGACCTTCCTTTCTGCGGATTTCTAACATAACATCAAGTCGTGCAAGACGACTATCAGAAATGCTGATACCACTAGGAAGTAGTTTGTTCCCAGATAGCACGAAGCGCGACCATTTGCTGTCTGTCATGAGGGTGCGTTGGGTTTTGTGTTCATTAGTTATTCCACAAAGGATTTGCACCATGGAGTTAAACAATAGGAACTGCCTCTCAATATATATGCAAACTCGGCGCTTCG
>Ga0302134_10001008_pt1 | contig 12935 bp, 9 predicted proteins | sample CB9_SCM_MG_FD_203123 | JGI IMG/M metagenome (GOLD analysis project Ga0302134, IMG submission 203123) | Marine microbial communities from Western Arctic Ocean, Canada - CB9_SCM | ecosystem: Environmental > Aquatic > Marine > Oceanic | place: Canada: Western Arctic Ocean | collected 2017-09-19
GCTCGCGCCTCACCGTTGGCGATGTGGCCTGCGTCGTTGGCTGCGGGCCGATCGGCCTGATGTTAATCCAATGCGCTCGCCTCGGTGGCGCAACATCGATCATCGCTATCGAACCCGACGCTGGCCGCCGCGAACTCGCACTCGCCCTTGGCGCCGATATCGCCGTCGCCCCCGGTCCAGAGGTACGCCAGGCCGTAAACGACTGCACCGCCGGGCTGCGAGCCGACATCGCCTTCGACTGTGCAGGTATACCCCAGACGCTGCAGCAGTCAGTCGACATGGTGCGTGCCGGTGGATCGGTGTGCATGGTCGGCGTCTCGGGCGGCGCCGCCACCATCAACCCGATGCGGTGGATGATGAAGGAAGTCTCGGTCGACACTTCGATTCTGTTCAACCTCGACGAAATGGCAACCACCGCACAACTCATCGCTGACAAACGAATCAGCACTAAAGGCATGGTCGCTGGCACGGTGACCCTGGACGAACTACCAGACACCATCGACGATCTAGCTAACAGGCGGCGCGACGCCGTCAAACTCCTGGTCGACCCGACCACCGGCTGAGGCCCACAGACATCTTTGGGCAGCGGCGCCCCACCTTGCCAGACCTGGTTTCTCTGTAACTTCTATAGGTCCCACCAAATCGCAGCGTTTCAGTCCGCTGCCATGAGCTGCATGAGATTCACCACAGATTGCCGGGAGGGAATTATGTCGGCCAAGATCAAGGCGCTGTTGTGCCGTACCCGCAGCCGAAACTCGAGTCTCCCCGTCCGCGATCTTGATACGAATCTGCCGGTCGTATCAGTGTCGACCGGCGGCGATCGCGTTCTGGCTCAGACGGTGCGAATCTTTGGCACCAGCTCAACCACCGGGATCGTACGGTCAGTGCGCGACTGGTACTTGGCGAACGTCTTGTTCTGTGCCGCGACCCAGGCAAAGACCTCGTCACGGTCGTCGCCGTCGAGAACTACGGCGGTCGATGGCTGCGGGTCACCACCGAACTCTGCGACGACGTCGGGGTTCGCTACCAGATTGTGAAACCACGCCGGGTGGGTTAGCGCTCCGCCCTTCGACGCTATAACGAGAATCCGACCGTCCCGGTCAAAGAACGCAAGCGGAATGGTGCGCTCGCGTCCAGATCTAGCCCCCGTTGTTGTTAGCAGCATCCAGGGAGCCGATGCCAGATCGCCGGGCATCTCGCCATCGTTCGCTCGGAACGCAGCGATAAAGGCCCGGTTGTACGCACCTGTGTCTTTACCTGGGCCAGCATCAGAGCGGATGTCCTCGGCCAGCACATACCTGATGTAGTCAAGCGTCAGTTCCGGCGTTTCTTCGTCCACGACAAGCCCCTTTCAACGAGCTGACTCGATCCTACGATTACAACTCGACACTATGTAAGTACATGATTCCATGCTCGTACTCATGGTAACCCGTTGTCAATCTGTCCTAAACTTGAAACATGCCAGGGTGGTAACCTCAACAATTGCGCGCATCCTCAGGAGCGGGTGGCGCGGCGTTCACGCTGGCGCTCGGCAAATTCGCTGATGTAGTTCCGCGCCTCCGGGCGTGCCGCCATGGCAGCAACCCGATCGGTCTCCTCCGCCATGGCTTCGCTGAGGCTGCGTGTCGTGCCGTCCTTGATGAGTCTCTTCGTCTCGCCCAACACGACGGTGTCGCGACCTGCGACTGACCGAGCGAGCTCCATCGCGTGATCGAGCGTCTCGCCGGCCGGAGCGAGTCGGGTGGCGAGGCCCCAGTCGAGGGCCTTTTGGGCGTCGATGGTTTCGTTCGTCAGCGCAAAGTCTAGGGCCCGCTTCAGGCCAACCGCTCGGCTCAGATAGAAGCTAGAGGACCCGTCGGGCGTGAGCCCAACGGCCGGATACCCAAGTGTGAATGTAGCGTTCTCGGCGACGATCCCGAGATCGAACGCGGCGACCATCGATACTCCAGCGCCTCCGACATTGCCCTCGACGGCAGCGATCGTCGGGGCGTTGATACGGTCGAAGTAGTCGAGGAAGACGTGGAAATCGATCGCCATGTCGTAGACAAAGTCGCCCAGCGGTTCCGCCTCGTTGAACGCTGCCAGGTCGCCTCCTGCACAGAAGATCGGCCCTTCGCCAGAGACCACGATCGCACCGAGGTCATCCATCTTCGCGAGGTCACGGGCGTGGTCGATCATCTCACGACAGGTCTGGGGTCGGAAGGCGTTCCCTTGTCCCGGGCGAACGAACCGGATGTGGGCAATGCGCCCGTCGATCGTGCACTCGACGTCGGGCGATTCAGAAATGGACATGGGTTCCCTCTCGGTGGTTCGACCGCTATCCAGACATCGACCAGCAGGACAATTCCGCGACGATAACAGAGGGTTCCGACATGCTTATGAACGTCGATGGGCCGTGAAGTGCGATGATTGAGGAATGGCAAATTGGCTGCCAACCAGCCCGGACCCTGATCTCGACGAGTTCCGCACAACCCTGCGCGACTTTGCGCTCTCTGAGCTCGGTCCCGACTACCGCAGATGGCAGAGCGAGCCGTTCCCTCGGGAGAGAATCCTAGAGCTTGGCCAACTCGGCGTCTTCGGCATGCTGGCTCCGCCCGAGCTGGGCGGCTCACTCGGCGCCGGCGGAGGTTATGTCGCCTTGGGAGTCGCCGCTGAGGAGTTGTCCCGCGGCGACTTCAACGTGTCCTACTTCCTCCAGCTACAGGCCATCGGCGCAGGACTGTTCGAAGCCGGCGAGCCCGAGGTCCGGGACCGCTGGGTCCCGTCTATCGTCCGAGGCGAGGCGCTCGCGAGCTTCGCCCTCACCGAGCCGGGTGTCGGTTCAGACGCAGCCGCCATCACGACCCGAGCCGTCCGCGATAGCGGCGATTGGATCATCTCCGGCGAGAAGGCATCGATCACGTTCGCCGGCAACGCAGACGTCTGTGCGGTGTTTGCCCGATCGGCGGGCCCGGGGGCAAGCGGTATCAGCCTGTTCTGTGTGCCCCTCGACCTGCCTGGTGTCAGTCGACAAGCAGTACCGAGTTCGACCGCTCACCTCACCCAGCGAGGTTCGATCTTCTTCGACGATGTGCGGATCCCTGGCGACCACCTCGTGGGTGCCGAGGGCGGAGCGTTCAAAGCAGCCATGGCGGCGTTCGATTTCAATCGGGCCATCATCGGTCTGGCGTGCGTCGGTGCAGCCCAACAGTCGCTCGATGAAACGATCGAGTATGTGAAGCAGCGAGAGACGTTCGGTCAGACGCTTGCGACGCGCGAGGGCGTCTCATTCCAGCTCGCAGAGCATCTCGCCCATATTCATGCGGCTCGACTGTTGGCATACGAAACGCTCGGCCTGGCTGATCGCGGGCAGCGCCACGTCACCGAGGCTGCGATGACGAAGTGGCTTGGCCCGAAGTTCTCTGTCGAAGCAATCCATGCCTGCATCATCCTGCACGGATGGACTGGCTTTGGCGAAGATCTGCCCCTCACCCAGCGAATGAACGACGTGATGGGACTCGAAGTCGGCGACGGCACCCCGGAGATCATGAAAGCAGTAATCGCTCGAGAGGCACTGGGAGTGATGAGTCACCGATGACTGTTGTCGGGTACGAATTCGCCGATGGCGTCACGACCATCACCCTCTCACGCCCACCAGCGAACGCCCTCGGCGAGCCCATCATCGCTGGCCTCGCAGCGGCATTCGACCAAGCCGAGGCAGACAACAGCGCGGTCATCGTCATCACCTCGGCGGTGAGCGGCTTCTTTGCCGCCGGCGCGGATCTCACCCTGTTCGACAACCTCGACCAAGCGGGCTTCCTGGATTATCTCGACCGGCTTAGAGCCCAGATCGAGCGAGCCCATACCGGACCGTGGGTCTCGATCGCAGCAGTCGATGGGCACGCCCTCGGTGGCGGGCTCGAGCTGGCGATGGCGTGCACGATGCGAGTCGCCTCGGCTGGCGCCAAGCTCGGCGTCCCCGAGGTCAAGCTCGGTCTGCTGCCTGGAGCGGCAGGGACCCAGCGGCTTCCGAGGCTTGTGGGGCGTGGAGCTGCCATCGACCTCCTGCTAACCGGCCGCTCTGTGGGGGGATCCGAAGCACTCCAGATGGGATTGATCGATCGGCTCGCCGGCGAGGGCGTATCCGCCGTCGAGGCCGCAGGTGTGCTCGCCGCATCGCTCGCTCATGGCCCGCGCGAGGCGTACCAGGCGATCCTCGATTGTGTCGACGCTGCGGCTCAGAGCGATCTCGGAACGGGGATGCAATTCGAGCGGGACCAGGTCGCCCGACTCTTCGAGAGCCCCGACGGACGCGAAGGCGTGCAAGCGTTTCTCGAAAAGCGTCGGCCAAGCTTTGGTGCCGACTGACGTGATGGCTCCCTGGGGTGTCATGTTGCCGAACTTCAACCCGTTCGGACTCGACCCTTGGCCGTATCTCGATGTAGTACGAGCGGTTGAGGACCACAACTTCGATGCGGGCTGGGTTGGCGACCACCTCGCCTTTCACCCACCGATCATCGAGGCAACGGCGGCGCTCGCTGCCGCGGCCGCTGTGACGGACCGAATGAAACTCGGCTTCGCCGTGCTGCTCGGGGCCATGCGTGAACCGGTCTGGCTCGCCAAGGCCCTGACGTCTATCGACCAGCTCGCGCCAGGCCGACTCATCGTCGGCATGGGCGCGGGAGGCGAACATCCGCCCGAGTGGCGAGCAGCGGGCGCCGAGCTCGCTCGTCGGGGCGCTCGCCTCGACGAGTTGCTTAGCATCCTGCCCGACCTGCTCACCGGGCATGCGGTGAACCATAACGGGCCTCATCTCGCGGTGGAGACCCCGGCGCTCAACCCTTCGATGAGCGCTGCGCCGCCTACCGTGATCGGTGGCCGTTCAGACGCTGCGCTGCGGCGGGCTGCCAGGTTTGCAGACGGCTGGCTTGGAGTCTGGGTTTCCTCTGAAGGCTTCGCCCGCTCGATCGACCGCCTCAGCGAATTCGCTGAGCAGGCCGGCCGGGCTCGACCGGAACCGATGATGCTTGCGTTCGCTGCTATCGGCGACGACGAGGCGGGGTGTGCCCGTGACGCTGCCCAGCTCTACCGAGGCCAATACAACTTGCCGTATGAACAGGTGGAGCGCTGGACGCTGACCGGTTCCGTCGCCCAGGTCGCAGACCGGCTGGCCGACTATCAAGCAGCTGGAGCCCAGAGCATCGCCATTATTCCTGCCCGGCCCGATCTGTTGGGCCAAGTTGAACGAATCGCCCAGGTCCGCGAGCTGCTGAGCTGAGCAGAGAACGAGCGAGTCAGCTTCTAGCCGCCACCGGCTGCGTCGAGGGGCTGCCCAGTGCTAACGGATTGCTAACAGGATGCTAACGAACCGGGACAGACGGCCCCGGACCCACGTCCTGGAATTCTTAATCCGCAGGTCTCGGGTTCGAATCCCCGGGGCGCACTTCGAAAATTTCCAGGACTGGCAACGACCTTGCAGATTGCGTGGTTTCGTCGTCTTTGGGAGAAATGGCCTCGTGATCACGACGTGGTCACCTGGGTGCCCGAGGCCGAGGATGATCGGCCTCGTCGTGGGTTCCCCGAGATAGAGAGCCAGAGCTCGACGATCAGCCCTTCGAGCCTCGATTGAGAGCGGCCGCTGCATCAGGATTCTGCTGGATCTTTGCCATGACGGCCCGACTTGCCTGCTCGAAGATGGAGCGGTTGCCCGCCACGAACTCCTGGGAGTCTCTCAGATTGGCAACAAGTCCATTCACCTCAGGAATCACATAGCGCGCTACCAGATCCCAGGACCGGAGCGTGTCTTCACGATTAGCCCAGTCATGGGCGAAGCCGATGACCTTGCCAAAGCCGCCAGTGACCTCGGCGACTTGGCGAATGGCCGCCACCAGGTCGTCAGGTGTCCCGACTACCGCCGATGTGGTGGTCGAAGACGTGACCGTGCCCCCGGTGATCTGCTCAAGGGCCTCGTCGGCGTCGGCATATGCAACAGCACCCGGCCGTTGCAGGGTGCCGACGATGTATTCGTTGTGCCACCGCTGCATCCCATCGCGGGCCTGACGTCGAGCGTCTTCGCGGGTCTCGGCCAGATGCCAACTCATCACGACACGCCAGTCGGCGCGGTCGACGGCCTGACCGTGTTCGGCTGCCGCCGTCTCGGCGAAACGCCACTGCGTGGGTAGTGCCTGGAGGCCATCAGTCGACATCGAACCAATCGATAACACTCCGGTGCCATGCTTGCCAGCCAGCGTCATACCCGACGGGCTAAGAATCGAGGCAGTGGCCTGAGGGATCTCCTGTTGTAGTGGCAGGATCTGCAGCCGGGCATCACGCAGGGTAAACCAATCGCTTTCGTGGGTAAACCGCTCGCCGCCCCGCAGGAGGCGGTTTATGACGCCCAAGGCTTCGTCTTGGCGGTCGCGCTGCGTCATCGGATCGATGCCGAACGTGTGAGCGTCGGACGGCAGAGCGCCGGGTCCTGACCCGAAGATCAATCGACCGCGGGTGAGATGGTCAAGCTGCACCAGCCGTTGGGCGACGTTAAAAGGGTGATGATAAGGCAGAGAGATCACCCCAGTGCCAAGGCGAATCCGTTCAGTTCGCTCGGCAGCGGCCGCAATCATCAGTTCGGGCGATGCACTGGTCTCCCATCCTGACGAGTGGTGTTCACCGAACCACAACTCGTCGAACCCCAAACGATCGAGATGGGCCGCGAACTCAAGGTCGCGCTGGAACATCAGCGTCGGATGCTCCCCGATGGGATGGTGGGGTGCGAGGAAGGCACCGAACTCCAGGCGGGTCATAGGTCGAGACTAGAGCCAAGCGTGGGTATCAACCGACTACCAAGACCACCCGAACGAACCGCGACCACCAGGTAGGACGCCTCCGCACAAGATCGACGAAGGAGATCCGAACTACCATTGGGTCATGACTGATGCATATGAAGTGGTCTGGCCCCGGAGCCCGCAGGCGGTCGAACTCCAGGACCTGGCTTATCGTCCCGACTCGCTGGATGGACGCACGGTCGCGTTTCTCTGGGACTACATGTTTCGCGGCGACGAGATCTTCCCGGTGATCGCCGAAGAGCTGAAGGCCCGCTTCCCAACCATCACCATCATCAATTTCGATCAGTTCGGAACGACCCATGGCGACGGTGAGGCCGAGCTGGTAACCGCCCTCCCCCAGCTCCTGCGCGAGCGCGGCGTCGACGCCGTGGTTTCCGGGATGGCATGTTGAGGTAGTTGTACGCCCGCCGTGTTGCGGGCCTCTAATGCTGTCGAAGCCGCAGGCACCCCCTCAAGCTCACTCACGTGCGAGGGATTCCTGAACCAGGCCACCACCACCGCTGCCGGGCTGGGCCGACCCAACCTGCCCGTGGCCCTCGTGCCGGGCCATGTTGACACCCAAGAGCTGTCAGTTCTTGAGCGCAACGTGCGCGAGGTAACCGTCCCTGCCGTCATCGCAAATCTGACAGCGCTACCCGGGGAAGCCAAACGACCTGAAGAACCTGGCCGTCACGAGATTGTCGCGTCGGGTTCGTTTGAGGAAATCAACGCTCGCTTCCTGGCCGAACGGTGGAGCGACGGCCTTCCCATAGTCCCTCCTACCCAGACCGCCATCAAGGCCTTCTTGGCGCACACCATCTTCGACGCCGACAAGGTGCTCGGTGTCGTGCTGCCCGACAACCGCGAGGTGACGGTCTGGAGTATCGCTGTGAACGGCGTGATGGCAGGTTGCAGGCCGGAGTACATGCCGGTGCTCGTCGCCCTAGGCCGTTGTATGGCCGACCCGGTCTATGGAGTCGAGCACTCGGGCAACACGCCAGGGGCCGACACCCTCATCACGGTCAACGGCCCCATCGCTGCCGAGTTGGGGTTCAACTGCGAGCAAGGGGTGCTGCGCGACGGCTTCCAGGCCAACACATCGGTCGGTCGGTTCTGGCGACTGATCTTGCGCAACATCGCGGGCTTCCTGCCACACGAGACCGACAAGGCAACCTTTGGGAACACCTGGCGGGTCGCCATCGCCGAGAATGAGACCGTGCTCAAGAACATCGGCTGGCCCCCCTTCGCCGGAGCCTTCGGGTTCGAGCGGGGCGATGACGTGGTCAGCGTGTCGCGCTACACCGGTGGAGGGGTCATAACATCGGTCTATGGCCAGCAGGCCGAACACATGGTCGACTACCTAGCCGACGCCATCGTCAGCCAGACCAGTTGGGAGTTGGTCTTCACCATCGGTATCTCACGCGAGACCTACCGCCCACTCCTGCTACTGAGTCCAATTCTTGCGGAGACGATCGCTAAATCGGGTTGGACGAAGGCCCAACTGCAGCAGGCGCTCTTCGATCGAGCCCAGATCCCAGCGAGCCGGTTCGAGGAGTACCTCGGGCACTGGACGAACCTGGTGCCCGGCCGGCGCCGGCTCATCGATTTTGTCAATCTGAAAAAAGCGGACGCCCGATTCGCCGAGTCGGAGGACCCTGAGCGTATGGTGCCGATAGTGGGCCAACCCGATCACCTTCTTATCGGCGTCGCTGGCGACCCGCTTCGGACCAACGCCTATGTATTCGCCCACAACGGCATGCTCGGCTTCCCCGTGGCCCACCGGGTTGAGCGCTGACTCAACCCACCTTCACCATGGAGACTGTGAGGATGCTGTTCGGCCGATCAGCTTGCTCACAGATCAGCCAAATCAGGGCCTCGCTATAAGCTGTTTGTTGCTCAGAACATGCAGGGCCCCAAGCAGCCAAGTTTCAGCATCCTATTCCGAGCTTCTGAATGCCCTTGCGCGTTCAGCGTATTAGCTGGACCTCAGGACATTGGCTGACGCAACGTCGCGAGGTCGCACAACAAAACGAACAAAAGGGCCATAAGTTGAGCGGCCGCACGCCGTTGCGAACCCCACAATCATGGATTGAAACTCGCTTGTCGAGGCCAACGCCAGAGACAACGAAGCTGATTCCGGCCCTCCCTGACAGGTAAAGCGTCTAGAGTTATGTTCTCTGACCTGCACCGTTATGGACAGACGCACACTAGCTTGGGTTAGAGGTCTAAAAACCAATATGAGTGTACTCGCATTTTTGAAACGTATACCGATGCGAACGCGTCGAGAAGAGTCGATACCGCACGATCCTGAGACGATCGCAGAAGCAACTACCGACGAATCGCATGAGGAACAAGCGCCTCTCGCCACAGGGTTGCTTACCCAAAGTGAACGGGTGCACGCTGCCACGAGCAATCTGCACGGTGCCCTGCTCGTCGCGACCCATGACATTCTTTGGGATATCGGCGAACAGTTCAACATCGCGTCCGCCGAAACAGTCGGCGACATACTCGAGGCTGGAATCAAGTCGCTCGGGATAGATTCTGGGGCAACGCACGCAGGAATTTGGAAGTACAACACAGACACGTCTGACTTGGCGCCGATGTGCCGATGGAGGATTGACGAACTTCCTGTTGGGGTGGACGACTTTTTGTTGCCCTCACTAAAGCCCGGGCCGTGGATGACCTCGATCATAACCGCCGAGGTGGGCAAGGTACGGCAGTTCGGAACCCACGAGATCTTGCGCGATCCTGACGGACGTGAAGCGTTTGTCCTCAGCGTTGGCACAATCTCGGTGGAGGGCCCTGCCGTTATCTTCCTGAGCTTGTTCCACCTCAAGGAAGCGAACGATTCGGTAAGACCGATCTACACCCTGTTGCGTGGGTTCATGATCTTGGCACGCCAGTTGCGGCGCCGCCTAGCTCTCGAAGCTCAACTTGTTGAAATGGCTGAAAGGCAGACCCAACTTTCCGCCCTCATAACGCAGAGCACCAACAAATTAGCGAATGCCACCTTCGACACCCTCTCGGCTGTCACCCAAAGCGTCCTAAGCGATACAGCGAATCTACTTGGTGTGTCGATCATAACTAGCTGGACAGCCGACTACGAGCTAGAGCAATACGCTCAAACGGTTTTAGTGAGTCGTGACGATAGCCACCGAAGCGATCCCACCCTGACGACAGCGTTATATCGCCGAGAAGCGCTGAATGCGGCACGCCTTACTGGAACGACACTCCAGGTGACGCCTGAGTCGCCCACGCCTTCTGACCCGAACCTACTCGCTATAGCGCGGGGCGTTCTTGGTCGACCTTCAGCAATTCTCGTCGCTGAGAGCCTGCATCCGGGCCCTTGGCCTAGCGAACAGGTCGAGGTTTTTGAGCGGCTGTCCACGGCTTTTCTCGCGGTCGAAACTCGCTTGCGCTCTGATCAGCGAGCCATATCTGCGCTCGCTTCATCGCCAATGCCAATTGCGCTTCGACGCCAGAAAGACCGAGCGCTTATCGACGGCAACAGCGCCTTCTTGGCGATGTTGGGAGAGTCCGCCATTGGACCTCTGATCGGCACCTTCCCGCAACACGTCCTCTACAGCAGCGTCGTTCAAATCCCACAAGCGTTTCGCGATTCCGGCGAATGGATGTTCGAGGAACTCGAGAGTCAGCCCACAGATAATTCCAGTGAGGCGCCGACCCTCTTGGTGTTTAAGGGCCCAGGTGGCAAGCCCATCCTGGGAAAAATGGTATGCACAGAAATCCCCGCAACGCCTGACGAATCTTTCATCCTGGTGCACATAGAAGACATCACCGAACGCACACAAAACGAACGTGAACTTGAGTTTCTTGTCGACCATGATCAACTCACTGGTCTACTTCTGCGGCGGGGCTTCCGCGAACGAATAAGCGAGATGCACCAGGCGTCTGGGCCCGGAGCCCTGGTCATTATCGATATGGACAAATTTAAATATATCAATGACTCGCTAGGACATGAAGTAGGGAACGCTCTCCTTCAAGAAACAGCAAAGCGAATGCGAGACCACGTCCGCCCCGGGGATGCGGTGGCCAGAGTCGGAGGCGACGAATTCGCAGTTGCACTCCAGGGGCCGATCGACGCAGTCGAAGCTCAAAAAATCGTGCAGGGACTCGTCGACAAGATTTGTTCAGTAGCCCAGATTGGGCCCGACCAGATCGACCCGGCATTCAGTGCTGGGGTCGCACTCTGGGAGGATGAGACCAAGATCGACCTTTGCTTCATCAACGCTGATGCGGCAATGTACGAGGCAAAAAGAGCAGGCGGACGGCGCCTCGCCATGTACGAAAGCCATATGAGGGACAGGGTCGAATCTCGCCAGGTCATCGAGACAGCGCTTAAAAAAGCAATCCAAAACGACGAATTCGTCGTCCACTATCAACCCGAGATCTCATTGCTCACCGGCAAGACAATCGGTGCAGAGGCAATAGTGTTCTGGCAACACCCAGAACAAGGCGTTCTTACTAATGAGCTCTTCATGCCACGAGCAGAAGCGATTGGGATCGCCACCGATATAAGGTTGGCCGTTCTTATAGAGGCGTGCGCAGAGGCGGCGTCGTGGCCCACAGGGGCTAGCTCCCCGACGCTCCTTGTCAATATAGAGATGCTAGATCTCGCCGATTCCCCATCGGGGTCCAATCGCGTCATAGATATCGTACGAGAGACAGGCTTTGACACAGCCCGCCTTCGTTTCGAAGTGACCCAAAGCCCCGGGACCAAAGCCTTGGATCTCGCAGCAAAGGCTCTCATCGATCTACAGGAGTTGGGCGTGTCGCTCACCGTGAAAATTGACGGTAGCGGGACAGGCGGCGGTGCTATGCCGTATCTGAGCTATATCGATTTCGACACGCTCAAGATCGGCAAGCCGTTCGTCCGCAACCTGACAGACGATACCGAAAGCCATAAATTAGTCGTCGCGATTCTGGCGGTCGCTCAAACGTTAAAGCTACCGGTGAGTGCAGAAGGCGTGGAAACCAGCAGCCAAGCTGGGATCCTGAGCGAACTCGGCTGCACGACCGCCCAAGGCTTGTTTTTCCACAAACCGCTTTCCGCATCGGACCTTCGCCATTTGCTCGAAGCACAGGATCTCGGTTTGAGCGAACCTGTGACCGAATAAAGGCTCCTGAGGTTATCTCGGCCGCAAAAACCGGCCGACACCGCTCAAGCTTTCTGTCATTGCCGGGTGAGAGAGTTCCTGCTCAACATGACCGCCGAGGATGCTGGCGGGTATATCGCTGAGTCTCTGCACCTGTGTGGCTGTTGTGTTGACGCAACGACCGTGTCAACACAGGTGACGTGGCAGCGGGCCTAATTCATACCTTTGGTGGCCGAGATACTTGGTTTCCAGCTTGGTCACGACTTTTGGTTGAGTTCAATAACCATGGAATCTTGAAACGCCATACCAATCGAGCTAGCGAGCTCAGCTAAACTGAGAATAATGGGATCTAAGATGGTTGCTAGGGTCTTTGCACTGCTTGTAGCGGTTGCAGTCTTAGGTCTAACAGCGGGACTGGGAACGGCTCGACAGACAGCTTCGGAAGAGTCCTACGAAAGGGCAATGCGAGCAGGCCAGGAGCATTTTTGCGATCTCACAAAGGACGCTTTGGCGGGAGCGAAGGCCGTCTCGACATCCTTCGAGAGAGTCTTTGTCGGGACGATGGCGTTGGTTGGCAAAGATACGTCTGTGTCGCTTGCCAGTCTCAACGAGCACATCGAGCTACTGCAGGGAAACGATCTACCTGGTCATCCAACCTATTTCTATATCAAGGCTGGTTCTGATCCAGCATGGGTCGACGGAAACGAACGTTCTCCTATTCGGTTCGCTAGTAATGATATTGCGCCGGACGGGCTCTGGGTCGGCACCTTAGACACCGACTCCGCCTTTGTTGTTCTCGGCTTTACAGACCCAAGCGGCAACGGCCTCGCAGCGGCGGTGATGAGGTCTGGGCTGCTCTCACAAGAGCCAATGGGTGATGAAACGCACCGCCATGGGGTAGGAACTCGCTTCGCTCCAAAATTGGTGAACGGCTTCCCATCCCTATTAACCGATCGGGCTTTGCCAATGGGCTCGGTTGAGCTGGTGAACACCCTTAGCAATGCCCCAGCCACAA
>Ga0302134_10001013_pt1 | contig 12919 bp, 17 predicted proteins | sample CB9_SCM_MG_FD_203123 | JGI IMG/M metagenome (GOLD analysis project Ga0302134, IMG submission 203123) | Marine microbial communities from Western Arctic Ocean, Canada - CB9_SCM | ecosystem: Environmental > Aquatic > Marine > Oceanic | place: Canada: Western Arctic Ocean | collected 2017-09-19
TGCAAAGCCCGAATCGCCCAGTGCATCAGATGCCCTCTCGCCAACGAATGCCCTGCGAGTACAGCGAATTAGGCGGGGTTGTGTCCGCAGTGCGAGATTTCCCCCTCAATCGATTCCACCCTCACCTAAATCCTCTCCCCCGGGAGAGGACTTTTTTGTCCAAGTAACCCAAAAATGGTGGCTTTCACAAATCGCCGTTTCGCTCACTCTGCGGTATGCTGATATTTAGTGCTAAAAATGAGCGGTGCCGAGAGGCAACCTACTCGCAACGCACGGCCTCGTCGTCCAGCGGTTAGGACACAGCCCTTTCAAGGCTGAGACCGGAGTTCGATTCTCCGCGGGGCTACCATATGAAATACTAAAAGACCTCGTATCATGCGGGGTCTTTTTTTGTCGAAATACGACGGCTAGTAGCATCTTGCAATAGATCGTTCGGAGACCAAATAAATGGGTGGATTTGAACTCGACATATTCCTACCACTCGCAGCTCTTGGCTTAATAGCTGCGTTCGGTATTACGCCATACATGAAGCTAGTCACGGAGCAAACGCTAACCCAAGTCGAGCTTCCACCGCTGAAAGTTGCACTGCTCTCAGCGACCCAGGGCGGCGTGATGGCAATCCTCGCGACAGCGGCTGGATTAGTGATAGCCCAATGGGCTGGACTAGGCGTTCCAAATTTCGAGAAACTGCTGTCGGGTGAAGCTCTACAAAGCGACTTTTTATCTCACCTAACAATTGCCGCACAACTCGGACTCGCCACAGCAACCATCGCAGTTTTGCTAGAACGATTCGTCTTCTGGCACCACCTTCCAAATGCCTTCCATCAAGGAATACGCAGCACATGGTGGAAGCGGGCACTCGCAACCTCATACGGCGCAATATCTGAAGAACTAATCGTCCGTCTGTTCTTCATGTCGCTGTTCGCATGGGGCCTGAAGCACGCAGGACTCGAAGCGTCGGGACTGCCCAGCGACACCGCCATGTGGATCGCCGTTGTACTGTCGGCACTTATGTTCGGACTACTTCATTTGCCATCAACAATCATGTTGGCTCCGATCACCAAAATCATCGTGATTCGGACAATGGCTCTGAACGGGGTGATCGGACTCGCAGCTGGCTGGGTGTTCTGGGAATACGGCCTAATAGCCGCTTTCGTAACTCACTGGTTCGCCGACATCGTCATCCTAGTAATCGCTCCAGCGCTGATACTAAATACCGACGAGACTGACTAAGCACTCTCGCTGCATCACGCCATATAAAAAATGATCTCGTAGCGTGCGGGGTCTTTTTTTTGGCGTGATTCGCTCGACAACTCGCCAGTTCAGGCATACGATTTCGCCGTGCAATCCGCACCACACCCGCTCGGAGATCCTTCCCTTGAAAATCACCAAAGTCACACCTTGGCTCGTTGAAGCGCCAACGCCGTATCTCGATACCGCTAACGATAGTCGTATACGCAATCGTGAATACGTCTATGTCGAAGTGAACACCGACGAAGGCGTCACCGGTTGGGGCGAGATCACCGGAACGTCAGCAGTATCCAACCGAGCCGTCTGCGCATCGCTCAGGCACGTAAGCAGCCTCATCGAAGGCGACGACCCACGACTAATCGAAGTCATCTGGAACAAGATCTTCCGATCGTTCACCTACATGGGTTCCCGAGGTGCGACAACCAATATCATCTCAGGCATCGACATCGCCCTATGGGACATCCGAGGCAAGGTTCTCGGCCTGCCAATTTCCGAACTATTCGGCGGACCTGTTCGTGAAGGCATCCCGATCTACTGCCACCCCGAAGACGGTTCATCTGTTGAGGATTCAATCCAGCACGCCAAAGCAATCAAAGCAACCGGTCAGAAATCACTCAAAACCGACCCGTGGTTCCCACATCACACAGAAGAATCAAACGGCTACCTAACCGGACAACTTAGCGCCGAGGCTGAAAACCACGGTGTCGAAGTTATCGCCGGTATGAGGGAAGCACTTGGGCCCGATTTCGAAATTCTTATCGACTGCCACGGAAGATTCGATGCTCCAACTGCCATCCGCCTCGCCAAAGCGCTAGAGCCGTACAACATCTTCTGGTTTGAAGAACCAGTCCCGGTCGAAAGCACACACGCCCTACGACAAGTGCGCGACAACGTGAACGTGCCAATCTGCGTAGGAGAACGAATCCACACCCGTTGGGAATTCATTCCGATTCTTGAAAACGAACTCGCCGATTTCATCATGCCCGACGTCACTTGGACGGGTGGTATTTCCGAAATCAAGAAGATCGCTACTATGGCAGAGGCGTACTACATTCCGATCTCGCCTCACGATGCCAGTGGACCTATCAACGTTCTCGCTGGTGCGCACGCAATGGCGTCGGTTCCAAACCACTACCGAGTGGAAACGTCACGTGCCAAGCTCAACGCCTACGACGTGATGATCGATCACCCGCTCGATATCCGAGGCGACAAGATTTACCTTTCAGATCGACCCGGACTCGGTATTGAACTCGATAAGGACTACATGCGAGCCAACGCACTAGCTGGTTACAGAGATTAGGTAACTTGGCTAAAGAGCGATCCATAAGAGTCGGTGCAGCAGGAATCATCATTCAAGATGGCAAAATCCTGCTGGTGAAATTCGACGATGAAAATGGGCCGCACTACAACTACCCGGGCGGTGGGCATCATGAAGGCGAAACCCTTCGCCAAACCGCCGCACGGGAAGTGAAAGAAGAAACCGACGCCGATGTTGAAGTTGAAGTTGAAGTTGGCAGACTACTCTTCACCGCTGAATCTGCCCCGTTTGAAGTCGACTACGTGTACGGTTCAACTCATTATTTAAAGCTGTTCTTTGAATGCAATCTCAAAGTTGGCAGCATCCCGAGACTCCCCGACAAACCCGATGCTAACGAAGTAGCTGTCGAATGGATTCCGCTCGGTGATCTTGCAAAATATCCGGTAATTCCAGACATCAGCGAAGCTCTCATACAAGCACTAAATAACGGCGAGCCTGTCTACTTCGAAGACGACGGCAAAGCCGCACAAAGGTTGAACAAAAAATGACCGAATGCATACCGGGCGTAGACAACAATAGGCACAATTTCGCCATCGTGCCAGTAAGCGTCAGTGCCAGCACAACGCTGATCTTTAAGACATGCAGCTACTGCGGCACTTCATACCGCTACGTCGATCAAATTTGGGAAGAAGTTGCTACCGAAGAGATCAGTGGTTAGCGAATCAGGTCCCCCAACTGAAAGGAACCGATGATATTGCCCAACACGGTAGTAATAGTCGAATATGATCCCGACTGGTCAGTCCAATTCGAGCACGTAAGGAGCAGCGTCTCCGGTGCTTTGGGCGATGTAGCAATCGCGATCGAACACGTTGGCAGCACTTCCGTTCCTGGACTTGCCGCCAAACCGATTCTCGACATCGACGTTGTGGTTAGAACGACGGACGACGTTCCGAATGCGATAGAACTCCTCGCCAGTATTGGCTACATACACCGGGGTGATCTTGGAATACCAGGCAGAGAGGCGTTCGATGCCCCAGACACGGCATACCAACAGCATCTTTATCTCCTGGTGTCAGAAAGCAATCCGCTCCGAGAACACATCAAACTGCGAAATCGCTTGAGAGAAGATCGTGACCTGGTCAGGCAGTACGCTGAATTAAAGTTCCGACTCGCCGCTGAACATGGTTCAAACCGCGAAGCCTACACGGACGCTAAAACCGGATTCATCACAAGGGTGTTGGCTAGATAATCGTCGGCGTCATACTCGCAGATTACTTTGAACCAACTAAGAGCTGAGATCGGCGACTAAAGCAGGAACTAACCTTCGTTCGCTGCGGCTGCTGCTGCCTGTGACCACAGATCTTGTGCGTGAACCAACTTCACTGATGCTTCGTCAGATCGAATTTGATCTGCGACAAGCGTGTCGATCGCGTTATGGAAGAACTCGTCGAACAGAATCAGTCCATCCTGAGTCGCTCGCAACGCATCCAAGCCTAGACCATGTGAAACAACGTGTTCCTCAGGAACATCTATTGCTTGCCACTTGTTGATCACAGCCTGTGAATCGGAAATCAAAACCCGAGCCGCATCCTGGCTCACCGTGTAAAGAATAACGTGGTCATCCTCTGAAAGCACCGTGGCAATGTTGAACGTATCAACCATCTCGTTCCAGCCGCTGGTGATCTCGTTCTGCATGCTAACCACTGCGATAGCTTCACGTTCATAACCGGAATAGCCATCACCCTTTTCGTAGCTGGTAGCCACAAAAATCGCACCGATCAACATTGCGAACATTAGCGTCGAAATAACGGTCAGAAACTTACGTCCAAAACGTGGAGTGCTAGCTTCGTTTGTCATTATCGAATCGTTACCGGTGTTTGTTGTGATGTCTTGAGTCATATGTGTTTTATCCAACCCGCACTGAAGTCAGTGCCGATCGTGATTTTCCTCTAGAATCAGTCACTTTTACGATCAACGTGTGCATGCTACCCGACTTCTCAGCCGAGCTATCCCAGATCGCTCCATATTATCCAGATAGAGGCGAGTACTTCGCTGAAATCAAAGCAGTCCCATCGACCTGAATTTCAACGCTCAGGTTGCCTATAGTCTCGTGATCGCTAACTGCATCAACTAGCACGAATACGTCACCACTAACCTTGAAGTTAGTTCCTGGAGTGACCATTCGAATCCGTGGCGAACGTACCTTTGGCCTAGTAGGCGCAACTGCACTGTTACCACGCAAAGTTGAAATGCGATCTCGAGTGTTGAGCATTCTTATGCCTCTACCGAAGTAACTGCGATGTCTTCAACGTCATCTGAAACATCGGGAATTTTGAATGTTTGAACTTGGCCGTTCCATCGGAACATCTGGCCTCGTAATTCTTTAGCAGCGATTCGTCGCTCTGCAGTTGATCCCTCAAGGATTCGATCCAGAATGGAATCAACTGAGTTCTCGACTACCCCTAGCAGGTCACGGTCAATTCGAGGATCGATGAACGGTATTCCCCATGCAGCACCTTGAATCGCTTTTGCAAGAAGTTCGGGCTTGCGTGCAGTAGAGGTAAGAACATAAGACCATTCGAGTCCGAGACCAGTAGGAATCATCGCCAATCGCTCCAGGTCGGAATAAGGCGAAACAATTACGATTCCAAGAGTTGGGCTGATCTTGCGTAGTGCGAACGCAGCGTCGATTCCGCCAAGTTCGTACCCGAGATCGATGTCGATAATTGCAACATCAGGTCGGAGCAAAACCATTCGTTCAACGGCAGTGTCACGATCCTGTGCACCGCCGGTCATGGCAGTCACAGGATTCTTGTCTACTGATTCAGCAAGCGTCTCGATAAATCGAGATGATCGTGCTGCAATCATTACTTTCGTGGAAGCACGGGCTACACGAGCGTTGTTCTTCGCTGTGGTAGATCTGCGGTATCGTCGTCGTCGGAATGTGATTTTCATATCTGTTGTCTCGGCCGCTTTGATGTTGCGGAATAGTCGCACCAACGTGTGATGAACGTGTGCGTACCAACAGATTGCGTGTTCTCACCCACTAGCAGTAGCCCTACAGCGTCACCCGACCGACCTTACTGGCTCATTCGGGCCAAGAACAAACGCTGACCTTAATGGCTCACTTGAACTGGGAACACACCCATCTCAAAGTGAAGGTGTGCACCTAAGTGGGTGAAAGATGTGATTCCGGTGGGGACGAATTGCAGAAGACGACATCGGCAACACATGACGCCAAGAAAGCCAGACGCGTATATGTCAGCTTGCTTTTACTGCCTGATAAAGAGCAAAAAACATTTGCTGCCAGGGAACTTCCACTCGCTCAAATCCCGACTCGTTCAAAGCTTTCGTATGCTCTGGTATCGAAATAGGAGTGTCCTCAGCGTACGAACCGACGATGAACCGATCTGACTCGATGTTCCCGGCTTGATCGAGAAAATCTCGCCAGTTTGCAGCGTTACTAATCGTTTGACGACGCGACTCGCCAGCAACGTGATCAAGATTGATGAACAGACCGTTAGGTCGCAGTGACTCACAAATACGTTGATAAAGCGACTTGTCCTCATCGAACGATCTGCCGTGATGTATTGCAAAGCCCGATACGACGGCGTCGAAGTCGGAAAATTCCAAATCCGCTGAATGCCAAGGCGCATCGAACATGTCTAAATCGACCATCGATAAGCGCTCGCCGTACTCGCTCAGTTCTTTAGCTGCGACAGCACGCATCGTCTCCGAATAGTCAGCAGCTACAACAGAGCATTCTGGGAATCGATCCAAGACAAGGCGAGTTAGCCTTCCAGTACCGGACCCCAAATCCAGCACTCGACCACCGTTCGTCAAATACGGTTCCACGGCATCAAGCATCAGATTATGCACAGCTTCCGAATCGGGGAGCCAACTCGAAGTTTGGGCAACAAACTTCGGGGCAGACGAATGCTCGAAGGCAGCACGAACGCCATCTTTATCGAGTTTCATCGATTCAGCTTTGATGATCAGTTCTTCGACCGTCGGCCGATTCACTCTCTCATCCACCATTGGATCACCCCCAGAAACATTTGCCACCCTTCTCCGTAAAGGAGTTAAAGGGAGGGTAGATTGCCGCGTGCAACCAAGTCATCCGATGACGCCCGGAGCTAATCACGCCCTAGATATTCACGTGCACCTTGATCGAACCTGAAGTCTTATCGCCTGCAAGGTCGAAGCCTTCTTGAATGTTCTCCAAGTCAACCTGATGCGTAACGATGTCGCGATAAGGAATATCGCCAGATTCCAACAGATCGACTGCTACTTCAAAATCGTGACGCCCATCAATAACGCCATAGCAAATCACCGACTGAATTCGAATCTCACGAAGCATCGGCTCAAGCAAATCTACTGGCATGGGAGATCTGACAGCAGCCAAGTACAACATCGTGCCTTGGTTTCGAGTCGCCTTAATTGCCTGCGTAAACGAAACCGCCTGATTGCCACCAACCGACTCAGCGACAAAATCTGCGCCAAGACCATCCGTAGCATCCATGCATGCTGCTTCAAAAGCGCCAGCTTCCGATCCAACGACGATATCCGCACCCATCTTCTTCGCAGCAGCAGCCTGATGCGGGTAACGAGCAGATGCGATCACTTTTCGCGCTCCGTACGCCTTGGCAACTGCGATTGCAGATAGACCAATCGTTCCCGCACCGACAACACCGACTACATCGTCGGGCTGCATTCTGCCGTAGCGAAAACCGTGAACACTCACAGCCATCGGCTCGACAACACCGCCATCGACCCAATCCATCGAGTCAGGCAATTTGAAAATTCCAGCCGTTTTGCGAGTCATGTACTGAGCGAATCCTCCTCCAGTATCTGGAGCAAGATCCAAACAATGCTTCCACTGCCCGTATCGGCAATAGTGGCACTTCAAACACGCCCGACCAGCACCAATCATCTCGACAGCGACATGATCACCAACTTTGAGTTTGGTTTCACCCTTTGGAAGTTCGAGTATTTCGCCAGCAACTTCGTGACCCGAAGCCAATTCCTGGGCTTCTGTTCTATCGGCCGTCATGTGCAAGTCAGAACCGCAGATACCAGTTTGGCGAATGCGGATCATCGCCGATCCTTCGTACATCTCCGGCATCGGAACGTCCTGAACTATGTACTGACCCGTTCCGTCATCCAGCGCTGCTCGCATCGTTTCTGCCATCGATATCTCTTTTCCTGAAACTGCCACTAGTGCGGCTAACTCAATATGAACGGCATCTTACCCCACTTCGACACCTACAAACGGGTGTATCCTCGGTTCGCCAGATTATTCGATTCCCATCTTATTTAGAGAATTCGCACAAATGACCAACGACACTCAATTCCGCGGCGTATACGCCATCCCAGTTACCCCATTCAATGAAGATCTATCGATCGACTGGGGTTCTCTTCGAAAGTGCATCGAATTCAGCGTCGAAACCGGAGCACACGGAATCGTCCTGCCGGTAAACGCCTCTGAAGGTCCATTCCTTACAGACGCCGAACGAAAAGAAGTCCTCAAAACCGGAATCGAAGTCGTCAACGGCGCAGTTCCCGTTATTGCGGGCGTAAGCGGAGCATCCACCGCAGTTTCAGTCGAACTCACCAAGAATTCAGTCGAACTCGGCGCCGACGCTGTTTTGGCAATGCCGCCAAACGGAGCCGCCGGAGCGGTCATATGGGACCACTACTCAGCCATCGCCGAAACTGCTCAGATGCCTGTTTGGATTCAGAACAACAAGCCGCCAGCCGGTCCCGTGGTTCCAACTCCGATGATCGTGAAACTTCTAAACGAAGTTGAACACGTCGACTATGTAAAAGAGGAAAGCTACCTGCCCGGTCAGATCATGACCGAATTGCAGCAAAAGGCTGGCGATGCAGTCAAAGGTCTAATGGGCGGAATGGGCGGACGCTACCTCGTCGACGAATACCGACGTGGTTCTTGCGGAACAATGCCAGCGGGTCACATCACAGACGCCCACGTGAAACTGTGGGACGCACTCGACGCTGGCGGTAGGGACTCGGATGGTCTGCAGATCGTTACTGAAGAAGCCCGCATGCTTTGGGAACGAATGATCCCTTCGCTGAACTTCGAGTTCATGTTCGGAGCCAACGCCTACAAGGCGGCCTACTTCCAACGTGGAATCATCAAGACCGATCGTACACGAAACCCTGCCAACAAGTACCTCGACAAGATGGACTACGAAGAACTCGCCACAATTCTCGACCGAATGGGCGATATGCTCAGCTGGAATAAGTAGATACTTTAACGTCAGAGAACCAGCTCGAACGTGAGAGGGTCAAGCTACGCAAGGACCCGATAATGCAAGAAAACTTACAAGATGACACTAGGGACGATCTTATGGATCATCTCAACGACATCGGTGTCGTATCTGTACTTGCAGATCGTGACCGGCCTGAAGAGCAGGTCGGCAAAAGCAGGTCTCGCCGTTCACTCGGAGTAATCGATATCGATGGCGCCACGATCTACTGGGCGAACATCATGAAGGAAGATCTCAGTAAGGATTCGGCAGAACGCTGGTGGGTCCATTTTGGAATCCCCGACGAACATGGGATTCCAAGGGAAGAGTCGGTCAGGATCAAGACGAAACGAACGAAAGCGTTTCCGGCTTTTGGCACGAACGCAGAGGTTAAGTGGGAAGGTCAAGATCAAGGTCTTAGGCTAGTTAGAACTCTCACTGCTAACAGTGCGATTAGCCAGACAGCTACCGATCTTGGCAATATAGAAGTGCGAAGTTTGCACAACAAATTTCATGGCTGGTCAATTCAAATTGATCGAAAGATTGAACCAACCATCGATCACTGGGAAGCCCTCGAAGAACTCGCCGAAATACTCCTAAGCTCAGTCCGACGTTCCTAACTCCTGACGGCAACTGACGTTGTCCCGTACAACAAGCTTGAACATCATTTCGCCGTTGATATAAAGTTCGCTTTTCGCCGCAGATAAGGAGCATCCAATGGCTGATCTAGTAGATGAATACGCACTGCCGAACGATAAGTTCGGTTACCGAATTTACGGCGTCATGGCTCACCTTCCAGAACCGCAAGCAAGTCAAGCTAGGAAGTTTCACAAACTAATCGGTGCTGATGATTTGGCTACAGTCCCGCACTGTTCGATCGATAACTTCTGGGGACCTGACGATCTTGAATTGGAGAAGGCAGCACTCCGCGAAGTCGCCTCAAAAAACCGACCATTTGAAACAAGTGTTGATCTCGACGAACTTCGGACATGGCCATCTGGGTGTGCGCACACGATCAAGCCCACCGACGAACACCTATCGATGCAGGCTGATGTTGTAGCTGCAATGCTCCCTCTCACTCAGCGAATCAAGGAGCCTGGCAATTATTGGGCACACACGACGATGGTTCTCGATGCGAAACCCGAGGAACTCCCTCTCATGGATCCAAACCTAGCCAAGGTAGACATGTCGGGCATCATGAAATTCGAGTCGATTTCACTGATCGTCAGGGTCGGTCTGGCCCGCGGTGACGGTTACGAAATCATCGAAGATTTTGCACTTATGGGTTAGTTCAGCCAGTGCTGTTTCAGTGGCGAATATTCTTATTCCTTCTCCCTTAATGAGAAGGCTAGGTTGAGGGGGAACGCCACGCCAACAACGTTCAAACTTGGCTGAGCCTATTCGCCCCGTCGCCTTCGCCAAACCAGCACCATAACGACTACCGGAAACAGCACGATAAGTGCGCCGAACAGCAGCACAAGCACGCCCGACGATAAGCCGAGGACGTGGTCCATTTTTGTGCTCAACCACTCCCAAAGAGTCGGATCAATCGGCTCGGAGTGATGAGCTATAGGCAGCGGTAATCGGGCCATCACGTGCCGCCTTGCGAACTCGAATCGTCAGTATAAGAATCCATTGCTGAACCCTCAGGCACCTGTACATAGCGGACCGAGTGCTTCTTCTCACGAATCGTCAACGAAACGATGCCTGCTACAACCAATGTCGCAGCCCCTACCGCAAACGGAATATCGTACGAACCTAGCTTCGTAAACGCCCATCCGAACAACAGCACAGCTCCCGCGCCACCGAGTTGATGCGACATGTTCGCCAACCCAAACAGCGTACCCAAGTTACGAACGCCGTACACATCGGCAGTCAGTGAAGCGGTCAAAGGAACCGTTGCCAGCCACGACATTCCACCAATCACGGCGAACGCCCAAATCGCTTTATCTCCCGGCACTACGATCAACGAAATGAACGCCAAGGCTCGAACGAAATAAACAGCACCCAGTAAATTCTTGCGCTGCAAACGATCAGAAAGCATGCCGACGACTAAAACGCCTACGGCATTGATTGCACTCAACGCGCCAAACGCCAACGCCGCTGTTCCTGTCGAAATATCCTCGCTTATCGCCCACCTCACGAAGTGAACCGATATCGATGCCGTTGTAATTCCACAAACGAAATAACCAAACGAAAGCTGCCAGATCGGTTTCGATCCAAGTGCGTCTTTCCACTTAGCAACAAACTTTGGCCCCACAGGGCGAACGGATATTTTAGTTTCGCCATCTTCTGAAATAACGGGTTGCTCGCCGTCGATGTGAAGCCCCATGTCGCTGGGCTTACTACGTACAACCAACAGCAGCAACGGAATGCCCAGGCCAACTGCAAGTGCTCCAACGATGACCCACGCCGTGCGCCATCCGTATTCGATCAGTACGTAACTCACGAACGGAACAACGATTAGTCCACCAACGGACCCACCAGCGATCAGTATCGACATTGCGGTGCCACGTTTGCGATCGAACCAACGAGCTACGACGACTCCGGTGGTTGCTGGCGAAACTCCACCAGATGCAAACGAAATCACAAATCCGTAGAGAACTATCAGCCCGAACACGTTCGAAACGGACGCCACTGCGATCGTTGCGACTGCCATCACAGCAACCGAAATTACTAGTACGGGTCGACCACCGTACTTATCGGTGAGATAACCAACCAACGGCTGCGATAGGCCGTTCATCAGCCAGCCAATAGCGGCGGCAAGAGATATAGCGGCGGTCGAAACGCCCCAGTCCTCTTCCCATGTCTTGACGAATACGCCGAAACTCTGGCGAGATCCTATCGCCAAAAACGACGCGAAAAACAGTGCAGCAACAACGTACCAGCCGTAGTAAATGCCTTGTTTTTTTGGAGTATTTCTCACGCCAGCCCCTACTCGTCCAGCTCTCGAATCTTCGTCTTCCACTCTTCACGTTCTTCAACGCGCCCCGCCTCGTATCCGGCACGTCTGCCCTTTCGGTAAACGAAGGCAGCAACAACTAATGCCAGAACGAGTACAAACAGGAACTGCATATAAAACCTACTCAGTCCGTCTGGCGACTAATCGACCCGCAATATCTCAACCGAATCACGGTTAATGATGCCTTCGATAGCCTCAGCAGGAATGTCAGGCAAGTGGTGATCCTTCGCAAACTTCGTCAGCCCACGCAAGTGATCGATGTTGTCCTGAGGACGAGTCACAGGCCAGTCCGACGCGAACAAAATCTTGTCGGTCACACCCCATTCGTAAAACAGACGCATGCCCTGCCAGAACGAATAAGGTCGGTAGTACTGAGCTGAAACATCGGCCCAAACGTTCGGGTGCTTTCGCACAACTGCCATACAGTCGTTCTGCCACGGGTGGCCCAAATGCGCCAACACCATCGTCAAATTCGGGAACGCCATTGCGATCTTGTCCGAAGTCAGCGGGTGAGCGTAAGTAAGAGGAGCCTCGGTCATCGGCGAAGTGCCCTGGTGGAACACAATCGGGATACCGTCGGCTTCTAATCGAGCAAACAATTCGAACGCTTCAGGCCCCGTAGGATCGAAGTCCTGATAGTTCGGGCCTAGCTTGATTCCCTTAACTTTCAAATCACCGACACAGCGGTCGTACTCATCGTTCCAATTAGGATCGAGCGGGTGCAGCGACATAAACGGAACGATCTTGTCGGGAGCAGCCTTTGCAGTCTCAGCAGCAACGTCGTTGTGGTTCAATCCACCCCAATCGTCGATCTGCAGAACTTGTTCATCAGGTCGCCACGGTCGCTGAGCAATACCGAATATGAATGCCTTGTCGACAGGCCCCATGTCACGAAGATAATCGTCGATAGAGTTCGTCAGCTGAACTGACTCGCCCGACCTCATGGTCGTTTCGATCTTCATATCTTCTGCCGGAACAGTATCTCTGTGACTCGGTAAGTGCGTGTGAACGTCAACGATCATTGAATATATCTCTCTGGGAACTGCAATCAACACCGCCCACTTAGATAGGGCGTCGATGGACGCAAATACTACGCCTGAAAACTCGCCGATAAAACTTCGTCCGCATTAGATTCGCCAACATTGTCATTCTGAACTTGATTCAGAATCACGTTTGATT
>Ga0302134_10001014_pt1 | contig 12913 bp, 8 predicted proteins | sample CB9_SCM_MG_FD_203123 | JGI IMG/M metagenome (GOLD analysis project Ga0302134, IMG submission 203123) | Marine microbial communities from Western Arctic Ocean, Canada - CB9_SCM | ecosystem: Environmental > Aquatic > Marine > Oceanic | place: Canada: Western Arctic Ocean | collected 2017-09-19
AAAAAAATAAGCAATATGCCTAGTTGGCACGTCCTGAGTAGGAGGACTCGGAAGTATTGATCTTCAGTTTGTCACCGATTTTGACAAAGAGAGGCACTTGCACCACGAGTCCTGTCACAAGTGTAGCAGGCTTGGTCGGGTTATTGGCTGTGTCGCCTTTGATTCCATCAGATGTATCTGTGACCTCAAGCTCGACGACGGCTGGCACGTCCACAGTAACAGGATTTTCTTCAAGAAAGAGGACCTCGACACTCATTCCTTCAACGAGAAAGTTTTTATTATCGCCGATCAGTTCAGACTGAAGAGTGATGGTTTCATAGGTGTTCATATCCATGAAGTGGTAACCTGTCGGGTCCCCATAAGAGAACTCAAGCTTCTGACGATCAGTGTCCACAATATCCACCTTGTCGCTGGACGCGAAGCGGATGGTCTTGGTTTTTCCAGTCTGGAATGAACGAATAGTGGCAGCAATGAGGGCGTTACCTTTACCGGGTGTGCGGTGGTCAAGGTTGAGAACGATGCCGGTCTCACCTTGATATTTGATACATTGACCTCGATTAACTTTGGTTGCGACGATTGATGCCATTTGAATTTTGAATGTTGAATTTTGAATGTTGAACTGGGCGGGGGCGCAGTGTGGTGGGAGAGTTTGAAGATGCAAGGTTGAAGTTTGGAGATTCTCAGGTCGTTTATGGCCAGATTACTTGCAAATTTGGGGCTTCCACGCTGCTGCGCAGCTCATCGTAGCGGGATGGGGCGTGGAGGCGAATTCTCGCGCTGATAGGCGAGCCTTTTTCACGGAATACAGGCAGCACTGATACCTTGTAGCTGCGGGTTGTTATTCCAATGGGGATTTTCAGCGGCCGTGGCTCAGTCAGGGTGAGCCCTTCGAGGGGCCGCTTGCCGAGATGAAGTGTGGTGCCCTCCTGGTCACTCAGATTCACTTCAAGCAGGTTATCCATTTGATTGTGGAGGCAGGGGAAGGCAATGATGGCTCCAGCCTGGTTGTTGACGGCGTAATCGAAGCTAAGCTGAAATTTGTTTTCACCCACGAGCGTGATCTGTGCGTTGGTAACGAGCATGGTTACCTTGGAAAGATCTACTTTAGCTCCAGCGGGGGTGTTGATCACTGGAGCCTTAGACGGGTCAGGATCGCCACAGGAGGTGAATGCCAAGGTGAGCAGCATTGGGATTAGGAGGTGTTGCCTTTTCCAAGAATAGTTCATGTTAGATAAGTTTGAGTCGGGCGAAATCCTGAGTGTCGATGATACCCACAGGTTTGTTGTCGCGGTCTAACACAACAATGTCATCGATACGGTGAGTTCCGATTGTCGTGACGGCTTCGACCGCGAGCGAATTGGATCGCAGAGTGATTGGATCGGTAGTCATGAATTGGCTCACGGGCAGGTTACCGATGTCTGGATTCTCTTGGAAAGAACGAGCGAAGTCGCCATGGGTGAAAATTCCGGCCATGGTTCCATCTCCATGGGTAACGATACAAGCACCACTGTGAGCCTTACTCATGGTCGAAAGCGCATCCTGCACCGTATCGGTAGGTTGAATGATGGCGAGCGCATCGCCACTGCGCATAATATCGTCGACCGTGGTGAGCAGAGCCCGACCCAATGATCCACCAGGGTGGAACTTGGAGAAGTCTTTTTCAGTAAAGCCCCTGGATTCGAGCAGAACCATTGCCAGGGCATCACCCATGACCAGCATGGCCGTGGATGAGGATGTTGGAGCTAGGTTGAGGGGACAGGCCTCCCGAGTGATTGTGGTGAGTAGGGTGGCATCGCTCTGTTGCTCGAGCGTAGAGTCCGCTTTCCCGGTGATTCCTACAAGGCTGACATCGAAGCGTTTGATAAATGGAAGCAGGTCGAGTAGTTCGGCTGTTTCTCCTGAGTAGGATAGAATCACGATGGCATCTCCGTCCGAAATCAGACCTAAATCACCATGGAGGGCATTTTGAGAGTTTAAAACAACTGCCGTTGAGCCTGTTGAATTCAAGGTAGCCGCAATTTTATGGCCGATGTTTCCAGACTTGCCGATGCCGACAACAACGATTTTCCCTTTGTTTTCGAGGCTTACCTTGAGTAATTCGACGGCTTGCGCAAAAGAATCGCTTAATGAAGAGGAAACTTTTTGAAGTTCCTCGATCTCCATATCAAAAATTCGGCGGCCCCGGTCCACGTAGTTCACTTGGTTCACTTGGTTCACGGAAGTAGCTTTAAACAAATGTAGCCGATCCTTAAAGTTCAAAAGTTAGTAGAAATGGAAGGTTTTAAAAAGAAAATAACTTTTTGCATCATTTTTACTTGTCAAACTGGAAACTTCTGGCAATTTCCCGCCGCGCCCAGCGCACCCTAAGAAAGCGACCTGTTCGTCTAAGGGTTAGGACTCCGCCCTTTCACGGCGGCAATACGGGTTCGAATCCCGTACAGGTTGCCATTTCACCCCAGCTCTCCAATTTGAGAGTTGGGGTGATTTGCGTTATACGCATCGCAAAACAAGCGGGATGAGAATCCGTAGGCGGCGGGACCAGGGGACAGCAGCTTTTACAGACAAATCTTTACACCATTCCTATAACGATTTATCCACTACGCCACTACCAAACCAGCATTATAACTTATGAAACAAATCTTCAAATTCACCTTATTGTTCCAGGCCGCTATCGCATTTGTGGGTGTCGGTTGCCTTAAAGCACAGGCAGCTGCGTCTTCTGTTGAGGGCGCCACACGCGTTAAAGAATCCTTTGATGCCAATTGGTCATTCATCCGTGACGACGTCGCCGGTGCTGAGCAAGTGGCGTTTGATGATACCAAGTGGAGAACTCTCGATGTGCCGCATGATTGGAGTATTGAGGGTCCATTTGATTCAAATAACCCGAGTGCTGCTAAGGGGGCTTATTTGCCGACCGGGATTGGTTGGTACCGCAAATCCTTCACCACGCCGCCATCCATTGTTGGCAAAAAGGTGCTCGTTGATTTTGACGGGATTTACATGAATGGTGAAGTTTGGCTCAATGGTCAGCGTTTGGGCAAACGTCCATACGGTTACCTGGGTGTCCAATATGACCTGACCAAACATCTCAAGGCTGAGGGTGAGAACGTCATCGCGGTGCGTGTTGATAATTCGCTACAGCCCTCGTCGCGCTGGTACAGTGGCTCTGGAATTTATCGTCACGTTTGGCTGAGTGTTGTTGATCGTATACGTGTCGGCCAGTGGGGGACGCAGGTTACTACGCCTGAAGTAACCGATGCGAAGGCAACGGTTGAGATCAAGACGACTCTGCAAAATGATTTTGATAAAGACGCGGCGGTGACGCTTCGCCAAGTGGTTGTTGACTCAGCCGGCAAGGAAGTTGCGTCGGTGGTGCAAGCGGTTGCGGTTAAAGCAGGTGCGGAAAACACGGTGACGCAGCGACTCGTTGTTCCAAAACCGGCTCTGTGGTCGCCTGATAGCCCGTCCATGTATTCCATCAAAACCGAAGTGCTCGTTGGTAAGCGCATGGCGGATCAATATGAGACTCCGCTGGGCTTTCGCACGGTGGTGTTTGATCCTAAAAAAGGTCTCATCTTAAATGGCAAGAGTGTGATCATGCAGGGCGTGTGTAACCACCATGACCTTGGACCGCTTGGAGCAGCTTTGTGGGAGGATGCATTGGAGCGTCGCTTGGTCCTACTCAAAGAGATGGGCTGTAACTCGATTCGGACCGCACACAATCCGTCATCCGTCGAATTATTGGAAATGTGCAACCGGCTTGGGTTTATTGTCATCGATGAGACCTTCGATGAATGGCGTCGTGGATGGAGTTTTGAGGATGGAACTTTGGTCTCGAGCAAGAAGCCAAAAGGGAAAGCCAAGTATGGCTACAACAAGTACTTCGATGAGTGGGCTGAACGTGATCTTATCGATCACATCCGTCGCGACCGCAATCACCCCTGTGTGATCATGTGGAGTGTGGGCAACGAAGTTCCAGAGGCGCAGAAGTATGGAGAAGTGGAAACACTCAAGTGGTTGCGTGACTTGTGTCATCAACATGATCCGAGTCGTTTGATGACCGTGGGTTGCAACTTTATCGAAGGGGCTAACAACTCGGGCTTCACGGAGTTTATGGATGTGGTTGGTTACAATGGTGGTGGTGGTTCCTGCTTCCAGTATGAAGCCGACAAAGCCAAGTTCCCAAATCGTTTGATGTATGCCTCCGAAGTGCCGCACTCGCTGCACACCCGTGGTGAATACCGCACGCTCTCACGTTATCGGTTGCCTGAACATCAGCCACCACATCTGACGGATAAGGAAGTTTTCCCTGAGACCGACGGATGGTATGAGAGCTCCTACGACAATGCTGGTGTTAGAATATCTGCGCGCGACTCATGGAGGTTAACCAAGAATCTAGAATTTTTTGCCGGTGAGTTTCGTTGGACCGGCTTCGACTACTTGGGTGAGTCCGGTGGTTGGCCACGGGTGTTGGGGAATTTTGGAATCATCGATCTCTGCAACTTCCCGAAAGATACTTACTATTTCTATCAGAGCCAGTGGACCAAAAAACCGATGGCGCACCTGCTGCCGCATTGGACATGGCCGGGTAAAGAGGGCACCAAGATTCCAGTGTGGTGTTACACTAACTGCGATGAGGCTGAGTTGTTTCTCAACGGCAAATCGCTCGGTGTAAAAACCTTTGATGAGAAAAACGACATGCACATGCAGTGGATGGTTCCCTACACACCTGGTGAATTGAAAGTCGTTGCAAAGCGCGATGGTAAGGTGGTAGCGAATTCAGTGCGCCGCACCGCAGGAGCACCCGCAAAAGTGGTGTTGAGCAGCGATCGTCAAGTAATGGATGTGGGTGGCCGTAAGTTGGCATTTGTTACCATCCGTGTGGTAGATGCCGATGGGAATTTTGTGCCTGATGCCGACCGGTGGGTGAATCTTTCCGTTGACGGACCGGGTCGCATCATTGGAGTTGGCAGCGGTGATCCATTGAGTCACGAGAGCTTTCAAGGCAAGCATGTAAAGACCTTCAATGGTTTGGCTCTTGCAATCATCGCATCAGATTCCAGGGCGGTGTCTGGGCATAAGAAGCGAGTGGAAAATAGCAAAAAGCCTATTGAACCAGGAATTCGGATTAAGGCGTTCTCTAAAGGGCTTGAGAAAACTGAGGAGATTGTGATTAAAGAACTAATCGCTCCTGGATCCTAATTGGGATCGACCAACAGCCACATCAAAAACGGCCTGTCCTATGACACAATTGTAAAAACTAACAATCAATGCCTCGATCATCCGTTATCCTGTTTTCCATGATGTTGCCTCTGGTGGTCTTCCCCCAGGTCGCCACGGCTGCACCAGACAAAAAGCCCAACGTCATATTCATCCTTGCCGACGACCTCGGCTACGGTGATATGAGTTGTTACGGTGCTACTCATTTCAAGACCCCGGCCTGCGACCGATTGGCTGATGAGGGCATGCGTTTTACCGACGCCCACTCGCCTTCGGCCGTCTGCACGCCCACCCGTTACTCCATCCTAACCGGTCGTTACAGCTGGCGCGGATGGCTTAAGAACTGGGTGCTTCAGGAAAATCACCCATTACTCATCGATACAGATCGTCTGACCATGGGGAAATTGTTTCAGCAAGCCGACTACACCACCGGATGCATCGGCAAGTGGCATCTGGGGTGGGGGACTGAACTCGGCACCGACTTCACTGGCGAGGTGAAACCGGGCCCACTGGAAGTTGGATTTGATTCCTTCTACGGGGTTCCCTTCAGTCACAACAGCGGCAAACGACTCCAGGTGTTCATGCGCGACCGCCGAATAGTTAATCTCAAACCTGGGCTTAAATACAATAGCGAGGAGGCGATGAAGGATACCGTGCGCAAGCTTGAAGACACCGCCATTGATTTGTCCAAAGAGGCCGTTGCGTTTATTGATCGAAACAAGGATAAACCCTTTTTCCTCTTTTATAGCACTACGAACATCCACTTTCCACTCACTCCTAACAGTCGATTCAAGGGCACCACCAAAGCCGGGGTCTATGGCGAGTTTGTTGTGGAGTTCGATTGGGCCGTAAAGCAAGTCGTCGATGCCCTCGAACGCAATGGCATTAGCGACAATACCATCGTTGTAGTCACCAGCGACAACGGCGCAAGACCACCCGGAAAACTCAAAGATCTTAAAGCTTTTAATGAGCACCCATGCAACGGCCCCTGGCGTGGCACTAAGCGCCATATCCACGAGGGTGGCCACCGCATCCCCCTGATTGTGCGCTGGCCGGGGAAAGTGAAAAAAGCAACAGTCTCGGATGAAACCGTTTGTTTGACAGACTTCTTTCTCACCTTTGCCAAACTTCTGCAACAACCGGTTCCTAACAATGCTTGTGAAGACAGCTATGATTTGACCAAGCTGCTTCTCGGGAAACCTTACAACCACCCGATACGCGAGGCGACTGTTCACCACTCGGTCTCGGGTCAGTTCGCCATCCGACAAGGCGACTGGAAACTCATCGAAGGTAGCCTCAACGGAGATTATCCCAAAAATGACAAAGGCAAAATCGACGTCAAAACTTGGAACCCCGAACGTGATCCCATCACCGGGAAATGGACCGAACTCGATTACTTCCAACTGAAACCCGACGGGGAATTCCAACTCTATAACTTGAAGGCCGATCCGAAAGAGGAAAGAAACCTCAGTAAGGAACACCCGGAAAAAGTTCGCGATTTACGTAAACTTCTCGATCAGTATCGCAGTGGTGGTCGATCAACGCCTCGGGCGTAGTGCCATTTATGCGACTCAATAAAGGGAGACGTCTTAATGGCACGGCACCGAGTTAATCACCAAATCGCTAGAAGACATTACAGCGATACTCCATGTGTATCCACAGTCTAGACACTGGAACCTTCGATGATCGTGCGCCCAACAAGGGACAAACAATCTTTCAAAATTGAAGCTGCGCAGGGATTATATTTTAAAACATGATTTGACAATCTCACATAAACTCACATAATCTCACATAAACCCCTTGTGAATTGATGAATTGGAAATCTAATCGGCTAACGAAACGTCTCAATCTACCAGCAGAAAGGCTGGAGGACGTTTTTTCATTGCTCTCGAAAATTGATGCCGTCAAGCAGAGTTGGGCAATTACGGGGGACCTTCAACCACGAATTATCGAGAGACTGACACAAAGTGTGATTATCACCTCCACAGGTGCGTCGAACCGAATCGAGGGAAACCAACTCAGTGATGAAGAAGTGGAGAATCTCTATCGTAATCTACGTATTCAGAAGTTCAAAACCCGCGACGAACAGGAAGTGGGAGGCTATTTACAGTCGATGGAGTTTGTCTTTACCCATCACAGGGAGTTACCGATAAGTGAGTCCATGATCCTGCAGCTTCACAGCCAGATGCTTCAATACAGTGAAAAGGATTCACGGCATCGCGGGGGATACAAATTTGGCTCGAACCGCGTGGAAGCGAAAGACCAGAGCGGAAAGGTTATCGGTGTAATTTTTGACCCTACGCCTCCTCATTTGGTGGCGAAGGAAATGGATGAATTAGTGACTTGGTATGATTGGGCAAAAGTAGAAAGTGGGAAGCACCCTCTAATATTGTTGGCAAATTTCATTTTCGAGTATCTTGCGATTCACCCTTTTCAAGACGGGAACGGGAGAACAAGCCGGTTGTTGACCAACCTCATGCTGCTCAAGGAAGGATACGAATTTACAGCTCTGGTTTCTCACGAAAAGCTCGTTGAGCAAAACAAAGCTGATTATTATTTAGCGCTTAATAAAACACAGAGGACATGGAAAACAAAGAATGAGGCCATCATTGAATGGTTGGCATTCTTTCTCAAAATCGTTTATGCTCAGTCGGAATTAGCTCTCGAGCTCTTGCTACGGGATGATCGAGAATCTCTTCTTTCTGAATCCCAACAGTCCATTCTCGATTGGATCAGGGCACGGGACGATTTGTATTTTTCCAGAAAAGATGCGCTTGAGAATTTCGATATGCCAGCAAGAACGGTTGAAGCTGCGGTTAAACGTCTTCTAGAATACAAATATATCGAACGCCTCGGAGCAGGTCGAGCAACTCGCTATCGTCTTCTGAAGTGATCATTACGCCGATTTAGTCGGTCTTATAAAAGGTTGCTATTACACCGTTGTCACCCTGGTATGAACCTATGTCCTCGGTTCATACCCCTGACCCCTTTTTGACCCCTTTTTTCACTAGCAGATTGTTGATGCCGTCGAAGTCGGGGTCGTCCAGCGGCCCGTCGTTCAACCGGCGATAAGCCCTTGGGCGGGGTCGGTAGCCCAGTTGTTGAAGGCCTATGGGGGCAGCGGCCCGATGGGGACATCGGCGTAGGTCAGAGCGGCGATACCGTTGGTAGCTTACTGTTTGTCTGTCGAGTAATATTGCGCCGTGGTCGGTCATCAAACCGGCCGCACCTTTGTTGGCGGCTTACGGCGTCAGCAGATCCACCATGTCGTCGCCCATCGTCTTGCCGATGAGGAATAGGGTTTCGGCGTTCCAATTCCAGTGGAAACCCTGGTTTCCGCTGGGGACTGGAGAGTCTGCAGCATCGCGCCAGAAGGAGCGAGTATCGGAACTAAGGACGTTCGCGGGCTGAGCCACACCGGCCACCCAGAGCTGGGCCTTCTCCACCGCACTGTAGCCGGTGTAAGGAGGTGATTCCGCTAGGCCCGCGTCCATGCCCGTCGAGGCGACGACAAAGGGCAGATTCGGTTTGTTGAATACCTCCCTCAGGTCACTGATCAGGTCGGGGAGGTTGTCCTTATACTCGGCGGAAAATGACGTGTTGATTCGGTCGTTGAATCCCTGGTGCCAGCCGAAGCCGACAATTTCGTAGCCCTGCCCGGACCATTCGGGGAATTCGGTGTCCAGATTGGTGAGGACATCACGTGCGTTGTCGATGATTGCGGAAAAGAACTCACCAGGTCGGCCGCCGCGGTTGGTCACGGCACTTGGCGGCCGGAATCTCTCCGCCAGATCGCGGCCACCCCAGGCACACTTGATGATCAGGACGTTGTTTGAGGGGTAGTAGTTACCGATCACCTGACCAAAGGCATATTCCGGTCCGATCTTAGCCGGGTCGGCACCTTTGAAGGGTGGGCCCAGGTCACCCTTTCTGACGGTGCCGCCTAGATCAGCCCCTCCATCGCGCCACCACACCTTCACGTCGCTGCGGTTGGCAAAGGCGCTGCTCGTATCGCTTGGATTCGTCAGCAGGGAAGTAAAGTCATAATAGTTGTATTCTGGATTAGTATTGTTGGCTGCGAGGTAACGCAGGCTGCCGATAGTGCCTGCACCGCTCGCCCCATCTTCCACACTGCCGTAGCCGACCATGTTCGACTGGCCGGCGACGATGAAGACCTTGATGCCGCTCGGGTCGTCGTTCCAGGTCTTGAACTGGCGGCTGACGCCGGTCCCCAGTGACTGACCCGTGCCGCTGGTCACGCCATCAAGCCCGACCGTGTATCCGGTATCGGTGCCGAGCGCCGAGGCAAGAGTCAGAGTAACACTGCCACCGTCGCTGCTGAGCGTCGCACCACTGATGCTCAGGTTGCCTCCGCCATCCTGCTCTACAGTGTAGTTAGCCGGATTCGTGGCAGATGACGGATTCATAGGTTCCGAAAACAGGAGGGTGATGGTGCTGCCGCTGCCCCAGAGGTTCATCAGCGAGGGCTCGAGATCCACTCCGCTGACCGGGATGGACTCGACCCGGACAAAAAGCCTGGGCTCGCTGAGCAGCAAGGGGTCGATCGCGACACCCATGAACTCAACCTCATCGGTCACCGAATCAAGGGTCTGGACCGCCGCGTTGTCCTCGAACCATTCCTCAAGGTCGGTGGAATACCACACCTTGGAGACCATGTTGGTGAGGGACTTGCTGCGCCGGGTGTAGCCAAAGGTGCCCGTGGCATCAAAGGCGCTCCAATACGGGCTGGACGATGACGGGTCGGTCGGATCGAGTCCGAAGATGCGTTCGTATTCGTTGCCCAAGCCATCGCCGTCGTCGTCCTCATCCGGCAACCCGATACCCGGATAGTCGGCATCACGCCACGCGGCGTAATCGACACTCATTCCGCTGGCGGGCCGTATCTGCAGGCCGTTGACGTGTAGCCGGGTGTCGCCGTCGTTGGTGGCGGGATTGCCATCGGGCCCGTCGTAGGCGTCCACAAGGACCGAGATGTTACCCGATCCGTCAGAGATGATCGACTCGAAGGCGACGTAATTGCCGTTGGCGATGAAGGTGCTGCCGTCGGTGCCTGGTATCGCGTTGTCGAGAAATTGCGACGGGGCGCTGCCGACCACCGTATTGGTGGTGACGAAATCCCCAGCCGCTCGTTCGGTGCTGGTGATATCACCCCAACTGGCTGGGGTGTGACTGAGAGCGTAAATGTAGAGGTCGTAAGCTGCGTTGGGCACCAGACCCGTGATGGAGATGGTTGTGTCTGCTCCCTTGCCGAAGAAGTTCCGGTTGGCTCCAAAAATGCTCAATCCCGCGCTGACCGTTGAACCGCCGTTGGCCAGGCCCGACACGTTGACGGAGGAAGCCACGGTTCCCGTGGAATCAATCAGGTTGCTGGCCGACGTGGTTCCTTGGTTCCAGGTTTCGCCGGGATCGCCCACCACTCCGAGGAGTCCGGCCGCGGCCCCGCCGTCATGAAAGTTTACGTTGAAGGCCAATGGTGCTTCCGAATCGGTGAACTCCACGCTGGTGGTATCGGTGAGCGTCAGCGCGTCGGTCACGTCGGTCGCAGTGAACACTTCGATTCCGGGCGTGCTTGAACTCACGGAAAAGCTCACCCCACCCGTTGCATTGGTGGTGAGCGCGGTGAGGGGGGTCATGGTTGCGGCCTGCGGACCACCCGTGTTCGCCAGAGTGACCTCCTTGTTCGGAACGCCAATTCCATTGGTGTCCCGCAGTCTCACCGTGACCGTGGAAACCGAAACGCCGTTTGCGAGGACCGTGGCCGGGGAAGCCGCCACGGTGGACATGGCGTCGTCCACAGGGCCGGCGACAGGCGGGGTCGCATTCTGAATCTGGAGTCCGTTAATGCCGTGGCGATAAGTATCATTCGAACCATCGAGCAGGGGCCCCGCTGTGCCTGTGAAAACAATGTTGCCGCTTCCATCAGCCTCAACATTTTCAAACAGCACGTAGTTGTAGCCCTGCACAAAAGTCGAGTTGTTGATTGGATTGCCTCGGGAATCAGCGAGCTGGTCGGCAGCTGATGTTGTTGCGTTGGTGGTGGACCACCATCCCGCGTATCGCTCTCCGTCAGCAGACTGCGAGCGGATCGTCACCAACCAGATATTGTAGAAGCCTCCCGCGTCCAAACCGCTGATCGTCAAATTCCTGTTGTCGGTGCCCTTGCCAAAATCAGTCATCGAACCTCGAAGCATCGTGAGGGGGATTGTGGCGCTATCCACAGCGGTCAGGGTGAAATTGGTATCAATCTGGACAGTTGTTGTCGCCCCGAGAGAATCGAGAACGGCGCCAGTGGAGTCCGCGCCGGCATATTGGTTCCAACGCGTGCCCAATCCGCCAGCAGGCCCGACAAGAGAACTTTCCGTCTGCGTCACGCCAGCGCTGAAGTTGACGTTGATGAGCTGCGCCGAGGCCGTTTCCGTCACCAAGGCGGCAGCCGCGGCCAGCGCAAGGGTCAGTAATCTGAGCGCGGTTCTGGCGGGAGATGTCTTCGGGTTTTTGGAATGATTTCTTGTTCTCATGATGAGTTGATGGGTGTTTGGGCAAGAGGTGTGGAAAGGCTCACACCGGCGTTTGTCACCTGGTGAGCTTGATGCGGGCGAAGCCGGGAACGGCAGGCTAGAAGCAGGGAGAGAGTGATCGCGGTGAATTTGACAAGCTAAAAACCCCACCCCCCGTGACGGGAAGTGGGGCAATCTTAAGATGAAATGAATGAGCTTAGATTACTTGCGACGACGCAAGATCAGAGCAAGTCCACCGAGACCGAGAAGGGCGGTGGTGGACGGTTCAGGGACTTGGTTGATCTGGAGGCCGTTGAGGCCAAAGCGATGGGCATCATTAGAGCCATCGAGCAGGTCCCCCGCTGTCCCCGTGAAAAGAATATTCCCGCTTCCATCAGCCTCAACATTTTCAAACAGCACGTAGTTGTAGCCGTCCACAAAAGTCGAGGTGTTGTTTGAAGCGGCTCGGCCATCAACGAGTTGGTCGCTTGAAGATGTCGTCGTGTTGGTGGTAGACCACCATCCCGCGTATTGCTCGGCGTTTCCATTCCCTGAACCCTGATTACGGAACGAAACCATCCAGATGTCGTAGATGCCTCCATTTTCCAAACCGCTGAGCGCCACAGTCCTATTGTCGACACCCTTGCCAAACTCAGTCATTGAGCCTCGAAGCATCGGGAGATCGATTACGGGGGAATCAAAAGCGGTGAAGCTGAGGTTGGTATCAAGCCCCACGGTTGTTGTCGCGTTGGACGAATCGACAACGGTGCCTGTGGAGTCCGAGCCTGAATATTGGTTCCAGGTCGTGCCCGCTCCGCCAGCAGGCCCGGTCAGACCGGTCTCATCGGCCGCGCCAGCGGTCAGGTTGATGTTGATCAGGGCCGCTTGGGAGGAGGATATGCCCGCTAGAACGGCTAGGGTAAGAATAGTTTTCGTTTTCATGATTTGTTGTTAATGGTTGTTAATATTTATTTTTGTTAGTAATCCGCCCAGCCACCCCAGGATGGGGAGACGAGCGGGTTGAATTTATAATTCGCCCGCATATTACACACACTAACACACACGGGAAGGTTTTTTTTATTGCCTACTACCCCTCTATACAGGCAGAATCTAATCCATGAGCCAATTCCGCACACTGTCCGCTGTCGAGCAAGTTGTCGAGCACCTGCGAAAAG
>Ga0302134_10001017_pt1 | contig 12902 bp, 6 predicted proteins | sample CB9_SCM_MG_FD_203123 | JGI IMG/M metagenome (GOLD analysis project Ga0302134, IMG submission 203123) | Marine microbial communities from Western Arctic Ocean, Canada - CB9_SCM | ecosystem: Environmental > Aquatic > Marine > Oceanic | place: Canada: Western Arctic Ocean | collected 2017-09-19
GTTGCGAAGTTGTTAGCTAGAGCCATTCCTGCTGAAAGGGCCAAATCTTGGAAAGCCCAGAAGTAGTCAACTGAATCGCCAGCACTGATGCTTGCGGTAGTTGCTTGGAATCTACATTTTACTGCTGCAGAGCCGCTGCAAGTTCCAATGCTTGATGCGCTGACGCCGGTCCAGGAACCGCCATTTATTCTGTGATAAAGGCGTGGGTTTCCAGACGAGGTTGTATCAATACCAGCGGGATCGGTGAGGGTGGTGAAGAAAGTACGGGTACCCTCCTTAAACGATGTTACCTCGTATGGTACGAAATCAGCAGATGGGGCAGTACTATCGGAACCACCGGTGTAGGTGATTACCAAGTAACTGGCTTGGCTACTGGCGTGGTACCCATACATGAAGTAATAACCATTGTTGGAATTTGTATGAGACATACCGATTGAACCGGAATTGTTAGCGGCATTTGTGATAATACCCTCATAATTACTACCTATGGTAGTTGTTTTCCAACCGGTTCCAGCGCTGAACTTTCCAACGCTTGGGCTGTTCCAAGCGGAACTAATCATCTTGCGTTGAGTTGTACCGCCATATCCATATGAGATACTACTGAGAGGAGTGCTGGTACAGGAGGCAGTTGCTGGCATCCAGCTATAACTGCTTGCAGTCCCACAAGTCATCATTATTTTAGCATCATATTGATTGGATGATGCAGCATTGCTAGACATGATGTATTGCTTCCACTCTACCTTGCTTGTGGTTGAACCAGACGGCATAGCGTTAGAGGAGCTAAACTGGTATTTGCTCCATGGCAAATAGTAAATGCGCGTACTGCCGCTAACTACGCGACGAGAGAAGTAGCGGTAGTTGTTATTGTAACAATAGCCGTAGTATACGTAGCAGTATCCTCCTGCAGAAGTGAGAGCCTTGATAGTTGGGTCAAGAGAAAGCGGGAAAACGCGGTCCTCGTCCATTAACCAGTCAGCATCGATTGCAGTTGTCAAGATGATTTGTCCATTGGCAAAACTAACGAAGTAGGTGGCTACGTACATTTCTTCAGCCCCAGGTTCCACTACCATTGGTACTGGAATTTCTGCTAGAGGTGCTCCAGTCTCAAGATTGCGGATTGACATTGCTTCTTGAGTAGAGACGATTACCTCTCCGACCATTTCATCACCGATGAACAGGGCATGACCTGCTGGTAAGCGAATAATCTCGCGTAGACCGAACCAAGCAACAGATTCATCGAGAACTGGTTGTTGGCGGATGACGAGGTTTTGCTTTACCTGTTGTGCTGAAACTTCATAATCCAAATCATAACCATCTGCCACAGGGTAGCGGATTACGTTTCCACCAACGCTGATTGCATCAGTTGCAGGTCCAACACGGTGTATTGACGGTGCCACGCCTGCTTCATCGAGAGTTACGATTTGTGGAGCTATTCCCACGACTATCGGGTCAACATTAGGGTTCATTTGAACCGCTACGCCAGCTCCAGCATCAGTTGAGAATGAAGTCTTGAAGATATTCTTCGTGACTTCCCAGCCGAATGCGGTTGGCACTATGTTGGTATCGATATTTTCCCAAGTGCCTGCTTCTAGATAGTGCAAAGGTTCGCCGCTTGTTACAACGGAAATTTGCCCATCGTTTACGAAGGCTTTTTGGTTTATATCGCGCATACCCTGAAGTTCATCTTCAAGGTTATACTCCCAATTTACTTGTTCAATTATTTCGGGCAGACGGAAAGGATCGTCTTTTTGTTCTGCCGTTTCTGACTCTGTATAGTCAGTCTCGCTCACCTGGTTATCCACCATGCTGCTGAATGGCATAAGTGCCATCAATGCACAAAGGAGGAGGGCGCTAAAGAGCCCACCCCAGATTGTTGTCTTCTTCATTTTGCTTCCATTTATCATATGTCATCAAACCCCTTACGGACTGTATGTAGAACGTTGGAGGGTTTGTCTTCCTTATGAGTCTTGGGGTACATCTTATTTGAAAAAACGCTATACATAGAGCAGATTAGACCCTTTTTCGAAACTGTTCTCCGGTACTTGGTAGTACAGTGCGTTTGTAAGTAGGGCGAGTATTATACACTAGGCGCGGCCGGAAGGCTTTTTCCGGTCAATTTGTCCATATTGCACATAAAATTTGAAACTGGGTTGGGAAGTAAGCTCGCACAGGGGTCTTATCAGGAGGATGAAAATGCTTGAATCTTAAATTTTATTTCACTTTGAGTAATAGGCTAATGCTTAGGAAGATAATAATTTGGAATTCAAGTAGGATTTTTTTTTTGCCAACAGAACGCGGCTACATGTAATTTTAAGAAATTAACATAACTAAGGATTGTAATCCTCGCTGCTATGCTGTCCAGGTTGAGAAATAAAGGTCGCCAGCAGGGCCCCCTCGAGGACCCTGCTGGCCGTATTACTGCTATGCAGTTAGTTATTTTATTACTCATTCATGGATCAGGTTGGTCTGAGATTCAGTAATCCCATTCCTTGCTGCCTTCTCCACCCTCGCCACCACGGCTGAGGATGAATGCGCCAATTCCGAATGCTACAACAACTATTCCGATGATAACTCCGTATGCCCAATTTGGAACACCTGTTGCTCCACTCTTCTCATCATCAAGAGTTCCAGTACCTGTGCCAGGATCCACGATGGTTCCATAGCGTGTCTGGGTAGTTGTATCAGTTAGAGATACTACATTTCCATTGACATCCTCAGCGAATAGAGAGAAGTGGTAAATGACCTCGGAAGAAACTGCTGGCTTAGTAATCTCAACACTATCATCTCCAATACTGATAACCTCACAACTCAAGTCAGCGGGGCTCAATGCTATACCTACTGAATCCTTCCAGCAGACGTGTACCTGTGTTGCATCTCCAGCATCAGCGGTAGTTATTGTGAGAGTCCATGTGTCGGAATTATTTGTAATAGCACCAAATGTAGTAGTTGGTGCAGGTGAGACTTCTGCGTCAGCGGTAGCGGTGAAATTTCCAACGCTTGGATTTGCTCCGTTAACATTGATTACACTAACAATGACGTTGAAGACCTGTCCGTGTGTACCCTGTAATAGGTGCTGGGTTGCATCGTTAGCAACAGGCACACAGTCATCAGCAGTAGTGCAGATTTGTACCTTGTCGCTGCTTAGGAGGTCTTCTCCACTATTCTGAAGTACCCACTGAACAGAGATGAATCCGTCCGCCATTAATACTGGGAATGCGTTAGCGATTCCATTGGCTGGTACAGAACCATCTCCGGCTGCTGCATTGAAGATTCCCAACAAACCAACACGAAGAGTTCCAGCGGAACTATCGGTCCATTCCAACTTCATGTTGGTCGCACCATCTTGCTCTGCTGCTCCATCTAGAAGAATCCATCCTTGGCCTGGATATTGAAACCATAGGCTGTAATCTTCGCTGCTGCTTCCAGGGAAGGTGATTGACAAAGTCTGACTGCCAACCTCTGTTTGGGAGTAACTGGTCACAGGTACGTAATCAATAACATAGACTGAATCTGACCCTTCCTCGGAGTTCCCCAGATTGACACCAGTGACTGCACTAGAATCGGAAGCGCTGATAGTGAAAGGAGAAACTGCCAAGTATGTTAGGTCATATGTGATACTAACTTCGTCATTTGCTACTGTTGCTGTTGAAATCTGCTTGTTCCAAACTGTTACTTGAATTGTCTCAGAAGCATTTCCACCATGTGGGTCGGTGACTATGAGAGTGACTGGCAGAGTAGTTGCCCATGTGTTATCAACTGGCACAACACAAGTTCGGGAACCTTTGGTAGACTCGTCTATGTCGTTGGTATCAGGATCATCTACACGTGGATTGCACTCAAATATCTCCTCCTTCAGACTCTCTGTGGTGACGCGACTCCATGAGTAAGTAAGGCTCTCTCCAGTAATATCCTCAACATCGAAAGCGCTAACTTCGAAGGAAACTATGTCTCCAACTACGATATCGCCCTCGTTAGATACTGATAGACTGATTACTGGGTCGTGATTTCGGGCTTCGACTGTTGCAGATTGTGAATCGTCGACACTACTCTCGTCAGCGTTAGATGAATCAATCATTGCGACTGTTGCTGCAACCGTGTAGGTTCCAGCATCGAAGACGTGTGATGCACAAGCGAATCCAGATAGTTCTGCGACGCCAATTTCTTCACCAAGTTTCTTATGTTCATAAGATGGCAAGACACCTGTAGGGCAATCGTCAGCAGTGTAAGTTGCAATGACGTTATTATCATTCCAAAAATCCATCACTACGAAGGTAACTTCCCAATCATAAGGACCTGTACCGTCTGAACCACGGTGTTCTACTGTTGCATGTAGACGACTGAATCCAACATCAATGTCATCTTGGTCTCCACGCATGGAGGTTGCTTCACCATTGCCGGTGGAGTCGTATCCTTGTGCAACTATGAGGGTAGTTAACCCAATGTTGTGGTAAGAACCAATGTATCCGGTAATCTTATCTTCATTGTTTGAGTTATTGTCATCAGTTTCGACATCGACCTCACACATATTGTTGAAGGTCTTCTCTTCTCTAATATCGTCATCGGTGTCTGAAATATTATCTGGTCCTGGGTCTATCGAGACTGTACCAGATTCTTGGCACTCTGCTGCGGCTCCGAATTGTGTGTAGTTCCTTAGAACTGCCTCAACTTGGTAGCCACCATTTGCATTCGCATCTGGTGTTACTGTTCCTGTGAAGGTCCAAGAGTCTTGGTAATCGATAACAAGTCTGCTACCATTACCGTTGCGTGAATCACAAGGTCCATCGTCAGAAGTACCGAAGATATTGTCAAGTCCTGGGTCATCACATGGAGCACTTTCGTTAAAGAAGACAGGAACTATTTGAGAGGTTCCGGCTTGGTGAGTTGTGGTTCCACTGATATCACTGCCAGTGGCATCAATTGCAGTCTCTACTGCAGCACCAGTTATCATCAAATCAACAGTTATACCGCGAGCAGACCAATTATCAGAACCATCTGTGGACACAGTTAGTGTGAAATCTTGAGGGCCAGAGCCTTCAGCCTGTTCTGCGACAGGATTCCACTCAAGGTCAATTCCAATATCATACCAGTTGACAACTGTAATGTCGACTGTGAACTCATCATTGGTGATATCATCATCGCCACTCATTACATCGAGTTCAATCGAGATTGTGTAGGCACCAAGTGGTGCCGCCCAAGCAATAGCACTGCCCGAGCTATCTCTAACGGAGTATGAACCACCGTTGAGGTATGCTCCAGCGGCTAGCGAGGAAAGTGGGCATGAGACGCTATCACAGATGACTGCATCTGTCCAAGTCAGGTCATTTCCGGACGCATCCGTGGCAATGGTGTAATCTGCAAGATAGACTGTGGCAATGATATTCATCTCAGTCACATTGTTGCTTCCAAGGTTCTTCACGGAAACAACGAAGTTAACTTCTTCACCGGCCGCTACAGTGTTCCGGAGTTCTCCGGTGAATGTATCGGTCTTGGTCGCTCTTGGCTCGAGGATGCCTATTATGCCGACATCATCGTCAGCACGTCCATCAGCATCTCCGTCCATTTCATTCTCATTCATTTCAATCCAAGCTGTGTTAGCGAATACACTCGCAAACATCAGCAGAATCAGTGTCATTGGTACGATATTCTTCATGTTCAGTCCTCCAACGTATTAGTCGGTACCTCCGTGCACAGCCCCTACTGTATTTATAGTATAGGCGGATTAAAGTAATATTTCCAAGGGATAAATTACATTTCCATCTGTTCTCCAACTGCTTTCCAGATGCAGAGTTGATAAGTTTTGATAAAAATTAAGAAGTTAATTCACGCAGTGCTTCAGCCGGACGTATGGCCGCAGCACGCCGAACAGGCAGGGCTGTAACTAAGAGTACAAGTAGCCATGCGGCAAGGGTAATGGAAACTATTGAAGCCCAAGGCATGGTGAATTCGACCCCTTCGGAGCGCCAAAACCGGTCATAGAGGTACCAATGGAAGCCGATGCCGATGATGACACCATTCAAAATACCCAGTAAACTGATCCAACTTAGTTCTAAAATGTATCCTGCCACTACCATCCTTCGCTGGAATCCAATGGCTCGTAAGATTCCTGTTTGGTGAGAACGTTCACTGACTGAACGGATTGTAACTATTCCTAGTCCTGCGATGCCGACAACTAGGCCAAGCATCAAATACGATTGGAAAATGTTGAATATTCCAAATAACACGCTCTGGAACTCCCTTACGCTGACTTCAATGATTTGCACTTCCATCCCATCATCGATGAAGCCTCTTTCCATTGCTTCAACAATGTCTTCCTTTTCTTGCATACTGGTCCCTTCAGGCACAGAAAGGTACAGCCTTGTATATCTGGCACCAAATTCCTCAGCACTGCTCAAGTGGTTAACCCAAATACCTGGTGCCGACCATAATGAGCCCTCATCAAGGAAACCCACTACAGTGAACTCTTTACTAATAGAGGGGTTTTCAGGGTCAATTGCTAAAATTCTATCCCCAATAGAAAAAGTGAGTTGATAAAATGGTGATGATTCGTCAACTTGGCCTTGAAACTCCATGCCGAAAGAAGCGTCAAGGATTGCTAAATTTGGATTAGTTGCAACTGCTTGCCAAGCCGACTTTTCATCATCCCCAATAGCCGGGTCCCAGATGTGGAGTGGCAAGCCTCCATGTTCAGCAAAACCAGAATCTATTCCTCTAATCAGTTGAACTTGTTCAGTCTCGTCGGCATTGATATCTTCAGCAGCGGCATATCTGACAACCCCCAGTGATACTACACCAATGCCGTCGAAATCATCTGCTTGAACATCTGCTGGCCAATCCCAAGATTCTGGACTACCTTCCAAGGGCAGAGGTCGGTCCCAAGAGGAAGTGGTACCTAAAAGATCAAAATCTCCCGAAACGTCATCCACAAATGATTCACTATAAGACTCGAATTGAGAACTATATCCGGCTAGAACTACCACAGAGAACACTGTTAGGCTAAACATTCCAAGAGTTAATGCGGTTCGGAATGGTGTTGCAAGAGGGTAAGCAAGGGCAGTTGGTACAATAGGGCCAATACGCTTTGTTACTGTTGCAGCCCGTCCAACTGCAGACGCTAACATGGGTGCAACTGAGGTTAGCAGCATGACACCAGCAGCGACACTTGAGATGCCAACCACGATGAATGAGAACTCATTTGGCAACAAATCCTTGCGAAATGGGTCAATCCAATCAGGTAGCATGACCCATAGAATTAGAGAAATCCCAAGAGCGCCCATGGTATTTCTGGCGCTGTTTCTCTGAAGTTTTGCAGCAAGAGTGAATTTATTGGAAAGTAGGCTCGGTAGATTATAGAGGAGTAATGGAATTCCACCTAGTAATGCAAGAATACCAGAAAGGTTCCAAAGGCCATGCCCAAATGCCGAATCCCTTGCCCCGAGGAAAAACCAAGCAACACAAAGCAAAGAGGAACCAGTCAGGCCGATAAGGAGTAGCCACGACCACCATGCAGGACCATCTTCACTTGTAGGAGGGAGGTTTCTCATTGCGGCAACGACATTGAGGCGACTATTGCGCATTGCAGTTGCCCATAGTGAAGCCCAAGAGACAAGGAAGCCAACTGCTGCCCCAGCAAAAACGCTTGACCATGTCCATGCATAAACGAATGCGCCGTCAAGAGAAGAAAGCGCCCAAGCGAATCCGGTTGCAACAACCCAGCCGATGAATAATCCTAAAATTGAACCGATGATACTGGAGATGGCAGCAGCCAAAGAGCCTTCCAAAACGAATAATGCCCGCAGGTCAGGGCGTTGTAATCCAAGGGCACGAATCATTCCCATCTCCACTTTGCGCTCCTCAGCAAGCATCACGAAGATGTTGACAACTAGCAACATTCCAGCTAACATGGTAAAAGAACCGAACACGATGAATAATGCAGATAAGCTACCACTTGCCGCTTTGGAGTTCTCAAGACCTTCCTTTTTAACGCGGTTAACTGTTATTCCCGCGCTTTCTTGGTCAGCCTCTTCATCCATCCACATTTGCAAGTTTTCAAGGGCTGCATCCATAGTAAATTGTTGCTTTAAATTTGAACTACTAAACATTATCAGATTTCTTTCATCGAAATCTGCTGAAGCCAATCGCTCTGCAACACTGAAGTTGACAACACCGACGATCACATCGGCGATTCCAGGCTGACCTGGCACAGTAGGAATAGGGGGGATCTCATCACCGATAGCCAATAAAATCCCAGTTGTATTACCGCGACTGGCAGAAAATGCACCAACCAATATCACCCCATCTTGGCCCTTCAGTGCATCATTTGCCCAAGAACTTAGACGAACTTCAGTTTCATTTGCAGCCGGCAAATCAGCATTAGAGTTTGAAGCGATAACCAAAAGAGGAATCTTTCCAAGCCCCTCTAATTCTGCCGTGGTTGGCAATCTTATGCTGCTCTCTCCATTCTCAACAACTATGACTCCAAATGAGGTAGTACACCACAATACCTCTGTCCTCAGAAAGGCATTCCCATCACATTTATCGTCCAATGTGATTGATGTATTGGTGAAATTATTACTTAAGGCCCAAATGCTTGAGTCGCTGAGCATCAGGTCAGAACCACTAAAACTTAGAATCTCAAGTTCCGGTAGGCCTAAATCGGCAGTTGTTTGATTGTCTAAGTTGGTATATCCTTGACCTTCATCAATGAATAACTGCGAAGCGATTATCGCAATGTCATGTGGGCCATCGGCAAGTAATTGCCAAGTTCCATCGAATAGCCAAGTCTCAACTTTCAGGAGTCCTTCAAGGTGAGTTACCAAACCCTCGGAGGTATTGTACAAAGCTGCATTTTGAACTTCATAATTCCATGCAGCAGGGGAAATTGTCTGCAAACTGTCCGAGACAGATGGAATGGAATCAAGCAAAAAGAGAGAATAAAATGAATCGTTGAAGCCTACATTAAGTTTGAGTAAGGTACCATTATCGTTGTTTTGCTCTACTTCTAAGTCCTCTGCATTCTCGTCTAGTAAGGCTGCTCCATCGTCATGGTAAATCGCTAATCCATCCTCTAATAATTGGTAATCACGTACTAGCGTTCCATTCGGCACCTGCCAAGTATCCCATGCCCCCAAGTTTGATTCTCGACTAACCCCTTCTGAGTGGATGTACCATGTTGCGGACCCGTCAGGAATTATCGCATTGATATCCTTGCTAAGTAATCCTGTCAAGACTTGCCCAGAGGGTGCGCGTAGCCCGAATAAAGGGGCCTGCAATAATTCTGTGATTTCTGATTCGCCAAGTAATTCGACTGAATTATTACGCAAATCATTGACTTGCTCACCTGAAAGGCGGGAAGTGGGACTGGACTTACCGAGAGAGATGATGCCAAGGTCAAGGTCTCCTTCGCTGAATAGCCACGCATCTTCTGCCACTAGTACCTCATCCAAGAGGTGACTAACATGGGGATAGAGAAGTGCCTCAGCATCAAGACTATCTTCGACTCCTCCCGTAGCAGAAATACGGACCATGTTTACTTTATTTTCTGCATCCTGTAAGGTTTGGGCGGTTGCAAGGGTGGAAAAGATGGCACCACCCTTTGAGCCTTGAATAGCAGCAGCACCTTGCATCGGCACAACTTTCCAAATCTCTACATTTTCAGAATAATCGGTTCGCACATAGTTTCCGTCATAACTACTCCAACTGATGAGAAGTGTATCACCTGCAGCCGCGCCTACCTCATCTGCTAAGACCTCGTTAATGATGAAAATAGGATAACCAAGGACTGATTCTTCATGGGCTAATTCAGAATATGAGACTCCTCCAATTGAACTCCAACCACCTGCAGCATCCAAAGTCGGATCGCTAGCCCACCAATGTGCATCGGGTTCAGCCAATAATGCAACCTCATTAGTAACGGATATCGACTTCTTACGGCTGATAGAAAAACCGTCGATATGTTCTCGTGATTCTGAATCACTGAAAAGTAATTCACCAAAATCACGCATTCGTGATTCATTCAGTTCCCGCAAGGCACCGGTCAAAGGGTCGTTCCCCGAGATTTGCAAGTCAGAGGTATCACTACGGAGCAGAATTTCAGCACTAATCGTAGCATCCATCGAATCTCCAACTACTAGACTAGAGGAGACCATCGCGGCGCCAACCAAAAGTCCAATCATCATCAAGGCGGTATTGCGGCGACGACGAACCAAATTATTCCAAGCCAAGCGCCAAAGTACCAGATGGCGAGGTGAAAGAACTACCAGCAATCCCTGGTGCAGCAGAATACCCACCATTAAAGAAAAACAAAAAGCGGTAAATACACCCATCTCCAAGGTTGACCAAAGACTCAGCACAGAAATCAAAGGAACTGAAAAAATGAGCAATAAATGCTTCTTCCAATTCAATGACCTAGTACTTGGATTAGTAGCAAATTGGGCAATGCCAACCCATAGTAAATGCAGGCCGAAGCCGACAGATAAAACGAGTAAATCTGACATTAAAACACCTCATTCCTCTTCGCTTTTCTCATCTCTGACGATTAAGCCATCTTCCATGTGCAAGACCCGAGTGCAGCGGGCAGCAATTTCCGAATCGTGAGTTACCACCAGCAGCGTAGTACCGCGTTCTGCATTCAGTTCGAATAACAAATTCATGACCTCATCGCTAGTACGTGAATCGAGGTTTCCGGTAGGCTCGTCTCCTAGAATAACGGCTGGTTTGTGTACAAAGGCTCTGGCAATGGTGACTCTTTGTCGCTGCCCTCCGCTCAACTCCATCGGTCGATGGGTGGACCAGTTCTTCAGGCCAACTAAATCCAAGGCATCTAAGGAACGTTTGCGAGCCTCTTTGGCCTGAACCCCCTGTAAAAGCAGCGGCATCTCAACATTCTCAACCGCCGTTAGTACTGGAATCAAATTAAAACTCTGGAAAATGAAGCCAAGATTCCTGCCTCGGATATTTGTTCGATGCTTATCATCCGAGGCTGTCAAAGAAATACCCTCAACAAATACTTCACCCGCAGTCAATTCATCAAGACCACTCAAACAGTTCAACAGCGTAGTCTTGCCACAACCACTTGGACCCATGATTGCAACCATCTCACCTGCCTCAATGGTCAATGAAATTTCTCTCAAAGCCTCAATCTTGTTTGAACCACTTTGGTAAATCTTCCAAAGACCGCGCCCTTCCAATACTGTCGCCATGTAGGAAGCGAAGGGGCGGTAGTGGATAAGCAAAATCATCACACACACTCAAAAAGTTAGAGCGACTCGACAACCATATGCGCATAGATGTCCTATGTTTTGGACCGCTAGCTGAGGCACTTGGCTGGAAAAGTCGGGAAGTGGTATTGCCTGATGCAGCGAAAATTATCGACTTAGTATCTCAATTGGGAATCGAAGTGTGGAGTACTGCTGGCTTAGCATTTGCAATTAACGGCGAGATGGCAACATCTGATTCACTACTTACTGAAGGCATGGAGGTTGCTCTGCTTCCGCCTGTTTCAGGTGGTTAAACATAGCAACGTTTGAAGGTTCAATCTATGACGGGAAGGTGAGGAAGGAAGATGGTTGGCGGACTTGGCTCTACAGAACTGATAATCATCTTAGTATTCTTCTTCATATTATTTGGAGCAGAACGACTGCCAAAGATGGCGCGCTCACTGGGCCAATCCAAGGGTGAATTCCACAAGGGCCTGAAAGAAATAACGGAAATGCCAAAGGATACCGAATCCGAACTTGATGCAGGAGGAAGAACTGCTGAACAAGTTCTTTTCGAGCGAGCAAAAGCGGTTGGAATCGACCCTGCTGGCATGGATAGCGAGAAACTGAAGGCCAAGATTATGGCTTTGGAAGCGCTTGACTCTGATGAGTAAGTCAACGAACTCGCTTCAATTGCTGTGGCGAGCCACATATATCGCATTCTCGCACCTGCGTATTTTCTGGAACCTTCGCACTCGCCCTACAGCCACTACAACGTAACTCCCAGGACCATGAACTGCTAATCCCCTTTGTACTAACAGAACGATAAGCAATTCCTGAAGCCTTAGCAATATTTTGCAAACGGTAATCATCAGTATGCAAAATAGCAGTATGTTTGATGGCTAATGCCATCACATCCAAATCAACTTCAGATAATCCATCTAGGTCTCCTGTCTTAGCCGCCGCTTTCAGGGCTAATTCCAAATCCTCCTTAGTAGGAGTTTGCAAATCGGGGGGGTTTGCTTCGACCAACAATAAACGCGGTTCAGATAAGCGGCCTAATTCCGGTAATTGTGAAAAAGCGCATATCCCCAAGCATATGCGTTCAGCAGGCCAATTCAACAATGCCGCGGTATCCAGCACATCAACCATGACAATCTCTCAAACACTCCTCCTTTTGTATTCTTCCAAGCCCTAAGGCATCAGCATTGATATGCCAAAGGTCAGCCCATCGTGATGTGGGCATTCTCGGTGGGCTTGAAGATTCAATCCTCGAATGGTTCGACCAATTCGGCATAGCGGCCCTCGCTTTACTCTCATTCACCGAGGCAATTATTCAGCCTGTTCCGCCAGACTTGATGTATATTCCACAACTAATCAATGCTCAAAATTCAATGAGTGTGGTGATTTTGCTTTGGCTAGTAGTCACCGTTAGCAGTGTTGCTGGCTCATTAGTCGGCTACTGGTTAGGGAAGAACTGGGGCCGTACTCTACTAGACAGATATTCATCTGGCACAGCAGTCATCAAATTAGAAACACTTACCCAGCGTTATGGAACATTTGGAATATTTATTGCAGCGTTTTCACCAATCCCCTACAAGGTATTTGGCTGGGTAGCAGGAATGGGTGAAATGAAAAAGCGGCCATTCATAATCGCTGGACTGCTAGGCAGAGGGTTGCGCTTTGGAATTGAAGCATTACTAATAG
>Ga0302134_10001018_pt1 | contig 12898 bp, 5 predicted proteins | sample CB9_SCM_MG_FD_203123 | JGI IMG/M metagenome (GOLD analysis project Ga0302134, IMG submission 203123) | Marine microbial communities from Western Arctic Ocean, Canada - CB9_SCM | ecosystem: Environmental > Aquatic > Marine > Oceanic | place: Canada: Western Arctic Ocean | collected 2017-09-19
TCATCGTTCAGGTGCTGGTAATTCCTCAATCTTTTTCTGAAACAATTTCTGAAGTTGATGTTAATGAACGAGTCCAATCTCTTGACTTGGTGAACGGCTCAGGCTCGCAGTTGGCTGGTCAGCCACTCTCTGTGAATGGTCATTCATGGACGGTTCGTCCTGAATCAAACCTCGATAATTGGCTTTCCACCGTACTTAGCAACGCATCAAATGCTACCGCTGTTGGTATCGATGTGGCTCCAGATGGAACCGCCCATATCTGCACTGTCGATGATACGGTCGTCAATTACCACCAAATCTTGGTAAACGGTTCTATCGATAGCGATGTAATTGCAATTCTTAATTCATCTAACCCAAGTGATGATTGTGCGATTCAATATACTGGTCATGACAGGGTAAGAGCTGTATTTTACGATGAAGCAAACCTCGTCTATGCTCGGAGAACAGTTATTGGTACCATCTATTCGCAGCCAGTTTGGAATAATCGAATAGTCGCCGAGGGAGTTGCAGGTGGCCCACTGAGCATGGTGATGGATAATGATGATAGGGCAAACATCGTATTTCGTGATGTGAATGATTCATTGCGGTATATCAATTCGACCAGTACTTTCTGGATAGATAGGGTAATCGATCAAGGTCCTATCGATGATGACATCGAATTGATAATCCAAAGCGATGGTTCACCATTGATTATCTATCGTCATCTATCACAAGGCCTGCTCTCGGTAAGTTTTGACGATCAGCAATTAATCAGAGATAATATTGCCAGTTCGGGTAATTTAACCGGTGGTATCGGTTTGGGTATAGATGGTAATGGCGTAACACAAGTTGCGTTTTCCTTCGAAGAGAATGGTGTTAATTATCTGAATATTTTACGTAGTCTCTCTGGTAAAGTAGCAGGTAAGATACCTTCTGAACCAGTTGAAATAATCGAAGCGATGTCAGGCGTAGACACTTCACCAATAGGTGGTATTGCGGTTGGCGATATCAATGGTGATGGCTTGAATGATGTTGCTATTGGCGATAGTAGCGGTTCAGGTGAAGTGCGCATTCATTTGGGTACAGAATCGGGGTTGAATACAAATGCTAATGTTGTCAATAACACAGGACAACATCCTGGTTTTGGCAGTGAGGTTTTACTGGTTGATGTCAATGGCGATGGTTTGGATGATCTAATTATTTCAGCACCAGGCGATGATTCGAACGGAGGAGTAGTAGAATGTAGGCTGGCCACTAGTAGTGGGATTTCGGATACAGTATGGTGGAACTATTCGGGAGAAGTGCAGATTGAATCAAATGGGAATCTCTCTGAGATGATGGGTTCTTCATTAGTCGACCTCGGAGATGTTGATCAAGATGGTGATGACGATTTCGGAATTATGGCATCAAACCATTTACTCGAAAAGCAATTCCTAACAATCATTTCTGGCGGAAATGAATCCCTTTCTGTGCATGGAGAGATTTTTCAAAGCGGAGAGGGTGTGTTTTTCGGTAGAGCATTCGCATCCCAAGGAGACCTCAATGGTGATGGCTATCCCGACCTTGCCGTAAGCAATACTGGGACAATCGACTCCCCAGTTTCCTATTCCTCGGTTGAGGTATTTCACGGTGGTGCAAGTGGTCTAACCTTGACCCCGCAAAAAATCTATCAAAGTAATGAACAAGGCCGACTATTGGGCCATGATATTCAATTTATTGGTGATTTAGATGGCGATGGCGATGATGAATTACTCTTTAGTGAAATCTTCAATGGAACCAACAGTAAATATCAAAACGGACGTCTTTGGATGTTTTACGGTGATGTAAATGGGTTGGGTGATCAACCAAATTGGACACTTGATGGTGAGGTTTCCAACCAACGCATTGGCTATCGAGTCGCACCTGCTGGTGATATAGACGAAGATGGTTATGACGACTTTTTTGTGGTAAGTCTTCAGGCGAATAACCGTGGAGAATTACGTTTACACATGGGTTCTGAAAATGGCCCCTCAAGTGAGTTTTATCTAATAAAAACCGGTTTATCGCAATCACTGTTAGCTGATTTCATCATCTCGGGATCCGACCTTGATGGCGATGGATTGATGGATTTATTACTGACTCAAAAGAACACAACTTCCGACAGTATTGAATTGCTGGTTCTCTCTGAAATCGAATGGGAATCCTTCGATATAGAATTCCCTGAAGGGATTAACAATCTCGAACTTGAGACCTCTGACGATGGTCGAACTGTCATAATGTTCGAAGTAGATGGCGTATTGCAATTGATGGAATACATCATGGATGGAAGTGCAGAAGGTCGCTGGACTCAGATGCCTATGGCGAAAACTTTCTCTAACTCTACGGGAAAATATGCATTTTCTATATCTTCTACCGGTGTTACAAATGTGGCATTGATATCTGAGCAGGGACAATCCTTCACTCATATGCGAGCGAAATCATTTGTAGCTCTAGAGCATAGTTTACGCAGCAGTAGCAGTTTTGGCGCAAACCTCGCATCAGCGGTTGATTCTCAGGCAAACCAACAAATCGTTCATCAAAGCACTCAGGGGAATACTCTGTGGTTCGAGCAAGAGGAAAACGGAATTTGGGCTATCTCAGAACAGATAGGTAGCATCTCCCCGAGCCTCGATAGAGCATTGCAATTACACATGGATTCACAAAATATCCCAAGAGTAGTGTATCATGATACCTCGACCGGAGAATTAGCAATCGCTAGTAGAGGGGTGTCTTGGTCATTTCAACAAATCGCTTTAGAATCAACACTTACAACCTTCTCATCAACGATTACCACCGGTGATACAGTATTTATTGCCGGAGTGATTGATGTTGCCGGAGTCGATACTCTTCGTGTCTGGCAGTGGGATGGCACCCAAGTAACTTTCATAGATATCGGCGAAGTAGATTCTTCTTCTCAATATAAGATTAGCCAAGTTAATGATAACATCTTGGCGCTTGCTGGACTCGATGGAGATAGAATAATAATTCACGAAATTAATTATACGGCAGCTGTTTGGAACGAGGTTTTCAACCAATCAATGGGCGTAGTAGATGAGCAAATATCTTATTTATTATTGGATGCAGATACAATCATAGTTCAAGGTAATTCATCAAAATCAGGAATATTGTTGCGTACAGATGGGCAATGGAACCGAACATTACGTACGCTGCCAATCGGTAATAATCCGTCATTATTGCGCGTAGGTAATACCCTACACATCACAACATCAGATCCTCTCTTGGGGCATCTGGTTTGGACAACTACCACGATATCAGAAGAGGTATTGCATCCATATGATATATTATCTGTAAAGGTATCAGAAGAGGTACCAATACTGCTTGGCTTGAATGATAGTCTTGCCATGACTTGGTACGATTCTGTCGATAAAGACCTTGAATTATTACGCTTCTTACCTGATACCGATGGTGATTTAATTCCAGATACACACGATGCAATGCCTTTGCTGTCTGGTCAATGGGCCGATAAAGACGGCGATGGTTTTGGCGATAATGACCTCGGGCCATTAGCAGATGATTGTCTAAATACAGCGGGGGTTTCACTCTATATCTCGAGAGGATGTTTGGATAGTGATGGAGATGGGTATAGCGATTTCGAAGATCAGTGCATTAACATTCTCGGACTTTCATGGTGGGGCTTAATCGGTTGTTATGACCTAGATCAGGACGGATGGGCAGATAACGGTGCTTTTTACAGTGAAGGCGACAAATACTCTACGAATTGGAAGCAATCCCTAGATTCTGATGGTGATGGCTATGGTAATAATCATGGTCCTGATTGTTGCGATACCTCTAACGATAACTTCGCACCTCCTGATTCATTCCCATATAATCGCTATCAATGGGTAGATAGTGATGGTGATGGCTATGGTGATAATTACTCGCATTTTGCGAGCGGCGATCAGTGTGTCACGGTAGCAGGTACCTCTTGGCGTGACCGTAATGGTTGCCTCGATAGTGATGGCGATGGAACTTCAGATCCCTCCGATGTGGGTGGTAAAAGTGAATGGAATATCAGCCATGGTGCAGACATGTGGATCAATGACCCAACTCAATGGAAGGATAGTGATGGTGATGGTTTTGGTGATAACGCAAGTGATAATGCCACCAAACCAGATAAATTTCCAACTATCGAAGGAGCAGCAAACGATAGCGATAATGACGGTTTCCCCGATAATTGGACTGCATTATGGAATGGTAGTAATCATGGCAATCTGATACGTGATTACTGTCCAAATACAGCTGGAGAGTCACTTTACCCCGCCGCTGGATGCGTGGATAGAGATGGTGATGATTGGGCAGATGCCGATGATTCATTCCCTGATGATGAGTCACAATGGAATGATAGTGATGGCGATGGTTTTGGCGATAATCAAGCAGGTTCTACTTATGACATGTGTATTGATGTCCCAGGGGTTGCTGAAGGCACTTACGGCCCAGGTTGTCCTGTTGTCAGCGGTGATGATAGTGATGGCGATGGAGTCATCAATGCTATAGATCAGTGTGATGGAACAGATGTAGGGTCAATTGTAGATGCTAACGGCTGTTCTAATAATCAAAAAGACGATGACCAAGATGGAGTGAATAATGCTGACGACATTTGCCCCAGCACCGAATATAATGCAGTAGTTGACCTTCAAGGGTGTAGTGCTACTCAGAGTGAAGTGGATAGCGATGGTGATGGGGTTTCAGATATTGATGACCTTTGTCCAGACACAGCTGCCATCTTTATTGATAATCCGGGTGATGTGAATTCAAACGGTTGTGCGCCAAATCAGATCGATTCAGATGGCGATAGTGTGATGGATACCGAAGACCTCTGTCCAGATACAAAAGCTGGCTATCCAGTAGACTCAACGGGTTGTATTGATGAATCTGCTTTAGAACAGGATCTTGACGGTGATGGTTTTAGTGGTGTTTATTCTTTTGATGGTACTGACCATAGTGGTGATGCCTTCCCTCTGGATTTCACTCAGTGGTGGGATAGGGATGGTGATGGCTATGGTGATAATAAATCAGGTAATGAGAGTGATTCATGCCCTTATGAATTTGGCAATTCCACCATGGAGGAAGTATATGGCTGCATAGATGATGGTGATGGGTATGCTGATTATCTAGAACCGGAATCACTGAGAGGTGATTATACCCAATGGAATGATTCTGACTTCGACACCTATGGCGATAATATCGACGGTAATAATCCTGATTTATGTCCAGATACTGATTATAATTTCAAAGCCTTTGTCGATACAAATGGTTGTGCGAAATACGAATTGGATTCCGATGGCGATGGTATTGGTGACGATGCGGATAATTGTCCAAATACCGAATTAGGCAAAGAGGTCTATCCAGATGGTTGTGCCGTGCTGGTAGGTGAATCTACAATTTCAGGTTCAGATCTGATAATGGGTTTCTCGCCATTAATATTCTCACTAATTGCACTTGGTGGTTCCATCGGTTCAATATTCCTTATTGTAATTTTACTACGCGTTCTACGTGGTGGCGATGTTGAGGAAGATTGGGATGAGGAGGATGAGTTTGAAGAGGAAGAGGATGATGATGTTTGGGCTTCTTTGGCAGATAAGCAAAAATCAACACGAGCAGCACCCAATCCAGTAGCACGAGAACTTGATCCAACTGGGCCAGCGCGAGGTCCAAGCGCCGCAGGTCCAGCCAGAGGCCCACAACAAGCCCCGCCTCGAGGTCCACAACAAGCCCCGCCACGTGGCCCACAACAATCCCCGCCTCGAGGTCCACAACAATCCCCGCCTCGTGGTCCACAACAAGCTCCGCCTCGTGGCCCACAACAAGCCCCGCCACAATCTCCCCCTCAAACTCCAGTACACACTCAGCAAAGGAGCGCAATTGCGGGTACTCCTCAACGAAATCCTACTACACAGCAAGGCGGAAACGAACAACCTACTCAAATGAAAACAACTCGGAAAAAATCGATTAAAGAAAGAGTAAATGTCTCAGAAAATAGCGGTAAAGTGCGTAAAACCAAAGCAGTCGAGTTATTCAAAGATGATAAAAAGTCGGAGATGGAAGCAGCAGTCGAGTGGGCTGTTATAGCCCTCAGTGATGGTGATTCCGAACGTATGATCATGATGAGCCTACAGGAGACTGGATGGAGTCCTCCTCAATCGAGAGCGATTTTTGAGCGAGCGAATGGCTGAGCGGCGTCACCATGAAAAAGGAAGCGGAAGTGCAAGCCGATATCGGGAGGGATGAAACGCAATGGTTGACACCGAAGGAGCAATTTTACCCACTGGTATAGAGGTTGATGAAACCTCTGCATATTTTGGAGTTTTTGACTCGTCAGATTCTCTTCATGAAATGATGTCATTGTCAAGAGTTGATGCATTTTGTCGCTTTTTTGAGCATCTAAGCGATATTGTATTGCAGCCAGGAGATTTTGACTTTGGGGCTGCGAGTGAACGTCTCTCATGTGAAGGAGGAGAAATTTACTATCTCTTTGCCAGCCACCTTGGCGTCATGAGTCTTCCCGACCCCCTGAGAATATATCTTGGAATGGAATCTAGTGGCGGAGAAATAGGAAAGGCCGATAGTTCACTAAGTGATGACGATAAAGAATTACTCGGCAAATTGGCAGATCCAATGAGTCTGGTGAAAATATTTGCAATCGCTTCACAGACCGGCGGCGCTACTGAGGTTGTCAAGTATCTAAGCGCAATCGAGGCATTATTTTCATCACCTAAAGATAATCATGATACTTTGCTAGTTGTTGCTCGCCAGATGCGAGATGCCTTTGATGTTGCAGACCATGTGATGCCAATTGACAGTCTCTCTTCTGTAGATGTAACTGCAGTGGTTGTCAAGCCAGCCGAAAATGCCAAACCAGTGACTAGGAAACCGGAGAAAGTTGCTGTTGAAGCTCCAGTAACCAAAGCTAAACAAATTCCAAAGACGCCTGCAGTTGAAGAGGTTGTAATACCTCTACCTGAGGAAGTGGTCGTACCATTGCCTTCACAGGAAAAAATTGAGACTGTACCTGAAGGTAAAGCCGAAAGAGCAGCGACAGAGGATGCATTTGCTGGAGCGTTTTCTATGGATAATATGGTCGAAGACACCGAACCAGAACCTGAACCAGAACCGGAACCTGAGCCGGAGCCAGAACCGGAACCTGAGCCGGAACCTGAGCCGGAGCCAGAACCAGAGCCAGAGCCAGAGCCAGAACCAGAACCTGAACCTGAACCTGAACCTGAACCTGAACCTGAACCTGAACCTGAGCCTGAACCTGAGCCTGAGCCTGAGCCTGAGCCTGAGCCTGAGCCGGAACCTGAATTAGTTGAATTCGCAGAAGACGCTACGGTAGAAGACAAATTCAAGGCTGTTGATACCGATAATAGCGGTACGATTTCGGTTGAAGAATTGGCAACTGCCACTGGAATGTCTTTAGAAGATGCAGCAGAGATTCATGCGATTATTGATACCGATGGCGACGGTGAGATTTCATTCGCAGAATTTGAAGCAGCAAAGTCTCTACAAAAGCAGGTGAAATTACCCAAGCCAGTAAAGCCAGTTCGCAGCCCGATGTCTTCAGCAGCACAACGTCAAGGGCAACAATCTCAACAGCAACAGCACCAACAGCAGCAAGAACAGCAGCAACAGCAGCAACAGCAGCAACAGCAGCAACAGCAGCAACAGCAGCAACAGCAACAACAGCAACAACAGCAGGAACAACAGCAGTGGCAACAGCAACAGCAGCAACAGCAGCAACAGCAGCAACAGCAGCAACAGCAACAACAGCAGCAGCCACAGCAGTGGCAACAACCACAACCACAGCAGTGGCAACAGCAACCAGTGCAACAAGCAGGAGTTATCACACCAACAATTCAATCAGGATTTTTCTGTCGAGGATGCCGTATTGGTGTCGATCCAGGGTGGAGACATTGCCCGGTTTGTGCAACGAGAAATGCTTGATTATTCGATGATGAAATTACCATCGTCCAAGATTTGGTTATCATCTAACCACACAGATGCTTGTTTAAGAACTCCCGATACATGAATCCCAACATCTGAATGACCACCTAGATTTGAATTATCACCAAGGGCGAAATAACAGGTTCCTAGCTTCTTTTCGTCTTCTAAGACATTGCCAATCAATCGTGCTTCTTCGTTCATCCCCATGCCGAATTCAGCTACAGTCCAAACTAATTCTCGATCTTTTTTATTCTTGATTCGGCTTGACGCCTCACCGAACTCCTGACGTATATTTGCTGCTATCGACCCACCCAGGACATCGATTACCAGTCCATTCTCAATCACAAATTCAATTGGTTCTTCAAGCAATGTTGCATCCCAACTACCATCTATCACGATTCTACCATTCATGGTGCCTTCTTTTGGCATCACGAATATTTTTCCTGCTGGTAGATTGGTAATCATTCTCGGTCTATTACAAATCCCGCTATCATCGAGTTTCCAATCTCTCCAACTGACTTCAAATTCAACATCGGTTCCATTTTTTGATTTTATGTGAATGGTTCTTCGTCTTCTAAACATCCCTGCAGTATCGGTAATACGTTTCTTTACTCGATCATAATCTGCGGTCATTCCACCTTTGCAAAACATCTCACTGGTGATTCCGGGCATTGTTGCAACCCTTGCACCCTCGTGAATCGCCGCCCTGACCGAGCGAGTATGGGTGAGAGAATATTTTGTTGGAGCGATTACAACCTGTTGTTGACGCATGAGATTAGCTACAGGCGCAGGGGGTTCTTCTCCATGGTGTCTGCCTTTGGGCATCACGATTAACAGAACCCGGTCAGTTCTTTCGGTAGTTGCACTGTGTAATGCCTGACCGATTTCGCTAGTTGTTGGGTCACAGACAATTAAGACATTTTCACCGCGTCTGATATCCATGCTTGTCTTTATGACGATACGTGCACTTTCAATCAGTGCCAAGGTATTGTCCGTCGACTCTGACATTGCCACTTCCTTGCTGGGATTTTCGGCGGTTAGCACATCCTCAAGATCTTGGTCAGAGTTGAGCTCACTAACGCTCTCGTCTTTCTTTTTCCCCTTGGGAGGAGTGGACACAATCAGCGGATAGGGTAGTGTATCTTCAAACCATGCATGAATTAGAGATGGATTAAAGCGCAGTGCTGCCATGGTCGGTTCATGTTGGAGATTGATGAATTCACCACGATGGTCAAAGATATTTATCGCATTGGGGCACTTGAATCACATTTGAGTTGGGACCATCAAACGCAAATGCCGGCGAAAGGTGCTGCTGCTAGAGCGGAAATGATGGCTTGGTTAGGACGAGAACACCATCGCCGATTGGTTGCGCCTCGAATGGGAGAGTTACTAGATTCTCTCGAGAATCAAGAATTAACTCCAGACGATGGCGCTAACGTTAGAGAAATGCGTAGGACTTATGATTTGGCAACAAAATTGTCAGAGGATCATGTTTCACATTTTTCTAAAGCATGTTCTGAAGCATTTGTGGTTTGGCAGCAGGCCAGACAAGATGCAAATCTCGATAGTTTTATTCCCCATTTAGAAAAATTGGTAACTCTCACCAAAGAGAAAATTGCAATGCTTGGAGTAAAAACCACTCCCTATGATGTATTACTGGATGAATATGAAGTGGGAATGACAGTTGCAGATTATGATCCTCTCTTTGCACGTATTCGTGCACGATTGGTACCATTATTACAACGAATCCGTGAATCTGATGTCGTGATTCCATCCTTACCGGCAGGTGTAACTTTTACCGAAAAAGATCAATTGCTTTTCTGTCGTAAAGTTGTGGAAAAGATGGGTTTTGATCTTGATGCTGGACGAATCGATAAAGCAGCTCATCCCTTTTGCTCTGGCTTATGGCCAGGTGATACCAGATTTACCACTAGATTTGATGAAAAAGATCCCTTTTCCTGTCTCTATGCGGTAATGCATGAAGCAGGGCATGGATTATACGAACAAGGTCTTGATTCAAATTTCGCTTTCACCCCGCGTGGAAATGCCATCAGTCTAGGTGTTCATGAAAGCCAAAGCAGGTTTTGGGAAAATCAAATCGGTAGAACTGAAAGCTTTTGGAAGGTTGCACGACCTTGGTTTAATGAGATATTCCCAGGTGTTGAGGCATTAGATGAAGAACAACTCAACTTGCTCACCAATGAAGTTAAGGCAGATTTCATTCGTGTTGAAGCAGATGAAATAACCTATAATTTGCACATAATGTTGAGATATGAAATCGAGAAGATGATATTCAACGATGGTCTTAGCGTCGATAAAATAGAGGAAACTTGGAATCGGTTATTCTACGAATGGTTTGGTATAGAGGTTCCAAGTCCAGATCTAGGCTGTATACAAGATGTACACTGGGCATATGGCGCATTTGGATATTTCCCGACATATACTCTGGGTAATATGTACGCAGCTCAATTTACCGAGAAGATGGTGGAATCAACAGGATCAATAGATGAGGTAGTCGTATCAAATGATTGGTCGAAAATGAAGGATTGGTTAACAGAAAATATTCACCGTCACGGTAGCCTTTACAGGCCTGCTGACTTGCTATTTTCTGCAACAGGCAAGGCACCTAATCCTGAACCATTCCTCAAATATATAGAGGAGAAGTTCACTAGATTATATCAATTAAATTAATTACTCTTCAGATTCACTACTACCAGAATCATCTGCTGCAGAATCACTCTCTCCAGCGATTTTTTCTTGCAGTTCATTCAACTTGCCAGTAATCTCGCTGATTGCATCCAGTAGATCATTAGATCGATCATCTTCTTTTCCAGTGCCAAATGTTGTACCCAATAGGGTGATCATAGCACCAGAAAGCATTACTACAGCAGGCCAATATACGTCCGCTGCTTTCATATCTGCGCCAGCTTCCATTCCACCCCAAATTGCCCCTACCAGGAAAATTATCATTCCTGTAACTATTTGTTGATGTCCGTCGCCTAGGCTTTCTTGCATTCCACTCATGGTATTACCCATTAGGCCTGAGACATTGAGAGCAAATAAAGACAGTAGTGTAATAATAAAACTATCCATCAGTTCCAAGGCATCATAATCAGAGGGCGCCCAACTTCCCCGGCTTCTACTAAAATCTCACCACGTGGCCCGGTTTCACTATTTCTTTCAAAGACTGAAACTCCATCGACAATGGTCAATACTGGCCAACCCACTAGATTTTGGCCAGCGAAAGGATTCCAACCAACTTTGCTCCATGAATTCTCGTCCTTGACTATTATTTCAGCCGACATATCGACTAAAACTACATCACCGTCCATTCCTTCTTCCAATTTACCCTTTCCAACCATCTGATAGGTTTGTGCGACATTTGTACTCATCCAATTAACTACTTGTTCGATAGTGCATTTTCCATCTCTTGCATGAGTTAGCATTACTGGCAATGAGGTCTCTACACCAGGCATTCCTGAAGGCGCATTTGGCCAGCCAAGGGTTTTGCCTTCCAATGTATGTGGTGCGTGATCGGTGGCAATACAGGCGATGGTTCCGTCGAGTAATCGTTGCCAGAGAACTCGCCGATCTTCAGTTGAACGAATCGGTGGGTTCATCTTTAGACGTGTGCCTACTTCCATAACCTCTTCTTCAGCAAAAGTGAGATGCTGCGGCAATGTTTCAGTGCTTATGAGCCCACTTGAGTCGATCTTTTCACTAAGCCAATCGGCTTCGATGGCGCTGGTCAAGTGAAGAACATGCAATCTGTGCTGGTGCTTGAGAGCAAGATTTACTGCTGTTTTGGTTGCATTCAATGCACAGATATCATCGCGCCATTCAGCGTGAGCAGCCATGTCGGTTCGGTGTTTGAATGTCTCAAATCGCTCAATCATTCTCTTTTCATCTTCTGCATGTACTGCAATCAAGCCGGCAGTAGAGGAAAAGATATTGTCAAGATGATGTAATTCATTGACCAATAAATCACCAGTAGATGCCCCCATGAATATCTTTATTCCGCAAATTCCTGGAATTGAAATACCCATGTCTGGTTTACCAACCGCTTTTTGTAATTCACTTACATTAGTTGGTGTTGCACCGATAAAGAAACCATGATGGGTTATACATTTATTGCCAGCTGTCGTAATTTTATCCATTATCGATTCTAATGTTACAGCAGATGGTTTGTTATTTGGCATATCGAGGAAACTGGTAACACCACCGCTAGCGGCAGCAGCAGAACCAGATTGCAAATCCTCCTTTTCCGGTTGTCCTGGTTCTCTAAAGTGCACTTGAGGATCTATTATTCCCGGGAGAAGATGAAAGCCATCTGCCGCAATAAAACGTTCTTCAGGTTTTACTACTAAAGAGCCAGCAGTCGTTGAGATTTCAGTGATAACACCGTTTACAATACGGAGATCACCATGAATTAAACCAGATGGTAATGCCATCGTGGCGCCGGAGATAAGAACAGAACCCTTGGTCATCAAGTGGGCCTGCAAGAACTTCATGATGAACTTCACTCAGGACGTCGGGCATCTTTAGGGCGAAAGTCATCGCAGATATCACGGTTCATAGAAATATATGGTCCACCTATAATATCGATGCAATAAGGCACAGCACGCCATATTTCATCAATAGTTTCCCTTATTGCCTTAGGGCGACCCGGGAGGTTGAAGATAAGAGAACTACCTCTGAGTCCAGCCAATTGTCGAGATAGAATAGCGGTCGCTACAAACTTGAGTGATATCGCTCGCATCTGCTCGCCAAAGCCAGGCAATAAGCGCTCACATGCATCCTCTGTTGCCTCGGGAGTGACATCTCGTAAAGCGGGACCAGTTCCTCCAGTTGTGACCACAACATCGCAACCTAGTTCATCGACCATTTCGATGATTGTAGCGCTAATGATATCTCTTTCATCTTTGACGATACGTTGATG
>Ga0302134_10001024_pt1 | contig 12868 bp, 6 predicted proteins | sample CB9_SCM_MG_FD_203123 | JGI IMG/M metagenome (GOLD analysis project Ga0302134, IMG submission 203123) | Marine microbial communities from Western Arctic Ocean, Canada - CB9_SCM | ecosystem: Environmental > Aquatic > Marine > Oceanic | place: Canada: Western Arctic Ocean | collected 2017-09-19
ATGGTCGTCCCAATCACCAGAATAATCCACCAATACGGTATCTGAAGGTAAGTGGACAGCCATAAAAATTTGATTGATTGCGTGCAGGTCCGTAAACTCGGGAATACGAACGTTAAAGCCATCGGATTCGATCGAGTATTTCAACTCCAACACAAAATCTTCGCCTGGCGTGATGGTATTGAGCGGAATCAAATAGGTTTCCTGATTACCCGCAGTTTCATCGACGTCAGCAATGGTGCCTTTTTCAATCCCGACCACCTCACCGTTGATGGAAAGTGGGTCATTGGGAATTTTCGATCCCTGTGGAAATGTGACCGCAATTCTTTGAGCAGCGCTTTTAACTCGATACACCGCGTGAACTCGCGATTTTCCACCTTTGGCAATTTGAACATCGATCACTCCTAATTCGATTGCCGAAAGTTCAATGGACTCTAGTTCATATCGATGAATGTCCAGTTTTACGCTCCACGCCTGGTGGAATTCCATTGCTACCGCAGCACCCTCGACCTGCGTCTCTGTCGAGCCTAACTTGAGGTCATAACGAGGATCGATGGGACGTACACCGTCGGGTTCCGCGGGAACGACATCTAAATTTTCCGCTTTTTTGATGGCGATTTGCCCCCAACTTCTATGAACGTCTTGCGGCACCAATGGATTCAGGGAAACACTGGTGCCGGAACCGATTTCCAAATCCTCCAAAGATTCTATCCATGACAACTCTATTTGAAATTCACCGAACAGTTCACGATTTGAAATCAATTGCCAGGCCGTATAATCGTCAGCAAGATCATCGGGCCGCGGAGTAATAACAGATTTTTGGACTAATTTCGAGTCATTGCGAATCTTCTCGATCAAACTCGTAGGGATGTCCAATCTAAGTTCTTTCACGCCACTGTACCGGACGTCATAGGCCAGTGTTACAGAGTGGTTAATGATTCCAGATTGCACATCAGCAATCACTAACTGCCCCACTTCAATGTGTGGCTGCCTACGTTCGATCGAGAATGTCGGATTGAACGACTCATTGGCATACCTGAATGCATGGACTGCTAGCGAACTCCCGGCACTGATCATCTGCACCAATTCCGCGATGCTCGGTTGTACTTCGCTGATGGCCACGCTCTGTCCGCCGGCAGTATCCACCGGCGTTACGCGTAAACCCTCAGGTGCGAGTACCGTTACATTGCCCTGAACATGTTCGACACTGGCAGCGACAATGCGTGGCAAGGAGAGAGTGTATTGCGAAGCCTCACCGGTTGGCGTCAATAGGTTAACATCCGTACGAACCTTCTCGACTGACAACTGCAGCGCCACGCGGCCCACTGCTTTCCGGGAGAAATTCACTCGATATTTCCCAGGGGCGTTCTCTAGGGCGTGATGGTTTTCAACAACAACAGCCGTCACATTCGCAGCCGCGATACCCCGCACACTTCGAATTTTATAATTTTCGGGAACGTCAAAATCTACGTGAAATAGTCCTGCGCGTTCAATATCTAACAAAGTCGTTACACTCATACGGGATAATTGCGGAGTAATTTGAATCGTGACATATTCCTTAGCCGTGACACGCGGTTGCAACTTTTCAATCTTCAAGACTAGTTCATATGGCAAAGCAGCGTAGCGGTAAACAAAGTCCCAACCCTGACCAGCATTAACTTCAGCGGCATCCACTTGTAGCAGGCCCGTACGCGTATCGACATCAGCTCGCAGATCACCTTCCACTTTGACCATCACAAGCCCCTGTTGACGTGACACAGTTAATGCTTCGATCTCAGGAATGGTAACAGCGACCGATTCGTTTTGCATGCCTGCTTCCAGATCAAACCGTTCCAATTCGATATTAATGGTTTGCGTAGAGTCCGCTGGTTCGAACAACTCGATCGTAATAATTTGATATCCCTCTTCCAAGGCGACATCCCAGCGGCGAACATTTGCATCGAAGACTCCGGAAATTTTTTGTCCCACGGGAATCCGCAACTTCAATTCACGTAACGCACTGCGGGTAATTGAATAGACAAGCTGGGCTTGTGTCCGCTGAGATCCCTCACCGATGACAACACTTTGACGAGTTTGCACTGTAGCGAGTGCCTGCAATCCCGCAGCGCCTTCGCTGCGTGGCGTCCAATCGATATGAACTTGGGGCGTTAACCCAAAGAAAGCAATCAATACAGTCTCCATTGCCGTCGCTACCGGTGGGACTGATTCTCCAGTTGCGTTATCCCGCGCGGCGCCGTCTTGTGTTTCAGTAGCCGCCACCAACGGTTGCACATTGACTTTCACACCGGGGTCAGCAATCGTGATCTTCCAGCGGTTGATCGATGCTTGTGGCGCTTGGAATGAAACTTGATTCAAACCCGGAGATTGATTGTAGGTCCGCGCATAATGGAGATTCAGAACGACGTCAACCGTATCACTTTCCTTGCGTTGCATCAACAGAAAGTAACCCTGCCCGGGCCTAAAAATAATACGCGCAGTTTCCTCGCCAATCTTTGCCTCAGAGATTGCCGCATCCGCTAAACGCAATGGGATTTCATGCCAACCTAATCCCAACATTTGGATCGACAACTTGGCAGAAACCTGCATAACATCACCGCGAACTGTCGCTTCAGACGAGATCGATGTAATCATTGATCGCAGTGGAATCGAAACTGGATTATCCACTGCATTCTTCGCGCGAGCAGCTTGCCACAATTTTTGAAATTCATCGTATGGCAGGAAGACACCACGCGACGGAGATTCGAATACCTTTGACAATTTATCGTACGGGACATATATCGTCTGCTCGAATAGCGAGTTCTTCTTGTCGCTCGCATCTTCCGCTAGAAGCGTTTGTTCCGCTGGTTGTTCAGTTTGTTGTACCGTAACCGGCGGAGTGTCCTGTGATCGCACGATTTCTGGAGAATAAAAGAGAGAGGCTGCTATAAAAAGACTTAATAGCATCTGCTTAGTTTGTTTCAACATCGAGTCGTTTCCCTGTTCTATATATCAACAATGGCTGGCGAGGTGGCAGGATATTCTGCGCATTTTCTCACCGCTTAATGGCACAACTGCGGGTTGCCAGAAGTGCCTATTTACTCAAAGGCGCACATCCAATTACGCAGTTGCACTATCCATGATGATTAGCAATTATGCTCGAAAGCAACACCTTTACCGTTAAGACGCATCTTTTGGGTAAAATGTTCCCAAAATATGCCGCGTAACCGTCATAAACCTATCAAGAGGAGTTTCTATTTTAAATAGCGGTGAACTTCGGCGGCCATCAACTTGGCACCTGCTGCATTGGGATGCACGCCATCAGGAAACATTTCCGGATGTGGAGCCAACACTTTATAGATGTCGATCAGTTCGACACCTTTGGACCGTCGTGCAGCGGCGACCACTGCCGGTATAACTTCTCGTTTGACAACGACCTCGGTGATTCCCCAGCGATCCATTGCCACGGGTGCCGGCTTACAAATCCAAACCTGCGGCTTTGATCTAAGTTGCTTAAAAGTGCGAACTAGGTCAATCAAATCCTTGGTGAATTCATTTTTGTATTTCCAATTTTGCGGTTTGCTATCGTTGCTACCGAGTTTGATAATCACCAATTGAGGTTGGAACTTTAGAGCCGCTGCAAATGCTGGCTCTTTCCAATAGGGCTTGTCTCCCTTTTTCAACAACGTCGCTCCGTTGACACCAAAAGTTTTGACGTTGTATCCAGCCCCTAATAACCGGCCAAGCATTGCCGGATAACTATTGTTCTCACGATCTTGAATGGCCGCACCATAGGTAATACTGTCACCAACACAAGCGACTCGAATAGGTGCGGCCACAAGATTGATAGCTAGGCAAACCGATAACGCAAATGTAAACACGCTACGTCCCATTAAATTTCTTTTGGCCATGGTCTAGTCGTTCCTTACGGTGGATTGGTTATTGGCAATTAGCTTCAGCTTGTAAATTCGGTTTAGGGTATCATATCTACTTACACTTTTGGATCCTACCAAACCACCAAACACAAAATGCATCTTTTTATCGCCGACCTACAGATTCACGAGCTAACCCATTTCTCGATACTCGATTGGGTAATTGTGGCGATCTATCTTACAATTTCACTGGTCATTGGAATCTATGTCACGCGGTATGCCACGAATATGGACGCCTATATAGGTGCTGGTCGCAGCGTCGGTCCGTGGTTAGGCGTCGCGACAATGACCGGAACAGAAATGGGGCTCATCACCGTCATGTATATGGCACAAAGTGGCTTCACTGGCGGCTTTGCTGCCTTTCATATGGCACTGATCGCAGGTGGAGCGACATTATTTGTTGGGCTTACCGGTTTCATCGTAAAACCATTGCGTGCGCATCGCGTGTTGACGATTCCCGAATATTACGAAAAACGCTTCGGTCGTAAGGTTCGCATTGTCGGCGGGATCATATTATCAGCAGCCGGCATTTTGAACATGGGATTGTTTTTACAAATCGGCGCAAAATTCATTGTCGGTGCGACAGGCCTGCCAATCGATGGTAATGCTCTGATTATTGTGATGACGGTGCTCTTGATTCTAGTACTTGTCTATACCGTGCTCGGCGGCATGATCTCCGTCATCATCACGGATTACACCCAGTTCGTCGTCCTGTCCTTTGGCGTCATCGTTACAACCGTCTTAGCAATTTATACCATCGGTTTGGACTCGATGTATGAGGCCGTCAAAACGGGAATGGGACGCAAAGGTTTTGACCCAACGGATCCCGGTGGTCCTTTCGGCCCAGCCTACGTTACTTACCAAATCATTGCCGCCGGTCTCATCGGTTGTGCGGTCTGGCCAACAGCAGTCTCTCGTGCACTCGCGATGGAATCACCAGAAGCTGTCAAAAAACAATACATCCTTTCAAGTGTATCTTTTACGATTCGTTTTTTGATTCCCATGTTCTGGGGTGTCGCAGCTTACACATTTGTCACGCAAATTCATCCAGAACAAGCTTCTCTGTTCCTCGACAACAAAACCGTGGACGGTGCGGGCCTGTATGCAATGCCCGCATTTCTCGGACAATTGCTACCCATCGGTATTTTGGGGCTCATCACAGCTGCCATGATTGCTGCTTTCATGTCGACCCATGATAGCTACTTACTTTGTTGGAGTAGTGTCATTACGCAGGACGTTGTGGCGCCTCTCTGCCAAACGCCGATGTCAACTACGGCGAGAATTAGGCTAACTCGAGTGTTTATCGTTTTGATCGGAATCTTCATCTGGGCGTGGGGACTTTTTTATAAAGGAAGCGACCGAATCTGGGATTACATGATCATTACAGGCGCCATCTATTTTACTGGCGCACTAGTGCTACTCGCCGGCGGTTTGTATTGGAAGCGAGCGAGTCGTGTAGGAGCGATGCTTGGTCTCATCTTCGGTGCGTCAGCCATATTAGGGCTTGAGCCAATCCGTATCACGCTTATCGACGTTAGCTGTTCCATCCTCAACGCCAACGTGACCTATTGGCACAAAGCGATAACGTCCTCAGTAGTTGGCCTAATAAGTATTGGCCTAACGCTCATTACATTCATACTCGGATCTTTCATCTGGCCCGATACAAAACACCACCAAACATCAAATCCAGTAAATGACATGCCGGAGTCACAATCATGCTAGCGTATTCCTTAATTGCTGACATCGTATCCGAACAAGTCGAATACAATCACTGGTTCACGTTTTGGATTAGCATTCTTTTTATTGCTTTAGCCATTTTCACCGTCTTGGCTTGTGTCGTCACGGTGAAAGGTTGGTTCGAGATTAAAACAATGCTCGCGCGCCTCAGTCAGCTTGCCAAAGACGACGAAGGTGATGACGGTGAAACGTAGGGATACGCTGCGGGGACAGCATCACGCGGGTTTAACATATTTTTTCACCAATGGACATTGTCAGATTCACGGTTTTATTGTCGACGGGCAGGCACAAGGCTCCCTCTACCGCTACAAAGCATGACGCAGCTCGCACGATTACATCTAGGGCAGCGTCTTGTAATCATTTAGATTTAGAAGTTCGTTTATTCGGCGAAATATTACCCCACGATATCATGTACCACTCGGCCATGCACGTCTGTTAAACGAAAGTCGCGACCGGAATAATTGAACGTCAGTTGCTTATGGTCGAGTCCTAGCAAGTGCAAGATCGTCGCGTGCATATCATGCATATGCACCTTGTTGGTAACCGCCTCATGGCCAAAATCATCAGTGGCACCAAAGGCAAATCCGGGCTTCACGCCGCCGCCCGCTAGCCACATCGTAAAACCACTGGGATTGTGATCGCGCCCCGTACCATTAGCCTGTGAATAGGGAGTACGTCCAAACTCCGAACCCCACCACACTAACGTATCCTCGAGCAATCCGCGGCGATCTAAATCAGCAAGCAATCCCGCGACCGGTTTATCAACCTTCTTGGCATGATCCATATGTTTCGGCATATTTGAATGCTGATCCCACGCTGGATTCGCTCCGGCATCTCCATATGTCAACTGAATGTAACGCACGCCGGACTCTGCCAATCTACGTGCCATCAAACATTGTCGCCCAAAACTCTCAGTGACTTCATTATCGATCCCATACAGTTTATGCGTTTCGGCCGTCTCTTGTTCTAAATTAAGAACCTGAGGTGCGTTGTTCTGAATACGCCAAGCAAGCTCGTATGATTTAATGACCGCATCAAGCTCGGCATCACCCGTTCGATTCTGGATTTGTTGAGCATTGAGTTTTTGCAGCAGTTCGAATTGACGCAATTGCACATCGGTTCGGTAACGACCGTTAACTAAATTGCGGATCTTCGCATCAATCGCTGGTCGCCCGGCACTGCCCAGCGTCGTCGCAGTGTGGATCGGTGATAAAAAGGCACTGCCGTAATTCCGCGCGCCGCCGTTACCTGGCGATGGACAAATCGACACAAACCCAGGCAGATTATCATTTTCGCTGCCTAACCCATAATGGACCCAAGAACCCATTGAAGGGCGCACAAAGTTGTGGGCGCCGCAGTGTAGAAACAAAGTCGCCGGACCATGCGCTACGCCCTCAGTATGCATCGAGTGCACCATGCACAGTTTGTCGGCATGACGTGCCGTCTCTGGAAACAGATCCGATACCCAGCGACCACTGTCACCATAACGACGGAACTTCCACAACGACTTCATCAACGTTTGCTTGGTACTGCGTTCTCCCGTTTTCGCAATCGTCCGGTCGTCATCAAACGCAATTGATTCGCCATTTCTTTTTTCCAAGATTGGTTTGTAATCAAAGGAATCAACGTGACTCGGTCCGCCCTGCATAAAGATGAAAATGACCCGTTTCGCGCGTGCTGGTATTCTAGTTTTCTTGCCTAGCGTGCCACCATGATTTTTCGCTGGACTAGCCGTGACGGGTTGATTCAACAAGCCCGCTAGCGCGACGCTTCCAAAGCCACACCCGACTGCTTCCAGTGCTGAGCGTCTAGTAAGTTGTTGAACCTTGTTCATATCATTACCAATGGTTAATCGCATCCTGTCACGATGGAACTAGTATACATACCTGAAATCAACCGCGGCAAAGATTGTCTGTACAAGCTGTGTTAATTTCTCTTCTTGGGTGACATCACTTACCGAATCATCGTCTAAGAATTTTGTAAAAAGCAGTATTTCCTGCGACGTTGCTGCACGCCCAAATGCTGCCTGCACTAACACTTTAACCCGCTGAGTGTCGTCTAGCCCAGAATCAATTAGATACAACCTCGCCGTTTTTTGCGCCAAATCCATCACCCACTCGCTATTCATCATGAACAGCGCTTGAGGAGCGGAAGCACTGATATCACGTTGCCCGACGACCATACTTGGGTTAGCAAAATCAAATACATCCATGACTTCAGCTACGGAGTTTCTAAACACAGGCCAGTAGACGGCACGACGGCGACTGGAGTGCTGATAGTTGTAGTCGTTTTTGTCGGCAGCAGTGATCTCCGACCCACCCATGCGACCGTCCAAGTCACCGCTTACGCTTAGCATCGCGTCGAGTATACATTCTGCATCCAGTCGACGGCGGTTCATGCGACTAAGCAATCTATTCTCGGGATCCGCTTCAATATTTTTTTCGTTCATCGCAGAACTCAATCGATACGTACGTGACAATACAATTTCGCGAATCAGACTCTTAGTGGACCACTGATCCTGTTGTAGCCGCAGCGCCAAATAATCTAACAACTCAGAATGCGATGGCAGTTCACCCGTCGACCCAAAATTATCAACACTACCGACAATTCCAGCACCAAAGAGCCAATGCCAAATACGATTTGCAAACACGCGGGCAAGCAAGGGGTTGTCGCCGTCAGCCAACCACTCTCCCAATTCATGCCGGCCACTTTCTTTGCCCGTAAATGTAATGTCAGTTGAAACGGGTAAGACTTGTAAGAATCCGCGAGGTGCCGTTCCGCCCAAGTTATGCACATCACCACGCACGTGGATTGATGTGTCACCGATTTCTTCTTCCTCCTGCACCGACATAACCACAGGATGCTGAGGTTGCCGAGCCGTTAGTGTCTCGAGCTGCGATTTAAGTTTTTCTAATTCAGCTGCGTCCCGTTTTTCGTTGCGTACAACATTGGCATTCTTAGCCTGTAAATCAGCTTCAGTTACAGGCAAGAACTGGACAGCATCAATAATAACATGCCCAGTCGTGCCAGTCGTCTCAACTAACACCTGAGCGCGATCATTCGGCTTAAACGAGAATCTTCCCAACGATACCAAGCGGTTTTTAATTGGTGGAGTGACGGTCTGATCAACAATGACGGTCGTTTTTCCCCCAGCATGAGTGACCGTAACCGGTAATTTTTTAGTGCGGTTACTTCCCGCCGTAAAAGAAAAGCGAACCTCGTACTCGCCAACAAGCCCAGCAGGAGCCTGGAACAAGGCGGTTTTGTCTCCCTTGCCATTATCGAAGTCATGCTGGTAACCACTGCCAATGTATGATTTCACTGATTCTGAGCGTTGCCACAAACCAGTCAGCACGGCTTGCTCGTCGTCCACCAAAACACCCGCTAAACTTGCCGCCGTAAGCGGTTGATCTGTGGCCACATTGGTCTGTAGTTTAGTAATACGTTGTTGTAGTGCACTACTTTCAGATTTGAATTTTCGCAGCGCAATTTCGGCCGTTTCGGCCAGCGGCAGTGGAACTTCAATCCATTTTGAAACATTGGAATGGATCAGAGTTTTAGTGTTTCGAAGAATTCCGGCTAAGGCATAGTAGTCTCTGGTTGGAATTGGGTCGAACTTATGGTCATGGCAGCGCGCACACCCGATCGTCTGCCCCAGGAATCCTCGAAAAATCGTGTCCAATTGCTCATCTACAACGTCCATCCGCAGTTTTGCTTTGTCTTGGTCTTCTAAATTAGAGTTTCCCAAAGTCAAAAATGTAGTCGCCGTCATTTGTTTTTGTCGCTGCCGATAACCGTCGGCTGACATCAAATCTCCAGAAATTTGGTGCCTAACAAACTGATCGAAAGGGCGATCTTCATTGAACGAGTCAATGACGTAGTCGCGGTACCGCCAAGCTTCGGGAAATACAAACCCTCGCAGAGTAATTGAATCCGCATACCTCACCACATCCAACCAATGACGACCCCAACGCTGACCAAATTCAGGCTGAGCCAATAATTCATCAACGACTCGCTCTACCGCATCGGGAGAGGTATCGCGAAGAAAAGCGTTTTGAGCAGCGACTGTAGGCGGCAAGCCTGTTAGATCTAAAGTCAATCTACGCAACAACACTTCTCGGGAAGCCAATGGTCCTTGTTGGATATTGGCTGCGCTCAGTTTCTCAATCACGAAACCATCGATTTGATTCCCTACTAAGTCCCCACGATCGGTTGCCGTGGTCCACGATGCTGAAGGTAAAGTATATTTCAGCGGTTGATAGGCCCAGAACTTACGTCCTTCCACTAGGTCAATCCCAACCGTTGCTTTCGCTTCGACCGACGCTTTCGTGCGCGGGTCCGCCATACCGGTGGAAATCCATTTGCGAAAATCGGCGATGATAGCATCTGACAATTTACCTGTCGGTGGCATTTCGAAAGAATCGTATGCGAGCGATGACAACAACAAGCTTTCATCAGGCTTGCCAAGGACAACAGCGGGGCCACTTTCGCCTCCACGTAGTATTCCTTGGCGAGTGTCTAATAACAGGCCGCCTTTAAGCTCATCCTTTTTGGCGGCTTGTTGCGAATGACACTCATAGCATGACTTCACCAAAACTGGACGTATCTTAGTTTCAAAGAACTCAAGTTCTTGTGGGGTCAATTCATTGGCGGACAGCGACAACGCAATCGACTGTAAGACTATAAACGCAACAAATATGTGATTGGTGAATTTCATTGATGACGAGGGGAGTGCGTTGCATCTTAATTTTTTGATGAACAAGCGGGTTAGCCGGTGATTTGAAGTGATAAAACGATTATAACAGAAGACTTATCACGGCATACACATCTTGCTTATATTTCCCCAGGAACCCACCATGGATGCAATTTCGATTCTCGTCATTTCTATACTGATTGTCGTCATCGGAATCCTTGTGTTCCGCCTGCATGCCTTTTTGGCGCTCACATTCGCAGCACTAATCGCAGCTTTCCTGACAACGGATACCGCATTAGACCACTATGCCGAGGATGAGGCCATTATTGCGTTTAAGAAGATGCACGGCGTGGAACCGGTTGCTGAAGCGTATTCCAACACCGACATATTTGAAAAAGACTTGGCGGATTACGTCGCCCATCGTAGTGAAGCGTTGAAGCTATACAAAAAGGACTATCGTAAGCAAACTCCAATGATGCGTGTCGCTCTCGGGTTTGGAGCAACCTGTGGAAAAATCGGTATCTTAATTGCCATGGCGTCTATTATTGGGAAATGTTTGTTAGACAGTGGAGCGGCAGATCGCATCGTACGAACCGTGTTGAATTGGTTGGGTGAAAAGAATGCGGGGGCTGCTTTTATGGGAAGCGGATTTTTATTATCGATACCCGTCTTTTTTGACACTGTCTTTTACTTGATGATCCCACTAGCCAAAGCGACGCGTTTACGGACAGGAAAAAACTACCTGTTGTTTATATTGGCAATCGTCGCCGGTGGCTCCATGGCCCATTCACTAGTCCCGCCCACACCAGGACCATTGATTGTTGCCGAAGAATTTAACGTGAACCTCATCACCATGATCATCGCGGGGTGTTGTGTTGGTTTATGCAGCAGTGTTGCTGGATTGACGTTTGCAAAATGGATCAATCGCCGGATGGTAATCCCCCTCCGCGACAGTGCCGACGCGAGCTTAGATGAACTGCAAGCTCAAGCAGCGCGGAGCGAACAAGACCTGCCACCATTTTGGTTGTCACTGCTACCCATCATTCTGCCTGTAATTCTAATCGCTTGTGCGACAGCTACAAAAACATACTTCAAGAATCTTGGGAGCGTTGAACCCGCTCAGTGGATTGAGGCGATAAGACCTACCGTCGAGACACTTGGCGATAAAAATATTGCGTTAATTATTGCGGCCCTCGTAGCGATGGGCACATTAATTACTCGACCTAGCATGACTCGCAAGAAAATGGCCTCTGCAATCTCAGCCGCTTTGTCTAGCGGTGGAGTAATCATTCTCATCACATCGGCCGGCGGCGGATTCGGCGCAGCTATTCGCCAAAGTGGGATTAAGGAAGTCATCGCGGGCACAGGCGCTGAAACAGCGACGATTGGAACATTGTTGCTAGTCTTTGCACTCACGACACTTATCCGTACTGCCCAAGGTTCATCGACCGTTGCCATGATTACCGTCGCCAGCATCTTTTCACCACTAGCACTGCAGCCTGAACTATTGCCTTATCATCCGGTCTATTTAGCACTGGCCGTGGGATGTGGTTCCAAACCCATTGCTTGGATGGCGGACAGTGGATTTTGGGTTATTTGCAAAATGAGTGGCATGACAGAGGCCGAGGCGCTGCGGACCATTACACCTATGAGCATTATTATGGGGACAGTGGGGCTCGTTGCGACCGTGACTGGGGCATTATTATTCCCGCTTGTATAACAGTCGCAGCAACACTATCTTTTGTAAAAAACATCCACTTCCTCCATTTCCCCTAGCACCCACAATATGTCCGACGCGTTACTAAACACTTTACGACTCTACACGAATCTCTCCAATGCAGCATCGGGCGTAGAGGCTTTTCAAAGTGCGCGACGACTGGGCGTTTTCGATGTGTTAAAAAATGGACAACAAACGGCAGTTCAAGTGGCCGAAGTTTGCAACTTAAACCCCGAACGGACCAAAATCCTACTTGATGTATTGTGCGGCCTATTGATCCTCGAACGTTATCAAAATGACTATGCTTTAAGCCAAATGATGCATCTGTTGACGTCGCACGATGATGATTTAGGGCAAACTGACCGAGCCAATATTGACGAGTTTATGCAGTCCAAGCAACCGTGTGAGAACCGAATAGCTGCTTATCGCAATCGCATTTCAACTGCCCAGTGGCGAGCGACACCGGCGGCAATAGATGTGGTCAAGTATTTGAGTTTGAGCGAACAAACGGAACCTTTAAACATACTCGACGTTGGTTGTGGCACGGGGGTGTGGAGTTTACCGATTGCTCGACAAGACTCGGCTGCTCGGATCACTTTCGTAGATAATCAGGAACCAGTCGATGTCGCTTGTCGCACGGCGGCAGCGGTTGGAATGGAAGGTCGTTTCGCTACCAACATCGGCGATCCCTTTACGGCCGATTTCTCTACATCACAATTTAATTTAGCCGTGGTCGCAAACCTACTTCATCTGATTCCCGCTGACCAATGGAAATCTTTGCTAGGCCGAGTGATCGAATCGTTAACGCCTCAGGGA
>Ga0302134_10001025_pt1 | contig 12864 bp, 10 predicted proteins | sample CB9_SCM_MG_FD_203123 | JGI IMG/M metagenome (GOLD analysis project Ga0302134, IMG submission 203123) | Marine microbial communities from Western Arctic Ocean, Canada - CB9_SCM | ecosystem: Environmental > Aquatic > Marine > Oceanic | place: Canada: Western Arctic Ocean | collected 2017-09-19
TAACCGGTCTGCTCGCCAGCCTCTTCGCATATGGCGAAGAACAATTCACTCGCTCCGCCACGAACCCGTTCTTCATCGAACAGTTCGTAACGCCAGCGACCTTCGTTGCGGTTCACTGAACCGATGGTTTGCTGGTGCATCTGATCGTAGATTCCGGGCAGCATTGCGACAGCTTCGTCGGCATCCACAAAGTAAACATGAGCGTCGGATTCTTCGGCTGCGTCGACCGGCGAGTGCGCGAACGCACCGAAGCTTGGGTCGATTTCCCAATCGTAAGAATTCACGGCTAGGCCGTAGTCGAACCGACTGTAGAGATGTGACTGCGAAGCCCATAGTCCGCTAACTATGTCGCCACGTTCACGTGCTTCATCGTGAATCTGAGCCATCATGCGTGAAAACGCACCCTGTCTCTGATGAGTAACCGACGTCGTCATGTAAGCAACGCCAGCCATCGGCACGGTAGCTCCGCCCGGAAGCGTCAGAGAGTACGAATCAGCGCCACCGGTGCCAACTATTCGATCCGACGAAGTATCGACCGCTGCGACCAATCGGTCGAGTTCAGCTCTGTCGTTTCGCAGACGAGCAATATCGTCCGGATGCACATGCTGCCCGAATCCGTGCCGTACGGCTTTACGCCACTCGGCAAAATTGTTGTCTGTTACTTGTCGTAGTTCGATAGTCATTGGATTTACAAATACGGGCACACGATTGACCCGACGACGTATGCTACGTGTTGTACATCATCTGAGCCACTCGCCCTAGTAACAAAAACCAACTAAAGGTAATCGCCGAATGCCCGTCCTTCTCGAAGAGAAAATTGCACTAATCACTGGAGCCAGTTCTGGCATCGGACGTGAGACTGCGATCGTTATGGCGGGCCACGGAGCGAAGGTGGTTGTAGCAGCACGAAGAGAAGCCGATCTTGCTGAAACAGTTAGGCTCATCGAATCGACTAGTGGCACGGCAACCTATGCAGTTACCGATGTTTCGGACGGTTCACAGGTTGAACGGGCAGTTCAGCACGCGGTCTCGACTTACGGCGGTCTGAACGCAGCGTTCAACAACGCAGGAATTCTCGAACCGGCAGGACATCTTCACGAAGTCGATGATGACGATTTCGACAAAATCATCAACGTGAATCTCAAGGGTGCGTTCTTGAGCATGAAATACGAAATCGGCTACATGATCGACAACGGTGGCGGTTCAATCGTCAACGATTCTTCGTACATGGGGCTCAATGGCGGATCAGGTCGACAACCTGCATACACGGCGAGCAAGCACGGCGTTATCGGACTCACCAAAGCGGCGGCACGTGACTACGCTCGCAAGGGTATTCGAGTGAACGCAGTCTGCCCCGGCGTGATCGACACGACGATGATGCACGGGCTCGATCGAGACGGCGATCCAGCCACCCGCGCCAAGATGGAATCATGGGTGCCGATGAACCGATACGGCCAGCCTTCAGAAGTTGGCCAAGTCGTATCGTTCCTATGCTCCGACGCCGCAAGCTACATCACCGGCCAAGCAATCCCGGTCGACGGTGGCGTAACGAGCTAGGCTCACCCTCATTCGATTTCCCGAGCGAAGTACATCCTGAGCTAGTCGAAGGGTAATCGAAGCCGAGGGATCTGTTGCGGGGTCGCGCGTTCGCCCCCGAATTACAAACTACCAAAACGCAAAACGACTCAGGCAGGACTAAACCCACCTGAGTCGTAATTCATACTAATTTTCGTAATTGCCCCGAAGCCCTATCGCTCCGAATCAGCCAACATTTCCTAATCTCTCAGAAAATGCGGCAATGCCACTTATCGAGTCCACTGCGCCTGATATGGCTGTGGCTGAACATCGTTTGGCTCTGGATCTCGAACCGTGCCTTCTCGCCACGACTCAACCGGAACCCATCCGAGAAGCTTCTCGGCCTTAGTAACGGAAAGTGGACTTCGGAATCCTTCAATAGGCTCACGAAGTTTCACATCTGGGTGAACCTCATTGATCGCATCCATAGTAGGAATATCTAGCACCGTGTCGGTTGCGTTGATGAAGAAAGCCTCGGCTCCGCCAAAATCCTTCTCGATGGTCAAACGACAAGCTCGAGCAGCGTCGTGTCGACCCACCCAGCTCCAGAATCCACCAGCGGCGCGTCCGCTAACGGAAGTCTTATCACCCGACTCCAAATGTCGTTCGGCAGTCGCTGGGTCCCAAAGTGCGTGGAATCGCATGTTGGCGATCTGAACTTTGCCTTCACGACGTCGCACGAATGCTTCAGCCATCTCTTCACCGAGCCACTTCGACTGCGAGTAGGCGTCTTCAACACGAGTTGGGTGGTTTTCATCGACCGGGTAGTACTCCGGCGTGTAAACCTTTTGCCCCCAACCAGCGCCAACAGCGTTGATTGATGAAGCCATACAAATACGCTCGATACCGTGAATCTCGGCAGCTTCAAGCACGTTCCAGTTTGAAAGCATGTTGATGCGGAACAGCTTGTGCTCTGCGTCTTTGTTTGGAGCAGGAATTGCAGCCATGTGCACAACTGCGTCGGCACCGGTTAGAGCGCTAACCACTTCACCGAAGTCAGTTACATCGACGTCCCACCACTGGGCAGAATTCGAAGGAGATCCCGGACGAGGTGGTACTGAATCGACGTTGTAAACGTCGTAACCCTTAGACGCGAACTCGGCGATGATGTACTCGCCCGCTCGACCCGATCCACCTGTAACAACTACCTTCTCTGCCATGTATTTCTCCGTGCTGATTACGGCATCTTAGATTGCCGATTTTAAAAATCTGAAATCCAGTATGAACTCAGAACCAACGTTATGTGTATCCGAAAGAACGAGTTGACCTGATGTCATGCTGAGCTTGATTCAGCATCACGTTAGAAGGAAACGATTCGACGGTTAAGGCGAGAACGAACTCCCCTAATTCCGTAAATCTCCATGGGTCGACTGTTGATTCTGAATCAAGTTCAGAATGACACGGTTGGAAGTTGTCGCTTACGTACTGTTCCGTCCCCTCTCCTTCGGGAGAGGGTAGATTGCAGCCTAGCGACCAAGTCGTTCGACGACTCCCGGAGCCATAACGAGTAACATCTTCGGCATGACATCACTCAAAGGCAAAACAGCACTCGTAACCGGCGCATCCAAAGGCATTGGAAAAGCAATCGCTCTCGCATTCGGCGAAGCAGGTGCCAACGTAGTCGCCACCGGCAGGAATCAAGACGAGATTGCCGACGTCACAGCGACAATCAGCGCCCGCGGCAGCAACGCACTTGGGGTTACGGCCGACCTCGGAGTGGAGTCCGAAATCGACAGTCTTGTCGATGCTGCTCAGCAAGAGTTCGTAGGGGTCGACATCCTCGTGAACAATGCGGCGATCATTCATCCGAAAATCTCTATCGTCGACTTCGATCCTGACCTATGGCGCGAAGTGCTAAAAGTAAACCTTACCGGTGCGTTTCTGATTACTCAGAAACTGCTTCCGGGAATGATCGAACGAGGTCACGGAAAAGTGATAAACATCTCGTCCATCGGCGGTCGCTCAGGCGGTGCCGGTCGAGGCGCATATCGAGTAACAAAATCTGGACTCATCAGCTTCACGCAAACTCTTGCTGCAGAAGTTTACGAGCACGGCATCAGCGTAAATGCCATCTGCCCTGGCGGAACTGATACGGAAGGTTTCCGGGAAGCGTTCAATACGACCGGGCGAGACGAGAATCCAAAACTAATGGACCCCGCAGAAATTGCCAACGTTGCGCTGTTCCTAGCATCAGACGCCAGTTCCGCTATCACCGGCACAGCAATCGATTCGTTCGGCGGCTCGAACCCGCTGTTCAACTAGGTTCGATCTGCGAACAACCGAAGCCACTGTCATCCTGAATTCATTTTTAGGGCCAAACGACCGCCGGAACCAACGATCGCGAAGTCGTCGTTCGAGCGATTCAAAATCACGACTTAGGCTCACGCTTGATACTGAAAATGAATTCAGCATGATAGCGGGTTCGATTTTAGCCATAGGAGTAAATCAATCGACTCAGCCAGCTCTAATCAACCCTCGTAGAAAACGTGCCAATGGCACTAACCCATCGACCGATTCACATCGCCATCGCTACCGAGCAGCAAATCCCCTTCGGCGAATCGTTCGATCCTAAAAGGGTGAACATCAATCATGTCGGTCGAACCGTCCACAACCAAATCGCTCATGATCTTGCCAATACCCGGGCTTAGCTTGAATCCATGACCACTGAAGCCAGCACCGACAAATAAACCGTCCAGTGCTTGCACCTTGCCGAACGCCGGATGGAAGTCGGGCGAGCAGTCGTACACACCGGTGTAACCCTGCATTTTCGAAGCCAATTCCTGACCCGGGAAGCGATGTGCAAATCGTTCCATAAGGCTTACTTCTTCGTCGAAAGCCGGTGGCTTAGCCGCTTCAACATGATCATCGATTGAACCCTTCAGCGGATCGTGCTCACCAAGCAAAGCCAGCGTTCCACGCTCAGGACGGTAGTACGCCTTAGCCACTCGATCAGAGACCACAGGATGAATATCGCCAAAATCAGGCGTTCGTTCAACCACCGAAATAGCGTGTCGTACTGGAGTGATCGGCAGATCAACACCGTGAGGAGCCAGCAACGCACTAGTCCTAAATCCAGCTTCGACAATAACGGTATCGGCAGAAATCACGCCCTCGGAAGTTTCGACGCCTGTGACCTTGCTGCCTTCGGAAGTCACACCAAGCACTTCTGGTCCTACCCGTAGATCAACCCCTAGCTCACGCGCCGCTGCGATAAACGAGTTAGCCACGGTGGATCCGTCGGCATGACCCGATTCAGGCTCCCATGCTCCGGCTGCCACATCATCACGAACAAGTCGTGGCTCGATATCACCAACCTGATCGACTGAGATATACCGGGCGTCGATGCCGAGTCGCCGTTGCATTTCGACAACCTCACGACCGTGTTCAAGCTCGGCTTCAGGGAACAGAACTAGGAAACCGGTCTTACGGAATCCGCTCTCGCCAACGCCGACAATGTTCTCCCAGTCGCCATACATCTCGCGACCGTACATCGTGACCTTCACCAATGATTCCAGCGAGTAGTGCATTCGCACGATAGCACTCGACCAACCTGAAGCACCCGAGGCGATACCGTCCTTCTCGATCAGGACGATCTTGCCTGCTCCACGTTTTGCCAAATGCCACGCGGTAGAAGCACCGTGAACACCGCCACCAATAACAACAATGTCTGCTGTATCTGCCATCGAATCGAATCTCCTGAAATCGCCCGCAAAAACGGCGCCCGCAAATGACAATCAATATGCCCTATGTATGTAGCGCACTACTTTGACACAAGAATCCATCTAACAACAGGTGTGCGCCAATCACCAAAGCCACCCAGTACTAGTAATATTTGCCGCAGCAGCGATTACGAGTGCATCCGGCGCTCCAAAACGACTAAACAGAAAGTTCAGATTCCCCAAAATGGTTCTCGAGAAGCTTAAGCACGTCCCAGACCCTACATTCGTTCACCAGGAACCACTTGCTGAGTTCATTTCGAGCCTCTTCACAGCAACCGGAATGCTTAAAGACGAAGCTCGCCTTTGCGCCGACGTTTTAGTCGATGCCGACATGAACGGAATCGACACACACGGCGTTTGCTACAACCTCGATCTGCACTATCTCACCGGACTGATGAACGGCTACATCAACCCGACGCCTAACGTGAAAGTAACCTACGAAACGCCCGGAACTGCTGTTATCGATGCCGACAGAGGCATGGCGATGATCGCCAGTGTGAAGGCGATGGAACTTGCTATCGAAAAGGCAAAGACCACAGGCATGGCTTCCGTAGCGGTGAAAAATTCTTCGCACTATGGCGCGGCTGGCTACTACGCTCGGCTCGCCCTGAAGCACGACATGATCGGCTACACGATGTCATCGGGTGGCGGTCGCGTGATCATTCCAATGAACGCTCGATATCCGTGGATGGGCACAAACCCAATGGCGTTCGCTGCTCCGGCTGGCGAAGAGCCTCCGTTCGTTATCGATATGGCTTCTTCCATGACCTCGTACGGCAAGGTTTCGATCGCTCAGGCGTTTGGAGTCGATATTCCTGAAGGATGGGCGCAGGACGCCAATGGCAAGCCTGTAACCGACATTTCAAAGCGAAGTGAAGCCATTGGGCAGCCGCCGCTGGGTGGCAAGTACGACAACGGCGCCCACAAGGGCACAGGAATCGGCGTTATGGCTGATGTTCTTGGTGGAATTTTGCCGGGCGAACGGCTTTCGGGTCTGATGATGGACAATCCCAAGGGCGGACGTTTCTGCCACTACTTCCAGGCAACTCGTATCGATGGGTTCCGACCTGCCGACGAGTTCAAGTCCGACATGGACGAAATGCTCAAAGCCTTCCGTGCGCAAGAGCCTTCACCAGAAGCCGCTGGCGACGTTATGTACCCCGGCTACCCTGACTCCAAATACGTAGCCAAACGCCAAGAACAGGGAATCCCTCTCCCACGCCACACCGTCGAATACTTCAGGAAAATGGCCGACACACTAAACGTGGACTACTCGATTTAGGCTGAAGAGCGCGTACGCTCCGTATAACTAACTTAAAAAGTCCTTGCATTTCTGCAAGGACTTTTTGTTTTCTTTACCGAAACGATCAGCGTATAAAAGCTACCGAAAATTTATTGCCCTATATCATCGAGCAGACCCTGGCAGTCTTCGATTTTTATCTCGCACAGCAAAATCATGTTGCCGACAATCCCGTACGACAAGTAACTAGTCCGTGTCGTGGTTTGTGCGTTGGTGGTGCCTGTGTCAATCATTGAGTTCGGCTTGCGTCGTCCAGTCGCTGTATCAGCAAGATCCTGACCCTGGCTAATCGCTTCTGCCTGTGATTCGTACACCCGTACTTCCACGTCACGCTGCTGATAGAACCCGTACCAAACGCTAGTCGCACCGGGCAACGTTTCAGGCGAAAGTTCTTTCGAGTTTTTCCAACCCGCAGCTTCTACATCTACGACGGTGAATACGCCGTCTGGAAGTGTTATTGGTACGGCTTCAACATCTGGATCAACAACCGAATCCGCAACGGATTCATCGCTGTTCGACGATCCACAGGCGACAGCTGCTATTGATATCGTTGCTAGAACGATGAGAAGTAGTGAGAATTTAAAATTGTGCATACAAAAATCTTAGAGCAAGGTGCTCGATCGAACAACAGAATTCGGATGGTTCTTTTCAGGCTGATCTAGCATCAGAAAACCCCGGTTCAATAAGAACGTAGTTCGCGGGGCCAAATCAAACATTTAAAAACAATAGCCCCCGGTTTTGCCGGGGGCTATTCACGTAAGTGGTATCTCGCCGCGAGGCGGACTGTAAGCCGAGTCCTGTACCGATTCCCGAAGGAACCAGTGACGGTCATCCATCTAGGCCTGCAATTGCTCGCAGGCTCAAGCGACCAACCCGAAAGCTACCCGAATCCGGTCATCACTTCCCTATTTGGTCTTGCACCGAGTGAGGTTTACCTTGCCTCGAATGTCGCCATCCGAGCGGTGCGCTCTTACCGCACCGTTTCATCCTTACCTTCAACTTGCGTCAAAGGCGGTTTATTTTCTGTTGCACTATCTGTCGGGTCGCCCCGCCCTGCCGTTAGCAGGCACTCTGATTCTTGAGGTGCTCGGACTTTCCTCCCCTGTATCGAAACACAGCGGCGACCGTCCGTCCCCCTCGCGACACATTCAAGGGTACTAGCTTTCGTTTAGAAACAGGCGACATCCTAGACAATGCCATCCTGAGGCTCTCGAAGGACGGCATAGGCGCCAACCTCGCTGAGTTTGAGCATCAACGAAGACCCTAAGCGTGCTTCGCCAGCCACGGTAGGACTACTGGCAACATAAGTTCTGGGAACTCTCGATTTATGTTGTGACCTGCTCCAACGATCTTATTCATAGTGAAAGTTTCGTTGTCAGGAATCAGACCGCCGATATAGTCGTCAGGCAGAATTCCACCCGCATCAGGGTCGGCCTGAAGCAGCAGAACTGGAACTTTGATCCCAGCCAAAATCGCAGCGGGATCGTCAAATCCCCCGTACGTTCCGCCAACAACGCCTCGCAAGATATCGGCATCCATCTGCAGCAAACACTCGGCCTTCCAAGACGAAAAGTATTCTGGATGATTCGGATTGTCTGCCTGCAATATCGGAGCCATCTCCTCAACCGACAATCCTTGTTCGATCAATCCAAGGTGAACCTGGAAAGTGTTCACGGTCGGGCTGCTGTCAGTTCGAACTGGGCGCACTTTGCCGAACACTGCGGGATCTTCGAGAACTATGGCCTTCAAATTAGCTGGCGGATCGGTCGCCATCGCAACCGAGTTTCCACCACCCATCGAATGTCCCCAAACGACGGTCGGAACTTTGCAAACATTCTCCATAACGAATCGAATATCACGAGCGTGATCGAACCGATCGTAAGCATCAGGAGTGTGCCCCGAGAAACCGTGCCCACGCTGATCCATCGTAATCACTCGATAGCTACCCACCAATTCGTCGATCACCCGCAAGAAGCCGTCGCGTCGACTCGTTACGCCGTGACACAACAGTAGTGTCGGACCATTGTCGGGGCCAACCGAATAACCAATTTCAACTTCACCAGTATTAATCGTGTGATCAGTAAATCCGTTCAACAGAAGTGGCATATTCCGGGGTTCTCCAGTGGGTTTCGATTACGTGAAATCTCGCTGAGCGCCACTCTACTCTAGTGAGCAGGACACTGTGCGACAATGCAAAACGCCCCGAGACTTACGACTCGGGGCGTTTTGCATTAGTACTTCACTCTTCGAAAACTAAACGCTCGGTGCGTCGTCATCAGGCGATGTGTGCGGCATAACGTCGGGCGGAATTACACCGAGTTTGCCAGCGTTATAATCGGCAAACGCTTCCTGCAACTCTTCTTGAGTATTCATCACAAACGGACCGTACCAAGCGACCGGCTCTCGAATAGGCTGGCCACCAAGCAAGAGAATTTCCAAATCAGGTGACTTGCTGTCTTGTTCCTCGTCAGCAGTAAACACAAGCGAATCGCCCTTGCCGAAAACAGCTGTTTGTCCCAAATGAATAGGGTTCTTATTCGGACCAACAGTTCCACTACCTGCGAGGACGTAGGCGAGTGCGTTGTACTCAGGATTCCATGGAAATTCCACCTGTGCACCAGGGCTAACCGTGGCGTGAACGTAAGTGATTGGTGAATACGTAATTCCGGGACCATCGTGCCCGTCCAACGAACCAGCAATTACACGAATCAGTGCGCCGCCATCGTGAGAACTTAGCAGCGACAAATTAGTTCGCGAGATGTCCTGATATCGAGGCTTTGCCCACTTCTTCTCACGAGGCAGATTCACCCAAAGTTGGGTTCCGTGAACCACGCCACCCTGAATAACGATCTCTTCAGTTGGAACTTCGATGTGAAGAATCCCAGCACCAGCAGTCATCCACTGCGTATCGCCATCGCTGATTACTCCGCCGCCACCCTCGGAATCACGATGTTTGAATTCGCCTTCGATCATGTAGGTGACAGTTTCGAACCCTCGATGTGGATGCCACGGAGTGCCCTTTGCCTCACCGGCGCGCCACTCGTTTTCACCCATCTGATCCAACATGATGAACGGATCAAGGTACTGCTGTGGAATTCCAGCGAATCCACGGCGCACCGGAAAGCCTTCGCCTTCAAAACCCGATGGGGCCGTGGTTATGGTCGCTATCGGCCGAATAGTCCCACCGTCAGCGGGTTGTGCCACGCGATCCAAAGCAAGAATATTGTCGACTGTTATGGCAGGCATGATTTTCTCCAGCACCAAGAAAGAACAAATAGTACGTTGAAATAACGTTACTTACTTATAGTAAGCTAATAACTACAGGTTAGCAACAGTGCTTATGAATACCGTACTTATCGGGATTAGATCGACGACTAAAAACGTGGGATGACTTCGACGCTATCTTCGCCTGTTATCACTCGTTCAAGAAGTGCAGTGGCTGCAGCTTTTGCCAAGGCAATGTCGGTACCTTGAACTTCGAGCAGCAGCTTCTCAACATCAATTTGTTTTGAGGTTTCAGCTCCCGTCGCCGCCCGCGCATCTTCGAGTTTCCTCAGCGGTGCAGCGAGATCGTTCAGTGTTCCGTATGCCGATGCTACCGCCCGTACCGCCCGGCTGAATTCACGCTCGGCCTCGGCGATTTCTTCTGCCAAGCTGTCACCAGTCACAGGTCGCAGTTTCTTCGTAGTGCGAAGTCCCCATCCTTGTATCTGTCCAAGAACGTCTTTTTCAAGCTCTTCTGCATGCCACGATGAATGACGAGAGACACCAACCTCGCGTTCGTTACGTGCATCCCGTGATGGGCACTCGTAGTATCGATACGACTTGGAAGTCGACGTGCCATCGACTCGCTTCCACGCACGGCGGCGTGTCAGCCCCGATAGACCCCGGCCGCAAAGATCGCAGCGCACAATTCCACCGAGTAGGTATGGCGGCTCGGTAGCCCTCCGACGAACGGGCTTGCGGCTCTTGGTCACGCCGTCTGCCCTGTTAAATATCTCGCGCTCGACTAGCGGTTCATGGCTTCCAGCGATTCGAACACCGTATCGGGTGTACGTTCCAAGATAGGTTCGATTTTTGAGAATCCCTGAAACAGCGAGAGCCGACCACGGTCGACCAGTACGAGTCAGCAGACCACGATCGTTTAGCGAACGAGCGATCGCACGTAACCCTGGACCACCGAGAGGTTTTGAATCCGCTGCGTGCCACGGTCCGGCATAAGTCTCGAATATCTCACGAACGAGTTCGGCTTCGCCAGCCACTGGTTTCAGCAGACCATCGATACCCGCTTCATATCCGAACGGCGTCCGCCCAAGCACTTCTCCGCGTGAAGCTTTGGCGACTATGGCGTCGCGAATTCTCGCCTGACGCTGAGGTGATCTTCCGCCCAATCCAAGCAACTCTTCACCACTTTGCAATGCATCAGGACGATTCGGGTCGGTGCATCGAACCTCGGTACCGAGTCGATCTAGTTCGAGCAAGCGCGCTACTAGAGTTTCAATATCTTCAGCAATGTGGGAAGCGTCCGGAACTACCACCAAGGCAAGACGAGCGTTTGCACCTGTGAACGATGCGATCATCTGGCGGTAACGATCATGCCTAGCGTCAAAATCGTTAGCTGCTTCGTCTTCGGAAGGTTCAAACCAATTGTCTAATCTATGAAAATTGCGCTGACAGAAAAGTTCAATTTCTGCACGTGGGTGCAGCCGATCCCCAGAATCAAAAACGTCCCCATCACTCCGACTTCCGTCTTCGTGATTCAGGGACGCGTTCGTACTTTGGGCCGGTTCACTATGGAATCCGACTGCTCTCAATTATTGTTCTGTTATGAGAGCCCTGCCACAGCTGCAGGGGATAGGGCCGTCGGCCGCTCGTAGTCGGGTTAGTTCACCGACTGGTAGTCGAACTGCACAACCCTGGCAAACGCCACGGTCGACTCGCACGACTGCGATTCCTCGGTTTGAGCGGAACAGGCGGGTGTATCGAGCGAGGTCTTCATCTGGGATCTGGGCGGCTTCAACGTTTCGTACTTCAAGCAGTTCGTTGAACGCAGTGCCCCGTTTTGCCTTTTCCTGGCGAAGTTCCAATTGGCGAGTGTCCCAAGTCTTCTCTCGGTCGGCCAATTCTTCAGTTAGATTTTCGAGTTGCTGTCGAGCATGCTCTGCAGCAACTTCAGCTGGAGCAATCGACTCTTCAACCTGAGCAAGATTTCTTCGTGCTGAAGAATGCTCGGTTTCAATTGCTGTCAACTCTCGAACGTTAGTGATAGCACCGCCGTAAAGCCTAGTTTCAAGCTCTGAGACTTCGTTCTTCAACATTGCCATATCGGATTCAAGACGTGCAGTCTCAACCTTGGCTTCGAGCTGACGTACCTTGGTTTTCTCGCAAGATTCTCGGAGTTCAGGTAGCCCACCCTCGGTGCTGAGCTCTGTTTCGATCTTCCTATACTCACGACGTCGTAGTGCTAGTGCTTGATCCGTGTCTTGTAGAGAAAGAAGAGATTGTGCGATTGTCACTTAGTGATCCTGAAGTCAGAATATTGCCGGAAAAATGCCGGGGGTCTTAAGTGAATACTAGTCCTGTCAGTTTCCGTGTCAAATCCGCATGGGCAATCGTGACACCAAAATTGAACCAACCCGTCATAGGAAATGTGTATGCTCGTAAGAGTGCTTTATGATGAACTACATCTGACAATGCACATATTTGGAGATTCGATTGGCCGATACTGACAGTTCCTATTTGCTCCCACCGTTCCTAAAAAGTCGCGCCCGCACCCGCATCGTTTGCACGATTGGGCCCGCGACAGGAACTCTTTCTCGAATAAAACGGTTGATACGAGCTGGAATGTCTGTTGGCAGGTTGAATCTGAGTCACGGCACCTCCGCCGATCACCACTCCTACGTCGCAGTGCTACGCCAAGCGGCTGAAGAAATGGGCGTTGCGGTCGGTATCCTAGCCGACCTCCCTGGCCCGAAGTATCGTGTCGGCGAAATGTCACAGCCTGAAATTCCGCTTTCCACCGGCCAACACTTCGTTCTTCAACGCGAACCAGTCGACGGCACTTCCGAACGAGCAAACGTTTGGCCTCTTGGACTTCACAGCGATATTAAAAAAGGGTCATTGGTTCTGATTGACGAGGGATCGGTCGAGCTTCGTGTCGAGGAAATCGACGAAGAAGAGATTCACTGCCGAGTCACAATGGGCGGCGTAATGAAGCCGAACAAAGCTGTCACAGCTCCCGGCAACACAACCACAGTCGATTATTTCACT
>Ga0302134_10001026_pt1 | contig 12861 bp, 12 predicted proteins | sample CB9_SCM_MG_FD_203123 | JGI IMG/M metagenome (GOLD analysis project Ga0302134, IMG submission 203123) | Marine microbial communities from Western Arctic Ocean, Canada - CB9_SCM | ecosystem: Environmental > Aquatic > Marine > Oceanic | place: Canada: Western Arctic Ocean | collected 2017-09-19
ACTGGTTTTCTGCCAGTATTTACGATTTTCTTGTCCAGCCGTTGGCGGATGTTACGGCCAAAATCGGTGGCACTCGACGCCTCATCTATACGGCCCTTCATGAGGCATTCTTCACCTATCTCAAGGTCGCCTTTTTTGCTGCCGCGTTTCTCTCGTTTCCTTTTATTTCCGTACAGATTTGGATGTTTGTCGCGCCGGGCCTGTACAAGAATGAGAAACAGGCCTTTCTACCATTTCTCGTGGCGACACCGGTCCTATTTTTCTTAGGCGGAGCACTCGTTTATTACTTCGTGTTCCCTCTTGCCTGGCAGTTTTTTCTAAGCTTTGAAAGCGCTGGTGGGCCCGGCCAAATGGCGATTCAGCTTGAAGCCAAGGTCGACGAGTATCTATCCCTAGTCATGCAACTGATCTTTGCCTTTGGGCTTTGTTTTGAACTGCCTGTGCTAATGACTCTTCTGGCGCGTGCCGGCATTGTGACGGCCGAAGTGCTCGCTAGAAAACGCCGCTACGCCATCGTTGCCGCATTTGTAGCTGCGGCTATCCTGACGCCTCCGGACGTTATCAGCCAGATCGGCCTCGCCGTTCCAACAATCATTCTTTACGAGGTTTCGATCGTGGCTGTACGGATGATCGAAAAAAAGCGTGACAAGCGAAAGGCGGTCGAAGATTTAGAAGCCGATGATGCCACAAAGGATTCCTAAACCTGACCTTTTATGGACGCCGCCGAGCTGACGTCCTATAAACGCGCTCCCGATTTGGCCTCGAGAACTGGACGGTGCATCAATGCACGACATTCGCTGGATACGCGAAAACCCTGATGCCTTTGATGCTGGCCTGAAGGCTCGCGGCTTGTTGCCAGTGGCTGCGGAACTGATTGCCGTCGACGCTCACCGCCGCGTAGCCCAAACTCGTTCTCAGAAACTGCAGACTGAACGCAATCGGCTGTCGAAGTTGGTCGGGCAAGCCAAAGGGCGTGGTGAAAACGTTGATGCCCTGATCTCCGATGTGCAGCGCATTAGCGATGATCAGGTGATGGTTGATCGGGATTTGCTTGCCGCTGCCAAGAAACTTGAAGCGGTCCTTGCCGAGTTGCCAAACTTGCCTGATATGGATGTGCCCATTGGACCCGATGAGGGTTCTAACGTTGAAGTACGTCGTTGGGGCGAACCGAGGGCCTTTGATTTTTCGGCACGTGACCACGTGGAACTCGGAGAAGGCCTTGGCATGATGGACTTCGAGCGGGCGGCTCGCTTGTCTGGCTCACGTTTTGTCGTTCTAACCGGACAGCTTGCTCGTTTGGAACGGGCTCTTGCCGCTTTCATGCTCGATCTGCACACTGTTGAGTTTGGGTTAACGGAAGTTAATCCGCCGGCCCTAGTGCGCGATGAGGCCTTATATGGCACCGGTCAGCTGCCAAAATTCCGCGATGATTTATTCCATACAACGGATGGCCGTTGGCTAATTCCTACCGCAGAGGTGCCGCTAACAAATCTTGTCGCTGATGAGATTCTCATCGAGGAAAGCCTACCACGCCGGTATGCGGCGCTAACCTTATGCTTCCGGTCCGAGGCCGGCTCGGCCGGCCGCGATACACGCGGCATGCTGCGCCAGCACCAATTTTCTAAGGTGGAAATGGTCAGTATAGTCCACCCCGACCGCTCCGTTGCGGAACTTGAGCGCATGACCGGTTGTGCTGAGGCGGTTCTGCAACGCCTGGATCTGCCCTACCGAGTTATGATGTTGAGTACCGGTGATATAGGGTTCTCGGCGCGCAAAACCTATGACCTGGAGGTTTGGTTACCAGGGCAGGGTGCTTTTCGTGAGATTTCATCCTGCTCCAACTGCGGTGATTTTCAGGCGCGGCGTATGAAGTCAAGGTTTCGTCCCAAGGATGGAAAAGGAACCCAATTCCTGCATACGTTGAACGGATCGGGGTTGGCCATTGGCCGTGCGCTTGTTGCTGTTCTGGAAAACAATCAAAAGGCTGATGGTTCCATCGCTGTGCCCGAGGTCTTGCGGTCTTATATGGGTGGCCTCGAGGAGTTGCGCTCGAATGGTGAATAAGCCCATCGATCTTGCCAAGGCCCGGGTACTCATTTCTAATGACGACGGTATTGATGCACAGGGCATTAAACTTTTAGAGAAAATAGTCGGGCCCCTAGCTGCCGAAGTCTGGGTGGTTGCGCCAGAAACGGAACAGAGTGGGGCCGCCCATTCCTTGACACTTCACCGTCCCTTGCGCATCCGTAAGGCCTCCAGACGGCACTTCGCGGTTGACGGCACGCCAACAGATTGCGTCCTGCTCGGCATCAACGAAGTAATGAAGGATCATCGGCCTGATATCGTCCTTTCTGGTATTAACCGTGGCGGCAACATCGGCGATGATGTGACCTATTCAGGTACCGTGGCGGTGGCCATGGAGGCGACGCTGCTTGGCTTGCCTGCTATTGCTATTAGTCTGGTTATCGAATCCGGCAGCGTGCCAAAGTGGGATACTGCGCGCTATTGGGTTCCGGAAATTCTGAAACGTCTAATATCCAACCCGTGGCCGCCCAACGTGCTTATCAACGTTAATATTCCCGACGTGGCGGCAGATGAGGTTACGGGGATGGAAGTTTCCCGCCAGGGGCGCCGCAAAGCAGGTAGCGAACTAACGACTCGCCATGATCCACGCGGCCGGGCCTATTACTGGATTGGGCCACAGCGGAAAGAAGACTGCTACCAGAAAGGGACGGACTTGTGGGCAGTGAACGAAAGTGCCATTTCAGTGACCCCGCTTTTCATGGACCTTACCCACAAGCCGACCCTGATGGCCCTTAAGCGTAGCTTGGGGTAGAGAGTTGACTGCGAGCCCGGATTCACGAAAGATTCGACTGATCTTGGATTTGCGCCGGGGCGGCATTACTGACCGCCGGGTTCTTTCCTCTATGGAACGTATTCCCCGCGAGGTATTCGTGCCCGAAGCCTTGCGCCATCAAGCTTATGAAAATGTAGCATTGCCGATCGGCCATCATCAGACGATTAGTCAGCCTCTTGTCGTTGGCCGCATGACCCAGGCACTCGAAATAGGAGAGCGCCACAGGGTGCTAGAGATCGGTACAGGGTCTGGCTATCAGGCGGCGGTTCTATCTTATTTATGCCGTCGCCTTTACACGATTGAACGCCATCAGCCATTGATGCAGGAAGCCGAGGCGCGGCTCCGAGATCTGCGTATCTCCAATGTCACTACAAAACTTGGAGACGGTAGTCTCGGTTGGCGGGAACAGGCTCCGTTTGACCGCATCATGGTAACTGCTGCGGCCGAGACAATGCCCGAGGCATTGGTTGATCAGCTTGCCGACGGTGGTATTATGATCCTGCCACTCAAAGAGGGGCGTGATATTCAACGCCTATTGCGGCTGATCCGCACAGGCGATAAAATTCAAACTGAGCAGCTCGATGAGGTTCGTTTCGTTCCACTCATCAGCGATAATGGCACATCCTGAAACACTTTGAGTATGCGGAGATGGTTGTCCGTAGAGGTCGCATAGCGATAGTTTGGCTATGACAATAGATTCGCTGTTCCAATTTCCGTGCCGAGTTTATCTTGTCTTTTCGTTGATGGGATTTCTGATTCTCGCCCAAGCTGGCTGCGGTTGGATGGAAGTTTCGTCATCGCGAGCTCCGGGCAAGACGGTTCAGCTCGAAAATCGTGGAGCTTCGGCGCTGGCCGCCGTAGCGCGAAACTCTGGATCATTGACGGCGCGCCAGGATGGTCTCTCTGTTGTGCAGCCTATTCCACCAGGCGGTACCGTTATCGCCCGGCCCGGTGAGTCCGTATACGGATTGTCGCGGCGATACGGGATTCCGATGCGAGCAATCATTGAGGCCAGCCAATTGTCGGCGCCGTTTCATCTGCGTATAGGACAGCGTGTGGTGCTCCCAATCGGGCGCGCGCATGTGGTGAGTAGTGGCGAGAATTTGCATACAATTTCCCTCAAATACGGCGCTGATGTTTACTCCCTGGCACGGGTCAATCGCATCGTTGACGGCAATATGCTGTATATAGGCCAGCGCCTGCACATCCCTGAGAAACGTCGAGACGTAGTTGGGTTGCCTAGTGCTGGCCAAACGGCGCCGACGGTGAGGGTGTCCGAACTGCGGCCCTTGTTGCCGACCCCTTCGGTACCGTCACCCCCCTCCACGTCGCTGGATTTACCCGGGCCGGTGCCACAATCAAAGGTGGCTTCACCCGTAGTTGCATCGACGCAAGTCGTATCTCGCCCAGCGCGAGCGCCTGTGGCCATGCCGACGTCACTGCCGATGGTGGGTGGCGGCTTCATGTGGCCGATTCGGGGCAAGGTAATTGCTAAGTTTGGCCCGCAGGCGAGGGGCTTGCATAATGATGGCCTGAATATTTCTGCACCGCGTGGAGCCAAAGTGATGGCAGCGGAGTCCGGTGTCGTTGCCTATGCTGGCAATGAGCTGCGTGGTTTCGGCAATCTTTTGTTGATAAAGCATGACGACGGTTGGGTGACGGCCTATGCCCATAACGGTACCTTGCTCGTGCGGCGGGGCGATAAGGTGGCGCGTGGCCAGACTATTGCCCGGGTAGGTAGTTCCGGCGGTGTCACAGACCCGCAGCTTCATTTCGAGCTAAGGCGCGGCCCGCATGCGGTTGATCCGCTTGACCACCTGCGGTCGCCGGTGGGTTAAGGACTGGATGAAAAGACTCAGCGAATAAGGATCTGGCTGAGCACGAGACCAAAGATAAATCCGCCGACATGGGCCTGCCAGGCGATTTGGGTGGCGTGTACTAGACCGCCCCAGCCCATTAGTGCGATGAGGATATTGAGGCCCATTATCACGGCAACGAAGATCAGGGTGCCGTGTTGGCGTGCACCCACTTCGTGGACAAACAGGAAACGAGTGGCCGCACCGATCAGGCCGTAAACTGCGCCGGACGCACCGATCATGCTGATTGGCGATGGGCCGACCCACCAGGTCATGGCCAATGCCCCCCCAATTGCCGAAGCAAAAAAAATGATGATGAACTTCGATACCCCTGCGGTGCGTTCGATCAGGCTGCCGAAGGCCAATAGTAGGCCGAGGTTTATCAGGATATGCATGAGGTCGGCGTGAAGAAACACATAGGTAACGAGCTGTAGCATTCGCTCAGAAACGATGCCCGGTCCACCCTCGGCGAATTGGGATAAAAATAACAATGGAATGAAGGAAAAATTTTGAAAGGTCTCATTCTGCAGTTCTATGGGCAAAATCAGATAGAGAATGTGAGCTGCAATTAGTATTCCGCACAACCAGATAGTTGCGGGTGGGGAATTAAAAACGGGCTTGTTCTTGGGATTTTTCTGAGAAAAAAAGCTCATCGCGCCCTGTTAGCTGGTGACGAAGGGCGCATTATGCGTACCTATTAAACGCAATTAAGTCATGTATCCAGGCGCTTGCCGAATTCGCCGGCGATATCCTGAATGAACTGCCAGGCGACGCGTCCTGATCGTGCACCGCGGGTAACCGACCACTCATTGGCACGGGCGCGCAAGTCCGTAGTGTTAATATCCAGGCCAAACTTTTTGGAATAACCTTCGACGATAGCGAAGTATGTCGGTTGATCGCAGACGTGAAAGCCGAGCCACAGTCCAAACCGGTCGGACAAAGATACCTTTTCCTCAACTGCCTCGGCGGGATTGATGGCGGTCGAGCGTTCGTTTTCGATCATGTCACGGGGCATCAAGTGGCGTCGGTTGGATGTGGCATAAAATAGCACATTGTCCGGACGGCCTTCGATGCCTCCTTCAAGGATAGCCTTAAGCGACTTGTAGGAGGCATCGTCGCCATCGAAAGACAGGTCGTCGCAAAATAGGATGAAGTGGCGGTTGGAAGCGCGCAAGGGCCGCAACAAGTGGGGCAGGGAGGGGATGTCTTCTCGATGAATTTCGACCAGGGCGACGGCGCCGCTGGTTTCGGTGCTAACGGCGGCGTGTACCGACTTAACGAGCGAGCTTTTGCCCGTGCCGCGTGCGCCCCACAGCAAAGCGTTATTAGCTGGTAGACCCTGAGCGAAGCGCCGGGTGTTTTCCAGTAGCGCGTCGCGCTGACGCTCAATGCCGTGCAGTAGGCTCAGTGGTAAGCGGTTGACTTTTGTCACTGGCTCCAGCCACTCGCCTTCTGCTTGCCAGACAAAAGCTTCTGCTGCGTCGAGATCACCGTGTGCCTGAGGTGGTGGCGTCAATCGATCTAGAGCGTCGGCAATACGTGTTAATATAGGGAGTAAATCAGATTGGGTCATATCATATCATATCATGGGTTTGATTTATGGAATCACGCTAATGCAGCCAATTTTACCAATGGCCAGAGGACCTCATGGCGGGCGACGATAACAAATTCACCTCTCAGCTATACATCCGCCATGATGCAGTTATCTACTGACCTTGTACCTGGGCGAGGGTTTGAGGTTTAGCTTATATTTACCGCATTTATGGAGATTAGGCATTCTGATCTTCATATAGTCATGAGAATATGCGTGATAAAGACTTAGTTTGTGCAAACCTTAGAAATGAGGGCATCAGATATCGATGGCTTCAACAAACCGCGCGTGCTCTTGAATAAAAGCCATGCGCAGTTCCGGTTTGCGGCCCATCAGGCTTTCAACAAGCTGGCTAGTATCGGCTAGATTCGGTCCAGCATTGCCGTTCTTGAGTGAAACCCGCAACAGGGTCCGTTTGCTCGGGTCCATGGTCGTTTCGCGGAGCTGAGCGGGGGGCATCTCCCCTAACCCTTTGAAGCGGCTGATGTCAACTTTGCCGCGGCCTTCGAAAACTGTATTCATAAGTTCTTCCCGGTGGGCATCGTTGCGGGCGTAGATGACCTGGCTGCCGCGTGACAGGCGATATAGGGGGGGTATCGCTAGATAAAGATGTCCTGTCTCAATAAGCTTCCACATCTCTTTGAAAAAGAAAGTTATTAATAGAGACGCAATATGTGCTCCATCGACATCGGCGTCGGTCATTATGACGACCTTTTCGTATCGCAGCGCATCTTCGTCAAAGGCATCGCGGGTGCCGCAGCCGAGTGCCTCTTTCAGGTCCTTGATTTCCTGGTTAGCGTTCATCTTGTCGGCGGAGGCGCTCGCCACATTGAGGATTTTGCCGCGCAGGGGTAGAATAGCTTGTCGAGTACGATCGCGGGCCTGCTTGGCCGAGCCGCCGGCTGAGTCACCCTCTACAAGGAATATCTCGGTGCCTTCTGGAGTTTTTGATGTGCAGTCTGTCAGTTTTCCAGGCAGCCTCAGTCTTCGAGTTGCAGAGGCGCGCTTAGTCTCTCGTGATTTCCGGCTAAGCTGGCGCTCCTCAGCGCGGGTGATGACGTGGTCGAGGAGCGCTCGGGCTGCACTGGGGTCGGCAGAAAGCCAGTGGTCGAAATGATCTCGTACCGATGTTTCGACAAGGCGCGTGGCCTCGACCGTCGCCAAACGTTCCTTTGTTTGGCCCTGGAACTGGGGTTCGCGGATGAAGACGGATAAAATTGTAGATGCGCCGCCTAAGACATCTTCGGCTATCAGCTGTGCTGCTGCTTTGACGTTGAGCAGTTCCCCATACGCACGCAGGCCGCGGGTTAACGCCTGTCGTAGGCCCTGTTCGTGGGTCCCGCCCTGGGGTGTTGGAACCGTGTTGCAATAACTGCTGAGGAGCGGTTCTTCATCGAGAGGCCAAGCCACGGCCCATTCGACCCGGCCGGCGCCATTGAACTTGGCATCTCCACAGAATGGCGCGGGCGTGAGGGATTGCCGGCCTTCTAATGTCGATTTAAGAAAATCGGCGAGCCCGCCGGGAAAATGCAATGTGGCCTGGGGCGGTATCGCATCCTTGGAGTCGATCAGGGTAGGGTCGCATGACCAGCGTATTTCGACACCACGATAGAGATAGGCCTTGGAGCGCGCCATGCGGTATAGCAGCGCTGGGTGATAGGAGACTGTTTCGCCAAAAATTTGTGGATCGTAGTGGTAGATGATAGTCGTGCCACGACGGTTCTGCACAGGGCCTAAATTTTTAAGTTGACCTTGCGGCTCGCCGCGCACGTAAGATTGGGACCACAGCGTGCGGTCGCGGGCGACTTCGACTAATAGTCGGTCTGATAAAGCGTTAACGACCGAAAGACCGACACCATGTAGGCCACCAGAGGTCTCATAGACGCTGCCGCCAAATTTTCCGCCTGAATGCAAGGTTGTGAGGATTACCTCCAGGGCCGAGCGATCCTTAAATTTGGGGTGCGGGTCAACAGGAATGCCGCGCCCGTTATCGCGGACCGTGATGGTCTGGTCCGCGGCTAGTTCAAGCTCAATACGATTGGCGTGCCCCGCGATAGCCTCGTCCATGGCGTTATCGAGGATTTCTGCCGCCAGGTGATGCAGGGCGCGTTCATCGGTGCCGCCGATATACATACCAGGCCGGCGGCGAACTGGTTCCAGTCCCTCCAGAACCTCGATATCGCGGGCATCGTATGTCCCGCTGTTCTTTGGAGTCGGCGTATTTTCGAAGAGATCCTTCATATCTTCATTCTAAGATTGCTCGTCTTGCCTAACAAGCACGATAGAGTGTTATGGATGCTGATTTTATCAATATATTGCGGTTGTAATTCATGAAGAATTTACCGTGTAGTTAGAATGAAGATTAAATAATGAACGAGACTTCCGCCCTGCCGGCGATTTCGTTGGTGGCATCAGGCTTCCCGAACAAATGGGCGCGTGCGGAGACATTGCCGCACGCTTAAGCGTAACCTGCAATTCTAAGCGATCATTAGCCACGAGAATAATGCGGTGACGAGCGTTCCGACGGCAGCAATATCAGCGAACGTCATGGGTGTTGGCATGTTCTATTTCCTTAGTGGCAACGGTCAATTTTTCTTCCTTAAGATATTATTGGAATGAGAACAAAATGGCAACATATAAAGTTAGGCGTCGCCCGGTTCACAAGTTTGTGAGCAGAATGGATGAGGTCTGTCTAGGGTTGTTGAGGTGGGTAACGTAGTACTGTCAATGCGATGGCGGGTGGCGGTGGCCTGCTGTGAAACTGTGCCGAACGCAACGGGCTGGGATTAAGGCATTGATGCTTGGGACGCGGGAGCTTATGGACAAACAGGTGTTTACGCGCGACCTTAGTGTTGTCGTTATCCCGACAGGCATTGGTTGATTTTATATTAGGGCTCGTGACAAGATATATGTGCATTGCAAGGAACTATTTTGCATTGAACTGCCCAGCTGCTGAAACTGCGTGTTATGGAGTCCCTTGCGCGGGCTATAGTCCTCGTATTTCTATTTGGCGCTGATTAATGGCGGAACCATGTTAGCAAGCCGTCCCGGTCAATATCAGCAGAACCAAATCCTCTTCGGAATTTTGTGGATTCTGGCCGCCACCTTTTTATTCTTGATGGCCGATACGCTGTCTAAGCTGCTGGCCGCGACATACCCCGTCGTCCAAGTGACATGGTTTCGTTTTGTATTCCATCTGGCCCTTTTGGCGGTCCTGCTGAACCGTCGATTGCCGGTGGTTATTATGTCCAAAGTGCCGGGTCGCCAGCTCATTCGTTCTGCGCTTTTGCTTGCGGCAATGTTATTGCTAATCCTTGGCCTGCAGGCCATGCCGCTGGCGGATTTGACGGCAGTTATGCAGATAGTACCTCTGCTGGTAACCTTGCTTGGCGTGATGCTGCTAGGGGAGCATATCGGTCCACGACGCGTAATAGGTATTGTAGCTGGAATGACCGGTGCTTTGATCGTTTTGCGTCCAGGGTTTGTCATCCTGCAGTGGGCTGCGCTCCTACCCGTAGCGGCGGCTTTCTGCTTTGCCAGCTACCAGGCGATGACGCGTCTGGTCAGTCGTGACGATCAACCTCTTACTAGTCTGCTATGGACACCGGTTGTGGGAACGCTCGTGCTTGGACTAATGGTGCCTTGGCACTGGGCGGAACCGGATGTCTCTGGCTGGCTGCTGCTTTGCAGTCTCGGCATCATTGGTGCAGTCTCACAGTTTTGTTTGATCAAGGCGGTTTCGGCAGCACCGGTTTCCGTTGTGTCGCCGTACCAGTATTCAGGCATGATCTGGGCGGTGCTACTTGGATATGTAGTATTTGGTGACTTTCCGGATTCCTGGACCTTTGTCGGTGGCGGCCTCATCATTGCCAGTGGCCTGTATGTTTTTTATCGGGAACAGATAGCCGCTGGGCGTAAATCTTAGGACTGAGGCGCAGGGCTCGGAGCGGACCCAATATGGCCGATTGAACGAGCACACGCGTAGTCCTCACCACCGGGAAAAGCGAAACAGCTGACGGCCAATGTCGTTGTTAACCCTTGGCCACGTTCTTATGTGCTTCATCTTGGCAATAATATGGGTACTTATCAGGGTTTTAGCTTTGTTCCTCCCTGAGGTGACTTGCTTTGTTTGCGATTCAGTAAGTACACGAGGTAGGTTTTGATTTCCACCGCATCAGATAGCGATGTTATGGGGCACAATTCAATAGCATATTTAAAAGGATAGGAAACCATGTTGCGAGCCGCCACACCTGGTGTCTGGGTCGCTATCGCCGCCATGGCAATAGTGGTGACGGCATCAAACGTGTTCGTTCAATTTCCCATCAACGACTGGCTGACCTGGGGTGCTTTTTCCTATCCTGTGTCATTTCTGGTGACAGACCTCACCAACCGGCGCTTTGGTAGTCAACGGGCGCGCCTTGTTGTCTATGCTGGCTTCGCCGTGGCGGTCATATTATCATTTTCTTTGGCGACGCCGCGCATCGCGCTTGCTTCTGGTTCCGCGTTTTTACTTGCGCAGTTGCTTGATATCGCAATTTTTGACCGCCTGCGCCAGGGTACGTGGTGGCGGGCCCCGTTGATATCGTCGCTTCTAGCATCGGCGTTCGATACGGCACTCTTCTTTAGCTTGGCTTTTGCTGTTACTGGATTGCCGTGGATCACCTGGGCTATTGGCGATTTTGCCGTTAAGGTCAGCATTGCCCTGGTCATGCTAATTCCTTACTGGAGCTTGCGTAGCATCATTGGTGATGCAACTCCGAGAAATGAACGAGCAGCGGATCGCGGTTGAATGTTACATAAAAATTCGGGAAAATTGGCTAGGTGAGTTTGACTGGGCGAAGGATATGCGTTTGGAAAAGGGTGAGTAATTAGGCGTCATCATCATTAACGATGTCTGGGTGGATTTTACCTTCTCTGCCGCCTAATTTTGCCGATACCTTGCCCGAGCCTACGTTGAATAAAGCTCAGGAAGCAGAGGTTAAGCGGGTCGCCAAGGCGCTGCTTAAAACCCTGAAGAAGGAGAAGTTGGTGCTCGACTGGAGAGCCCGCCAGCAGTCCCGCGCCGCCGTTCGGCAGTTCATTGAAATCGAGCTCGACAAGTTACCTGAGGTCTACACCCCAGGTATTTTCGAGACTAAGTGCGACCTCGCCTACCGACATGTGTTTGATCACTACGTTGGGCCGAGTGAGAGTGTGTATCATCCCGGTGTGATCGTCTTGATGAAGATTTGCAGGGAAGCTGATGAGCAGTGCTGAGGATGAACTGAACGACCGCTTGACCATGGTCGAGAATTGGCTGGAGGAGAATGTGCGCGTGGTCACGCACGCCAACGAGCTTACGCTTTGCGATTTCACGTATAGTCTCAAAAACTATAGCGGCGAGTTTGCTATTAGGGTGGATGGCGAGCTGCTAGAAGGCCGTTGGCACTTCTGGCTGTATGGTGCGGACGGATGGCCGACTGTCTCTCCGCCTATGTTCACGTCCCCGCTAGGCGCCCCTGCCAGCTATGCTGCTATTGAACTTAGCGGAGAGTTGAATGCAGCTGTGCGAGCCAAAATGCGGGAGATATTCCCAAGAATAGCTCCGTTCGGACTAAACAGAAAAACCGGCGTTGAGTTTACGATGCACACCCCGGTAGAGGACCGAATAATCGACCATGAGAGTTACCACAACACAGTCGCACAGATCGAGAGCGGCGGCTTGCGGGTGACAGTTCAGCTAAACTGAACATATTTAATCCGACAGAAACCTTGGCTCGATGCCGGGGGGTAAATTGTCCCAGAAAAAAAAGGATTACGACTATGGTAGTTCGGAGAATGACCCCGCAGGAGAAAGCGGACTGGCTCGGCAGCGGTTTTATGCCTTAGTTGACAGGCGGAGATGTTTTGAGGGCTGTAACGCTCCACCTCTCCCGACTATCTCCCTCGATGGCTTGGAGAGAGGCAGTCATGAGGTATTATGATACCACATACGTAAGTGACGCTGTCATAAGCATTTTAGCGCGTTGACAGGACGCGAGGGGTGGGCATACTGACCTCCTTTCCGTGTGGTTTCTGTGTGGCTGCGCGACTGTTGCGAGCGGATGGAAATATAATGAAGACCTATTCGGCAAAACCGACCGAAGTCGAGCGCAAGTGGTTCGTTGTTGACGCTGAAGGTGTCGTTCTTGGGCGCATGGCAAGCATCATCTCGATTATGCTGCGTGGCAAGCATAAGCCCATGTACACGGCGCATATTGATACCGGCGATAACATTATCGTGATCAATGCTGAGAAGGTGCACTTGACGGGCCGCAAACGCGATCGCGAGAAATTCTACTGGCACACTGGTTACCCCGGCGGCATCAAGGAACGCACACTGGGCGCTATCCTTGAAGGTAAGCACCCAGAGCGTCTGGTCATCAAAGCGGTTGAGCGGATGATTACCCGTGGCCCCCTTGGCCGGGCGCAGATGCGCAAGCTGCACGTTTATGCTGGCCCCGAACATCCCCACGAGGCACAACAGCCCGAAGTGCTGGACGTCGCCGCGATGAACCCGAAAAATAAGCGAGTCGCCT
>Ga0302134_10001029_pt1 | contig 12851 bp, 10 predicted proteins | sample CB9_SCM_MG_FD_203123 | JGI IMG/M metagenome (GOLD analysis project Ga0302134, IMG submission 203123) | Marine microbial communities from Western Arctic Ocean, Canada - CB9_SCM | ecosystem: Environmental > Aquatic > Marine > Oceanic | place: Canada: Western Arctic Ocean | collected 2017-09-19
TATTAGAGCTGCGCGGCGCGCGCCACATCCAGAGACTGGTGAGAGCCTGCACGTAAAGTGGCATGACGGCGGCGCCAGGGATCAATCCCATGGCTCCGATGGATATTGCCACTTTACGCGCTTGACGACGAACCATCTGGGGATAACGACCCCGGCGGTAACGGCGAGCACTCCGGCGTAGCAACGACTGCGGCAACCACCCCGCCGTAGAAGAAACCAGACTTTCGCTGACGAAAAGACGGGCTCAAAGGCCTCCCGTGGTGCACTGAAGCCTGTCGGTGTGTGGGCGAGGGGATGTTAGCACTCCGATGAACAACCGATTGACCGGACTCTGGCCCCCGCATATTCTGTACGGGCAACCTATTCCTCTAGGGAAGGGTGAGCAGTCTGAACAATCGAATGAAGCCCGCAGCCGCACGGATCGGAGGCGACCGAGACGGCGAAGGGTGAGTCTGTTCCCTTACTTGTGTGAGCCGGGCACGGTTATCGTCCGGCCCTGATTCGGTAATGCCCGCCTTGTGCGGGCATCTGCCTTCTCAGTCCGAGATTTAGTTTGCGCCCCGTAGAGCGTAGGAGATCAACCATGAACGGCACATTGACAGATGTAACCGGGTTGGAGGTCGGCCATCACACGGACCTGGCCGCAGGTACGGGGTGCACTGTGGTGGTGGCCCGCGGTGGTGCTGTGGGTGGAGTGGATGTTCGCGGTGCAGCACCAGGCACGCGGGAAACAGATTTGCTCCGTGCCGAGAACCTGGTGGAACATGTGCATGCGGTGACTCTGGCTGGCGGCTCGGCCTACGGTCTCGCTGCGGCTACCGGTGTTATGCGATACCTCGAAAATGAAGGTATAGGACACAAGGTTCGGAATTGGATTGTTCCCATAGTTCCGTCGGCAATCATCTTTGACTTGTCGGTTGGCGATAGTACTGTTCGTCCGACTGACGCCGATGGATTTGCGGCAGCAGCCGCGGCCACGGATGGACCGGTCGCTCAGGGTACCGTAGGGGCTGGTACCGGCGCCACGGTAGGCAAGGCCTTGGGGCCATCCCCATCCATGAAGGGTGGGGTGGGTTCCGCCAGCTTGGACCTTGGCGATGGCTTGGTGTTGGCGGCGTTGGCGGTAGTCAATGCTGTGGGCGGTGTGCATGAACCTGACACAGGTGAGCTCCTGGCAGGCCCGCTCGTAAACGGGCAGCCCATGGAGACTGTAGCGATTTATGCCGACCCGGAGTATGGACGTTCTCGGCAGCTGCCGAACCCCGAGCCGTTGAGTAATACAACGATCGCGGTGATTGGGACAACTCTGAAACTGACCAAGGCGCAGGCCAACCGCCTAGCGACTGTCGCCCACGACGGGCTGGCACTGGCCGTACGACCAACGCACACTCTCCATGATGGAGATACGGTTTTCGCGCTGGCTACGGGCATAGTGGATTCGCTCGATGACTACCCACGCCTCTGCGGGCTGGCGCCGACGGTAATGGCCATGGCTATCGTGAATGCGATACGCAACGCGACTGGCTTGCATGGGCATCCGTCGTACACAGAGGTTATTCATGGCTGATCAATTGACGATAGGAATTATTGGGGCGGGCCGCGCGGCGCATGTGCTAGGCGCCGCATTGGCAAATGCGGGGTACCAAATCGTGGCGATGGCTAGCCGAACGCAGGCATCTGCAGAGTCAGCGTCACTAGCTATCTGCGATGCGAGACCTGCCGGAAACCTGGGAATTTGTAAGGTTGTATCCACGCAGGGCGTAGCGGACGCCGCTGAATTGGTGCTCATAACCACCAATGATGGTGCTATTGGTGTCGTTGCAGGTGAGGTCAGCTGGAGGCAAGGACAGGCCGTGGTGCATGTCAGCGGCGCGCTTGGTGCTGACGTGCTGGCACCAGCTGCGGCAAGAGGAGCTCGCATCGGGTCATGGCACCCATTCCAGACGCTCACGGGATCGGCGAGGTTGAACGGTGTTACGTTTGGGATTGAAGCAGCAGCCGATTTATATGAAGAACTCGCAGATATGACGAAGGCTGTCGGCGGCGAGCCGCTGGCGGTGCCAGCGGAGGCGCGTGCGCTTTACCACGCGGCATCGGTTATGGCGTGTGGCTATCTGACGACGCTACTTCGTGAGGCGCGCCGCATTTGGGAAGCAGCGGGGCTCCCCGAGGAAGTTGGTCGCCGGGCCATCGGTGCAGTAGCTGCAGCAACCATCCAGAACGCCCGAACGCTGGGCGAAGGTGAAACGGTGACCGGGCCCGTGTCGCGCGGCGACGTGGGTACAGTGCGCTTGCACCTGGACGAAATCAATCGAGCAGCGCCTGAGCTAATCCCTCTGTATACGGCGATTAGCCGACGGTCGGTTGCTCTTGCGATTGAGGCGGGACAATCCGCCGGGTCTTTGGAAACGTGGAATTCTCTCTACGGAGAATTCAATGGAAACAGCCTAGAAGAAGCGAGATAGCGATGTCTGTACGCACTACTAAATTCCACGAGATGAAGCGGGCGGGGGAGCCCATACCCTGCATCACTGCTTATGACTACCCGACCGCGAAATTGGCCGATGCTGCCGGGATTCCATTGATTCTGGTTGGGGACAGCCTCGGCAACGTTGTGCTGGGGTACGACTCAACTACCGATGTGACGATGGACGACATGGTTCGACATACCCAAGCGGTTGTTCGTGGTGCCCGCAAGGCACTGATTGTCGCTGACATGCCGTTTATGAGCTACCAGGTAAACTCTGACGAAGCTGTCCGCAACGCGGGGCGCTTGGTTCAAGAGGCAGGTGCCCATGCGGTCAAGCTCGAAGGTGGGGCTGCGGTGGCCGAAACGGTTGCGCGGATAACCAGTGCTGGTATACCTGTTCTAGGCCACCTGGGCCTGACTCCCCAATCCGTGAATCAACTCGGTGGCTACCGCGTGCAGGGCCGTACTCTGCCGCAAGCCCAGAGGCTATTGGATGATGCAGCGAAATTGGAGGCAGCAGGTGCTTTCGGCATCGTGCTGGAGTCCGTGCCAGGGTTGCTAGCTCAGGTGGTGACAGACGGCCTGCAGATACCGACCATCGGGATTGGTGCGGGGATAGGGTGCGATGGTCAAATCCAGGTTCTGCACGATGTCCTGGGCTTGAGTAACAGAATCCCCAAGCACGCGAAGCAGTACGCGGACCTTAATAAAATCATCGAGCAAGCCATCACTGCCTATGCAGGTGATGTTCGGGGTCGGAAATTTCCGACAGATGAGCACTCAACGGAAATTGACGTCGCAGTGATGCGTGAACTCCAGAGTGGCGCATCGTTGGATCACTGATGATTCAAGTTTCGACTGTCGCCGAACTGCGAGCGATGCTGAAAAGCATGCCGCGCCCCATTGGATTAGTGCCCACCATGGGCGCCGTGCACCGGGGGCACTTGAGCCTGATTGAGAAAGCTAGGGCCGAGAGCGCGGCAGTGGTGGCGACGATTTTCGTGAACCCTCGTCAGTTCGGCGTGGCTGCTGACCTCGACCGCTATCCTCGCCCTATCGGGAATGACTTGGCATTGCTTGAATTGGCTGGTGTGGATTTGGTATTCACACCAGCGGTCGAGGAGATGTACCCGCCGGGCTTCACGACGACCGTCCAATTAGGTGGGCCTGCATTGGGGTTTGAATCCGCAGCGCGTCATGGGCACTTTGATGGGGTGGCGACCGTGGTGGTGAAGTTGCTGCTGCAGTCATTGCCAGATACCGCGTACTTCGGACGCAAGGATGCGCAACAGGTAGCGGTGGTGAGGCGGATGGTAAAAGACTTAGACATCCCCGTGGACATCGCGGTGATACCAACGGTTCGAGAACATGATGGATTGGCAATCAGCAGCCGCAACGTGGCGCTGGACGAAGACCAACGGCGAGCAGCGCCGGCGCTGTACGTTGCACTATCTGCGATGCGTGACCGCTACCGTTCAGGGATGCAGAATGCTACGAAGCTGGAAGAAGGATTCCGCGCATTGTTGGCACATGAGCCGCTGATAGACAGCGTGGATTACGTGGGGTTGGTGGATGAAAAAACATTCGACCTGTGGAGCGGGGCAGGGCCATGCCTTTTGATCGCAGCTGTGCGTACCAGAGGCGTGCGGCTGATAGATAACGTGGTCCTCGACTAAAGGTAAAATAACTCGTGGGTGGTACACTGCACGAGTGGTACAAGCCGAGCTAGACGAGTGGTGAAATGGCTTTCCTGACGTACAATAATTCACCGTTGGATCTTCGGAACCCAACATTGCTGTTCGCATTTGCTGGTTGGGCGGACGCTGCAGATTCGGCTACCCATGCATTGCGGTACGTGGTTAGCCAGCTTAACGGTGAGAAGTTCGCTGAGGTGGACCCCGAGGAGTTCTACAACTTCACACGGGTCCGCCCGAAGACCAAATTTGATGACGAGGGCGAGCGCTACATAGAGTGGCCAGCCAACGAGTTCTACGCGATACGCCGCGAAGATGCGGAAACGGACCTGGTTGTTCTGGTTGGAGTCGAACCCAACGTGAAGTGGCGGACATTCTGCCAGTCGGTGTTGGAGGAAATGCAGTTACTTGGCGTGAGCAAGGTGATTCAGGTCGGCGCACTGCTAGATGCGGTTCCTCATACGCGCGAGGTTCGCATAACGGGCACAGCGACGAGTGCTGAGCTTCGTGGCATGCTTCGTGGCATTCACGTCCGGCGTTCGCGATACACGGGCCCAACAGGGATTGCAGGGGTCATGACGGACACGTTGAAGCGCGCGGGCATACCGGCGGTGAGCCTGTGGGGGCATTCTCCGCATTACCTGCAAGTCGCACCAAACCCAAAGGTTAGCCTTGGTCTGGTGCGCGGACTGTATGAGTTAATCAACCTCACCGTCCCCGAAGAAGCACTCAAGTCTCAGGGTTTGAATTTCGAGCACCGGGTAGAGCAAGCACTGGATGGAGAGTCTGACGTGGTTGCGTACGTTGAGAAGCTCGAAGCCCAATGGGATGCACGGAATGGTCATGGGGATGCGGAGACCTCCAGCGGCCCTCAGCCTGCTGGGAGCGGTGCCGAGCCTGGAGATATTCCAGATGCAGACCAGGCGGTGGCTAGTATCGAAGAATTCTTGCGCCAGGAACGACAAGGTGACGGGGGAACCCAAGGCTCTCCAAACCCCGCCTGATAGATGGTTCTTCCAGCCTTGACACGTTTTAAAACACTTCTCTAGAATCGGATTGATGTGGGGGACGCACCGCTCGAAGTACCGGGAACGGATTCAGCGGGGAAGTCTCCCCTTTTTATGTCCTCCTGAGCCTATCGCTCGTTGACGCAGAGGCTGCTTGCTCCTCCGCGCCCCGAGCGTTACACGTAGACGAACGTTGGAATGGATCGGCGGTTGAAGTTGACTAAATATGTGTTTGTAACAGGCGGGGTTGTAAGCTCCGTGGGTAAAGGGATCAGCGCTGCTTCCCTGGGCCGGATCCTGAAAAGCCGTGGCTTGTCCGTGGCTATCCAAAAGCTCGACCCCTACCTGAACGTTGACCCCGGCACTATGTCGCCGTACCAGCACGGTGAAGTGTTCGTCACCAAGGATGGTTGCGAGACGGATCTTGATTTGGGGCACTACGAGCGTTTCATCGATATCGAGCTCACGACGAGCTCGAACATAACGGCCGGCCAGATATATACGCAGGTAATCGCCAAGGAACGCCGTGGCGACTACTTAGGCGGGACGATTCAAACTATCCCGCACGTGACTAACGCGATCAAGGAATTCATGCTAGCTGCCGCTGAGGATCAGAAACCTGACGTCATGCTGGTGGAAGTCGGCGGAACAGTGGGTGATATAGAGGGACAACCGTTCCTTGAGGCCATACGTCAGATGCGTACGGTGGTGGGTCGCGATAATACGTACTACATCCACGTCACGTTGCTGCCGCACATCGGGGCAACGGGCGAGCTTAAGACGAAGCCTACACAGCACAGTGTCCGGGAGCTCCGGGCCATCGGTATCCAACCTGACGCCATTGTCTGTCGCTCCGATTTCGATATCGCCGAGGATGTAAAAGACAAAATCGCATTGTTCTGTGACGTACGTCGCGATGCGGTGATTCCCATGTTGACAGTGAACAATATCTACGAAGTTCCGCTGGTACTCGAGGAGAGTGGAATTGGCGACCTCGTCATCAACTCTCTTCACCTGAACGCAGGGCCGCGGAACCTGGGTGATTGGCGGGAGTTGGTTACTCGAATGGCGAACACGAAGAAGGCGCTGCCGATTGCTGTGGTGGGTAAGTACGCTGATTTGCCGGACGCCTACCTTTCCGTAAAGGAAGCATTGCGTCACGCAGGCGTATTCCACGATCGTGACGTGGATATCTCCTGGGTGCAATCGGAGGACATTGAACGTGATGGCGCGAATGAATGGCTGGACCATGTGGCAGGCATTGTCGTGCCCGGCGGATTCGGCGCCCGTGGCGTCGAAGGCATGGTCGATGCAGTGGCATACGCCCGCGAGCAACGGATTCCCTACCTGGGCCTTTGCCTTGGCATGCAGGTGATGGTGATTGAATCAGCACGCGGTCAGCTTGGACTAGAGAAAGCGAATTCGATGGAATTCGACCCAGAGACCGCAAACCCGGTTATCGACCTCATGTCTGATCAACGGGACGTCAGCGAGATGGGCGGGACAATGCGTTTGGGTAATTACCCATGCGAGCTTATGCCAGGGACCAAGGCTGCGAAGTCCTATGGGGCGACTTCAATCGTCGAACGCCACAGGCATCGCTTTGAATTCAACAATGCGTACAGAGAGTCTCTCCAAGAGGTTGGTGTGCTGGCGAGTGGGTTGTCGCCCGATGGTCGATTAGTAGAAATCGTGGAAAATGTAGACCACCCTTTCATGGTTGGCGTGCAGTTCCACCCAGAATTCCGGTCACGCCCCCAGGAGCCGCACCCGTTGTTTCGAGATTTTATCGAGGCGTCTGCCCAAATTCTTCGCCCCGGTACGCAGCCTGAGCTCCCGTTGCCAGATGAATCCCTCAGCTGAACCAACGCTGGCGTCAATCCCCCCTCTCCCCCGAGAACACTACAAATAAGAATATTGTCCTTGCTGCAGGCGGCCTGAATACCAGGCGCACAGCAAATAGGGGGTTTGCAATATCCAAAGAGGCACTGTATTATTCCGCCGTCGTATTTGAGCGACTATCCTCTTTCTTTTGCAATATTGGTCTACTTGTTCTGCGAGCTGGTTACTGCCGTACTGATTACGGCGCTCTGTGCCAGTTTCATCTCCTTACTTACTATCACGCGTGGTTACGGAAGAGCTTTGAGTGCCTTGGGCCTCCCTCTGATTTTGAACACGATTTCCTCCCCGCTAATGCGACGGCGTTCTGTCGGCGCTACCCAACCTTGATTTTTGTGATTGCACCAATGACGCGTAAGCCGCCCTTAGGGCGTATCCCCCGGAGGCCATATGAACCTTAGTGAACTAGAGTCGAAGACTACTGAAGAGCTGGTAACCATCCTTCGGGAGGTCGAACAGAGCGAGGTAGCGATAGCAGCGAATATTCTGAGGGATGATGCGCTGTACCGGGTGCTGACCGCGATAGCGTCCAATCAGGGCTACCTGCTGGCGTCGGGCATTTTAGAATTGATGCCGGATGGCTACGGTTTCCTCCGTCACAACGGCCGCCGCCAGGGGCAATCAGACGTGTACGTGGCGCAGTCCCAGGTGCGTCGGTATCACCTGCGTACAGGAGACATGATCCTAGGGCAGGTGGGCGTACCGAGAGAAACCGAGCGCTACCAAGGGTTGACGCGAGTTGAAGCAATTAACGGCGCGGACCCGGGGCACCGGCCACGCCGGCGGGCATTCGAGCATGTCACGCCCATCTTCCCTGAAGAGCAAATTAAGCTGGAGACCGATACCAAGGAAATGGCGACGCGAATGATTGACTTGCTGTCGCCAATTGGCCGAGGTCAGCGCGGACTTATCGTTGCGCCGCCGAAAGCTGGTAAGACGACTCTGCTGAAACAGATTGCCACAGGGATATCAGCTAATTACAAAGATCTTCACCTCATGGTTGCCCTTATCGGTGAGCGCCCTGAGGAGGTTACTGACGTCAAGAGGTCGGTGCGCGGTGAGGTGTATAGCTCAACGTTCGACGAACCGGTCGAGGACCACTGCCGCGTCGCAGAGTTGTGCCTAGAGCGCGCTAAGCGTTTGGTTGAGGAAGGGCGTGATGTCGTCATCCTGCTGGATTCGATTACTCGCCTTACTCGGGCCTACAACCTCGCGGTACCGAGTTCCGGACGGACCTTGTCCGGTGGTATGGACCCTGTCGCGCTGTACCCGCCCAAGCGATTTTTCGGCGCGGCACGTAATGTGGAAGAAGGCGGGAGCCTCACGATTCTCGCGGCATGCTTGGTGGACACGGGTAGTCGCATGGATGATGTAGTGTACGAAGAGTTCAAGGGAACGGGGAACATGGAGTTGCATCTCGATCGGAAGCTCGCTGAGCGACGAACATTCCCGTCCATCGACATCCAACGGTCTGGCACTCGTCGCGAGGAGCTGTTGCTGGACGAACTGACGCTGCGCCAAGTGTTTCTGCTGCGCCGCATGAGCACTATGATTGCCACGGACGCTATGAACCCATTCGAGGCCACCGAGCGCTTGATCGACCGGCTGAGTCGCACGAAAGATAATGCTGAGTTCTTGTCCACGCTCACGAAGGAAATGTAAACAATTCCTTACGAGGACTTCGTTGCCTCCCTCTCCTTCCCCTCGGCGGCTCGCATGAACTGCGAGTTGCCTACTGACCGAGCGAGATATAGTGAATAACCGAGGCGGGCATTGCGAATTTTCGACAAATATTGCTTTGGCCGAGCAAATTGATTCAAATAGACCGGAAATAAGTCATTGACAGGTATCTTCGCTAACTCTATATTCGCTTCCAACTATGCGGTAGAATCGCATGGTTAGCCTAAGCCTCACTAGCGCTGCAGCGTTGATAAGGCTAGGTAGTCGAGTTGGAAGGTTGTTCTGGTACGGCAATTGGTCGGCGGATTAACCACTGCGGGGAAAAGCAGTCGTAAAAAGGCTGTTTGATGTTTGCGTTCCTGGTTGACAGGGGCGCCAGCAGGCTGATAAAAAAGCTTAGCGGACTTAGGGTTGAAGGTTTTACCGTGTGCTGTGCCACAGTCACGTAAAAACCTGAAGACCATGTGCAAATTTCCTTTGTACACGTCATTTATTGAAAATGGCGGGCACTTAGGGACGTCGGACCTATTCTGTTCTGCTAGAACACACCAGGCTCCACAAGGGGGTAGCAAGTGAAATTGTCCAGGTACTCAATCATAGGAATCATGGTGGCACTGCTGTTAACAGCGGTCGCAATCATGCCTGTTTTCGGAGCGGTGACCGGCACTGTTGCCGTAAGCAAGTCGTACATTGCGCCTTCGGGCACGGTGACGATAACGGTAAAAGACGCGGACCTTAACGTCCTCGTCCCGGCCACGTCGACCCAACTGACCACATGGGCGGCGGCTGGATCGGTCCTTTTCTTGGACCTTCCTGACAGTAACAACCGAGGTGGTGCCCTGTTCGGCGACGGCTCAACGACTTCTGGGGACAGAATTTCTGGCCTCCCGATCGTCGCTTCAGTGGCTGGGTCCACGAACATCACCAACACAGGAAAGCTCGCGGTTACTGTCTTCAACGTGGCGACAGGTAAGATTGCGGTAACGTCAAACGTTGCCGTTTTGTCCACCACCGTTATATACACGTACAACCTTGCTAAGGTGAACGCGACAACCGCAAAGGTTACGAGCCCCTCCTCTTCAAGCGGTATTACCGTGGCTCTGACAGAGACCGGTGCTGACACCGGGACCTTTACGGGTTCATTCGAGGTTTCCGCCTACGAGAGCAACGACGCTGAGGACAACATCCTCGCTGTCGCTGGCCAAGACATTACGGTCAAGTACACGGACGCCAGCCCTGCGTTGGCGATCCAAACAACCGTTCGCGTCGAAGCCACGAAGCCTACAGGCGTGTTGATTTCACCTGCAAACGGCTCGAATACAACAACCATTACACCTAAATTGACAGTTGACTTCACGGATGCGGACTCAACCGTTGATAACGGTACGTTCGCTTTCACGATTGTTGCAGCAACGGCCAACAGTGACGCTGCGAAGACAGTCACCGTGGGTACGCCTACTGTGACTGCAATTACAGGGGGCTACAGGGCTTCAGCGACACTCGCTGTTCCTTCTGGCGCTCTTACTACTCGCATCACCTGGTACGCCAGTGTGAACGACAAGGCTGGGAACGTTGGTAGGACTGACTCATCCTCCACGGTAACTGGAGACCAGGACTATGTCCTGATTGTTGACAAACAGGCACCTACTTTCCCGGGATCAGCTGGTCTCAAGGTCGGTACATGGTGGGATGCTACTGCTACAACACCGGCGGTCGAGACTAAAGCGACCAAATCCAGCAACACGATTATCGGTATTCAATTGCCGATGGCGCTGGACCTGGCCGACACCGCCTTCGACGTGCCTGAGGTATTGAACGCGGCTTCGATTACCACTGCTGACTTTGAGATTAGTAGTTTCAAGGCTCTCGGTGCTACCAAGGCCTCCTCGACCAAGTTCGCACCGACAGCAGTGAATGTATACGCTGGCGCTCCTGCTTGGATTTTCCTGACGGTGCCTGCCATGGCGCCTGACAACAAGCCGACAATTACATTGAAGACAACGGCTGCTGGTATCAGTGACGCGGCTGGTAACCAAACCAGCGCTGTTTCTGGACCCACTGTCGCGACTGACGTGCAAGCCCCGACAATTACGGCTGTGCTCAGCAATGCACTGCACAAGACGGACTCGACGTTGACGATTACGACGAACGAGGCTGGTGCGGTTCCTGTGGTAACGGTTACATCTGCCAGCTCGATTGGTACAGATGTAGCCCAGACCGTAACGCTCACTGGAACCAACACCTACCAGTCCAAGATCACTCCTGGATTTGGTATGCACACGGTAAAGGTTGTGGTTGCGGATGCAGCTGCCAACGCGTCAACTCTTGGCGGTAACAACATCACTTCATCATGGCCTTCGACTGGGGCTCTCGCGTTCTACACGGACAACGCCCTGCCTGCTCCTACTGTGACTGCGAACAACATCTCAGCATCAGGCGCGAGCGTTGAAGCTTCTGAGCCCTTCTTCATCACTACGGCATATTCCGGAGAAGCTAAGGAATACGGCCTAACCGATGGCGGAACCGTGTCGAATTCAACTGTGGATGCGATTAGCACAGATCTCGACATTCACAACAAAGTAACGATTGCCACGGCAACGTTGGACGGTGTAGACATACTTGCGCTGCTCGACACGCAGGACAATGTAACGTTCAACTTTGCAGTGTCCGACATCAGCATTGGCAAACATGAGTTGGTAATTGCTGGGTCGGATGAAGCTGGTAACAAGCACGACACAGGGAAAATCTCATTCACCGTTACAGCCCGCAAGGCCTACTCGGTGGCCATGAACTCAGGATGGAACCTCGTTTCCTTCCCTGGTGCTCCCATCGACGGTGCGATAGCCTCTGTGCTCCCGGCGACTCACACAGCGACGGACGTACTGAGCTTCGATGACGGTGTTTGGTCTGTCGCTTCCCGAACGGCGGGCGGCGTATGGGAAGGTACCCTGACTGCTCTCGATGGTAGCCATGGTTACTGGATCAACACCAGCAGTTCGCAACCGGTCAAGTCTCTACTCGCTCTAACCAGCGTTGGCTCAGCTTCCACGCTGCCGACCATCGCGGTTGAAGCGGGCTGGAACCTTGTCTCGGTCATAGACTTGGCACAGGCCAAGCAATCTGCCGCAGCGAAATCAACCGGTGTGTCCTACTTCACGAGCCTGAATTGGTCAGTGGCTTACAGCTACAGTGCCAGTACTCGTGCATGGACCAGGATTGTCCCCACTGGAGGGGATGTGTACAACGGTACCGGTGTTTGGGTCTGGGCAACAAAGGCTGGCACGCTAATCCCGTAAGGGAACAGCAAAGCTAGGACCTCCTTTCGGAGACAAAAGTCGCCCTCCCCTCAAGGGGAGGGCGACTTTCTTTTAACGGCAAGCAGAAACGAACCAGCGAGGTGACTATGGGAAATGGGGAGCCACGATTATGGATATTCGCGTTGGTAGCTGCGATGCTGGTGAGTGCCAGCTGGCTGCTACCGGTCAGAGCTCAGTCCGGCGACTTCCCGCCGTGGCCTATTATTTACGACGGTACTGTGATGCTGGATGGCGACCCGCTCAAGACCGGAACGCTTAGCGCTCAGATTGGCGACTGGGTGAGCACCGAGATACCCGTTTTGAATGGCTGGTTCGACTGTGCCGATCCCTGCCTTATTCTGGGCCCACCAACATCCGGCTATATTGGCGCGGAGGTGACATTTCACCTGAAGGGAATAGAGCGCCCGGCTAGCTTGGAAATGAATTTCCCTGCCCTAATTGAACCCGATCGGCGGACCGTAGCGCTGGAATTCAAGAGTGGAACAAGGGGATTGGTCTGGCTGTGGGGATCTGCCGGAGCTCTAGCTGTGTTGGTCAGCGGGACAGTGATTGCAATGATGTTTACGCGCCGCGAGCATAGCTAGCACACCCTTGCCAACCTCGATGACTCTTGGGAAGACGCTGTTGGACCTGTGGGGATAAAAAAGCCCCTCACCTAAGGTGAGGGGCTTTTTTATCAGACTTGGAAATGTTTGGAGTAGGTGCTCTACGATTAGAGCAGAACGCTGGCCGGAGCCAGGATGGTGACTGTCGTTTCCTCTGGAAGGTTCGCGCGAGTGATGCT
>Ga0302134_10001032_pt1 | contig 12840 bp, 11 predicted proteins | sample CB9_SCM_MG_FD_203123 | JGI IMG/M metagenome (GOLD analysis project Ga0302134, IMG submission 203123) | Marine microbial communities from Western Arctic Ocean, Canada - CB9_SCM | ecosystem: Environmental > Aquatic > Marine > Oceanic | place: Canada: Western Arctic Ocean | collected 2017-09-19
GGAAAAGACTGTGCCCACGCGCAACGGTATCAAACAAACCTAAATCGCATTGCTTTGAAATGACCGTATCTCCGAGGCCCTGGCACCCTGTTCGGGAAATTTAACACTTCCGAAGAACAATACGTTCCCACCCAGACAACCTTGAGACAAAACAAATCCTAACTACTTGAATTTTTTATTATTGTTTGTGGGGCAGGATTTTAACCAACGACCTTTAGGATTTGAGTAAGGTCGTGTTCTTTATCGTTTGATAAAGTGCCATATCCTTCCACATGCCATAATCTACTTTCCAGGGAGTCTGAATGATTTTCATTCTCAGTTTCGCAAAACATGGAGGCAATCTTGAAATGCGGCTCTTGGATTAGAATAGATAGAGTATTTTCTCCCAATAACGTAAAACAGTACCCTAAGATATTGAAAAATTACTTAGGGAGTGATTTAATACTATGCACGGCTCATTTTTTTCGATCACAGTATTTATTTTGTCTCTAATAATTAGATCTGCACACTGAATCTTAAAGTTCAGCTCTGTCGTTGACTGCTAATAGCGCTGGATCACATAGATTGTTTTGATCTACGATGCATTCCGTTTAGTGAAAACAGAATTGAGGTATTTCCACAATGAAAGTTCACCTCGCCCCCAATACACGCTCCGTCCGCGCCATATTGAGGTGGTCCCACATTGTTGGACAGTTTGGCATCGCTGCTAAGGTGTATTCCGGTGTCTGATCAAGCTGCCAATACCCTGTTTACCACATCCTGCTGTTGCTGTTGAGCCTGTGGAGATGTGGGTAAGCCGTCAGGCATATCCATTATATATCCACAGGCCGGTCGCCGCCATGGGCCTATGCTGGCGTCCGGCCGCCGAGGGCGGAATGGGGCCAGGATTGAAATTGACCACCGGCGCCGATGCGGCGGTGGTGGCCTTGCGAAAATTCAGCGCGAAAAAACTGGCGGTGCTGACGCCCTATCAACCAGTCGCCGACAAACAGGTGCATGCGTTCTTCGCCGAAAGCGGATTCGACATGGTGCATCTGGTGGTGTTGAAATGCGACGCCGCCAATTCCATCGGCACACACGCCGGAAGCCCAGGTTCTGGACGTGGTGTTGAATGAGCTCGATGGCGACGATGTCGACGCCATTATCCAGGTTGGCACAAATTTAAGCGCCCTGCCGCTGTTCCCAGCCTTGGAAAAGCAGCTCAGAAAACCGGTCCTGCCCATAAACGTCGCGCTGATCTGGCACGCCCTGCGCGCCATCGGCGTCGACGACAAATTCTATGGCAAAGGTCGATTATTGGAAGAATTTTAGTGTGCCCACAAAAAAATGACCGGCCCTCATTTCTGGAGACCGGCCATTGCTACCCTGTGTTAAGCGTCGTTTAAAAATGGGCGACTTTATCTGCGTATTCGTACACTTCCTGCATGCGGCCATGCGAGATCGCCGCCCCCTGAACGGCTGACACCAGATGCGTCCAGCGATATTCCGCTCTTGTGTTATGGAATTCCTCGTACGTCGCCTGATTGTGTTTGTAGGCATGCATTTCAGAGAAGCTATCGCGACAGACAATCCGATCCAACATTTGGATCAAGGCATCAGGATCAAAGTTACAATCAGCGTATTGTTGCGCCATTGCCGCGGCTTCCTTAACCTCGTCAGTACACATCCAAAGACCCAAACCCAGCGAGGGCAAACGCTCGCCAATAGGCAGCGTACCAATGAATGCTTCCATGTCGCGCAGGGATTCCTCCTGCGTACGTGTGGGTTGTGCCGCCACGCGGTCTGCTTCAGGTTGATGTACCGGCGCTAATTTAAACTGCGCGGAGCGCACTTCAGGTCCAGCGTGCCAGGTCAGCAACGCCCGCAACTTCGTATTCATAGACAGATCGCGTTGACCTATCAAATAGCGGCGTATGTTAGCACCGGTGTGGATATGCACGTCCATCGGGTTTCCCGTTTGGGACCGCAAGAACATTCTCGAACCGCCCACCGACAGCCCTTCCACAACACCTTCCAACGACAATCCATCAGAAAGCGCTTGCGCCATGATGCCCGGAATATCACCAAACTTGGCGCTTAACCCAATTTTTTCGGCGAGCACGCCCACCGCTTCGGTTTCGTCATCACCGGTCTTAACGCGCAGAACGCGTTTCAACAGGCCATGTTCTTCGATCAAATCATCGATGTCATGGATAGGCGATGGCCCCGGAGGACGGGTCACATAGCGAACCGCGGGACGAATTAAATATTTAGCGTATTCCCAACCGAAGTAATCCAGCGCTCGCCAGGTAAAAGACGGAAACAAAAAATTATGATCATCTTTCTGATTCTTTGGAATTGCGACCTGCATCAGATGATCAAGCACCTGACCCGGCGTTAATTTCTCCAGGAGGAACAGATAGTAGCTGTCCATCGCGTTGTACGCGCCTCGCGACAAGTGATACGGCATCGCTTCCAACGTCTCTTCGACGCTGTTATTAACCGATTCCGGTTGCGCATCGGCCATTATATACGGGCCCATCGACATCGAATTGATGTGCTTGTTGGACAGCGCGACGTTCTGTACCACCGGCATCAAGGCATAGTCGCCAGTCATGCGTTCAGACATGCAGTGTACCGCGTGAATACCACTGATCGGGTGCAAGGGTCCGCCATGATGTCCCGGCGGCAAGTCGGATGACCGCATCACCGCTAACCCGGACGCCAGCAGCATTTGCTTCACCGACGTACCATTACGCAATTTTTCATATGTTTCTGCGACGATGTTTTCCGGCGCGGTATCTTCAATAAATTGAACCAAGGGTTCGATGTCGTCCGGGTAAATGACGGGATTGAACATAAGCTTCCTTTCCTTCAGGCAGTGTGGTGGCCAATCCATCCACAAGCCGAATTGAAACTACTGTGGAGCGCTATTTATGCGCAGGTGATATGGGAAACGCTCCCATAAAGGCATTAACTTTGTCCGGACATGGTCGACCTTCGCTATGCGTTTGTCAAATCGACCTTTGATGGACCAAAGCCCCGTCCAGCCTTATGCTGCGCCCATCGTAATTAATATAAACGGATTTCCCATGTCAGACGCGCCCATTATCGATCGAATTGAGTTGATCCTTTTCAACGTCACCATCGACAACATGACCGCCGACCCGTCCGGATTCGGCATTTCCTACGCGCCGGGTCAGAACAGCCCGCAAACTCGATTCGCCCTTCGTATCTTCGCCAATACCGGCGTTGTGGGCGAATATGTGCCGGGCCGAGGCCGCGCCCGGGTCATCAGTTCTGCCGTCGAGGCGCTGGGACGCACATTGCTGGGCAAGCCTGCGCTGCATCGCCAACACCACTATCAATCGCTGCGCCGCTTGACCAAGCATATCGGCGAGGTCGGCATCGGCGCCCTTGATATCGCACTGTGGGATTTGGCGGGTAAGCATCACGGTGCCCCGGTTTATGAACTCCTCGGCGGGCACCGGACGAAACTCCCCGCCTATGCCAGCACGATTGGCGGGGACCGCCATGTGGACGGATTGTCGAGCCCAGAGGCCTACGCGGACTTCGCCGAACAATGTCTAGAATTGGGATACAAAGGTTACAAGATGCATGGCTGGTCGAATGGCGATGTCCAGGAAGAGTCAGCGATGATCCGCGCCGTCGCCAAACGCGTCGGCGGGCGCATGGACATTATGTATGATAGCGCCTGCCATCTGGCCACGCTGAGCGACGCCATTCAGATTGGCCGGGTCTGCGACGCACACGGGCTGTATTGGCTGGAGGACCCCTACGCCGATGGCGGCGTGTCGATCCACGGGCATCAGATGCTAAAAAAGGCCATCACCACGCCGATCCTGATCAGTGAACACACCCGCAATCTGGAAACGACGACCGACATGATGGTCGCGGGTGCCACCGACTTCGCGCGTATCGACCCAGATTACGACGGCGGCATCACCGCAGGCTGTAAGGTCGCCGCCGCCGCCGAAGGGTTGGGCATGGATGTCGAGGTGCATTCCTGCGGCCCCGCCATGCGCCACCTGATGGCGGCGTGCCGGAATTCCAATTACTACGAGGTCAATCTGGTGCATCCCAAATGCCCGAATGCCTGGTCCTTGCCAATATATAAAGGCGGATATACCGATCAACTGGACTGCATCGATTCCGACGGATTCGTGTCGGTCCCCGAAGGGCCCGGTCTGGGCATGTCTTATGATTGGGACGCCATCAACCACGCGGCAGTGGACGCCATCGTGATCGAATAGGCGCTAGACAAGGTCCATCATATCGAACATCGCGCGGGTCAGGCGGCTGGTCGGGTCGGCAAAGGCGTCGCCCATATCAAAATGATTGGCGTCCGGCAGGAACACACGTTCCGCCGACGCGCCCTGGACCTCCCAGGAATCCGCGAAGTCCTCGCCCTGGCGCTGGAATTCATCTAGCTCCCTCCCGCCCCACGCGACGATTGCGGGCGGCAGGCTCGACTTCAGATTCTTGGGTTGGAGATTTAAAAGCGGGCTGTTGCGCGACGCCGCCGCCTCGTCCAAATGCAGATACTCGTTGCGCGCGCTCAACCGAATTGGCTCCAAATCATACGCGCCGCTGACGAACACCGCGCCCACCACCGCTTCGGTCTGCATCGCGACCGCCGCCAGTTGTGCGCCAGAGGAATGCCCCGCCAGATATATCCGTTTTGGATCACCGCCATAAGACGCTACATTCTCACGCAGGAACCGGACTGCCCGCGTCACCTGCGCCACTATTGTGTCGAGCGATGCCGCCGGAGCGTTGCTGAAATTCACCGCTGCGACGATCGCGCCCGCCTCGACAAACACCGGTGCCAGATAGCCCGACTCGTCCTTGCTCAACAAACGCCACGCCCCGCCATGCAGAAAAATAAGCACCGGCGCAGCGTCCTGATCGGGCCGGTATAAATCCAGCCGCTCGTCAGCATAATCACCGTAAGCGATGTCCGTATGAACGCGCAGCGTCGCTTTCGCCCCCGCCGTCCCCTCAGCCCAGTTCTTAATATACGCCCCAACATCAGGGACCAAAGTCCGCTGTTCGTATTGCGCGTCCAATTGCGCCTGGGTGTAGTCGCGATAAATTTTCATGCTCACCTTAAATTGGGTGCCGCAATCACCGCGTCAAAGTCGCGGACCTCAAGCGCCGCCGTCGTGGCGTGCTCCCATTGTTACGACTTATGATAACACGGAAATTTGGATAGGACTACGGGCGGCAATATAGACATCGGTTTAAGATTTCTGAATTTCGCTTTTAGGGGTAGATCTGGGCAGAGAGGGCAAATGACAAATGATCGAAATGTCAGAATGCTGAAGGCTCTGTAAAACATACAATGAAAGTTACAAAATCCGAGGCGACCTCAACGACAGAGCTCGTTGAAGAAGATGTTTACACGCCCAAAGGAAAGTTAACTTTTAATATGGCGGCAGAAACCCAAGAAGGCGAAGGAGGTGGGTTGAGCCGTTTACAGACCTCCTTTGTCCTCGGATATCACGGTTGCGGCAGGTCAGTCTGTGAGAAAACCCTAGAAGGCAAAACCAAACTCACAAAGGGAAACGAGGATAACGACTGGCTTGGGCCAGGTATTTATTTTTGGGAATCCGATCTAAAACGAGCCTTGGAGTGGGCTAAGGAAAATATCTCTTCATTCTCGGCGTGGTTACAGCATTCAGAAACTGTCTTGACCAAATGTCTCGAGATAATCTGACCTCTTCATAAGAGAGGCTTTTGTTTCTTTAAAAGCGCATCCAAGACGGCCCGGAAGAGGGCTTTGTCCAAAACACTGGTCGAAAACCCGACAAACCTTTTGATATCAGGACTGTGCTGTCATAAAATATTTTCATCAAACCCTAGAAGACGAAGAGCCTTTTGACACGGTTCGGGGACTTTTTACCGAAGAAAAACCTTTTATCTCGACGGCGGCTTTCAATAGAAAACTCACGTGCAGATTTCAGTGTCGAATCCGATAGCCATTAAAGGAATATTTCGTCACGAATAGGTGACAATCAAACATCTATTTCCAATAGTTCCTAGGGGAGGCTTAAACAATGACTACATTCGTATTAATCCATGGAGGATTCATGGGCGGGTGGTGTTGGAAACCGACGGTGCAGGTTCTTTCCGCTGCCGGACATGAGGTGTATGCGCCAACCTTGGACGGATGTGGTGAGCGGACGCATCAAGCGCGCGCCGGGATCACTGTAGCCTCGCAGGCCCAGGAGATCGCCAAATTTCTGGAGCTGCAGGATTTAGCCAATGTCGTTCTGGTGACCACCAGTTCCGGCGGATTGGTAGCGGCCCGGATCGCCGAGTTCGCGCGCGACCGGGTTGGCCATCTGGTCTTCGCCGACGCGTTGGTGCCGCAGCCCGGCGAAACCAGCGCCGACATAGTCATCCCCAGCAAAAGCATGGTGTACGACATCACGGAGTTCACACGCGCGCCGTCCCGCGAGGACATGGACGGTCGTATGTTCGCCGCCCTGCCGACGGATTTGCGCGCCTTCGCCATGGCCCGCTACACGCCGCATCCCGTGGGCACCACCGCAGGACCGAACGAACTCGACGGGTTCTGGGCGCACGCCTGGTCCGCCACGGTCATCAACTGTATTCAGGGTGTGAACCCGTCGGAAGCGCACCAGCGCCGAACGGCGGAGCGCTTAGGCGCGCCGTATATCGAACTCGACGCCGGGCATTTCCCGATGTTGAGTCACCCAAAGGCGCTAGCGGCATTATTGATGGCAGTTTAAGAGCCTGCGAAATATGATCTCATCAGCAACAAATGAAATCAGGGAGAAAGACAATGAGCAGTGATTCATCAGGCGTTGGATTTGTAGGGTGTGCGTTGCAGGCGGCGGCCCCAGGGGCCGACGCAGATTCTGGTGGCGCCCATTCCGGCGGCGCACACACCCACGCTAATCGCCGCGAGGTCGTCGTCAACGGCACGCGGGTCAAGACGGTAGACATCCACGCGCATTGCGCGGTGCCCGAGGCTATGGCGGTAATCGACCAACACGATCCAGCGGCGGGATTGTTGATGTCTGATCTGCCCACACGAATTGCCGCGATGGACGTTCAAGGCCTCGACGTCTCCGCGCTCAGCATTAATCCCTACTGGTACCATGCGGAACGCGACGCCGCAGCCGAGGTGATCCGGATTCAAAACGAAGCCCTGGTTGAAATTTGCGAAACGACTCCCGACCGCTTCGTCGCCTTCGCCACCGCAGCCTTACAACATCCGGACCTTGCGGTTGAACAGGTTGAACACGCCTCCAAAAAACTTGGCTTCAAGGGCGTGAGCGTTGGCGGCAGCGTGGAAGGTCTGGAACTCGCTGATCCCAAATTTCACCCCTTCTGGGCGAAGTGTGAAGAATTAGGTATGCTGGTGTTCATGCACCCCACAGGCACGACCGAGCTGGAGTCCAGCGGACGGCTTTCCGGCAGTGGTCTCCTGACAAACACCATTGGTAACCCGCTTGAAACGACGATCGCGCTATCTCACCTAATCTTTGAAGGCACCCTGGACCGCTTTCCCAGCCTTAAAATTTGCGCCGCCCATGGGGGGGGATTTTTAGGGTCCTACGCCAATCGCTCGGACGCGGTGTGCAAAACCTTCCCCGACAAGGTGGGGCCTTTGCCCAAAAAGGCGCCGACGTCTTACTTAAAAGACGGTCAGCTGTTTTTCGATACGATCGTGTTTACGCCTGAGGCGTTGCGCCATCTGATCGCCGAATCCGGACCAGGCCAAATCATGATTGGCACCGACTACCCGTTTCCGTGGACCAGCACCGAAGTCGACCTTGTCCTGAATACGCCTGATCTGAGCGACGAGGACCGGATCGCCATTCTTGGAGGGACAGCGGCAAAATTGCTGGGCATCGACTGATAGGTCACCCAGGTTAGAGACGTGCTGTTCGATCCTAGCCTTGGGCGGTGCGTCTTCTTCCGTTGGAAGGTCAGCGGCAGTGCTGTTCGATCCAAGCCTTGAGCGGCGCGTCTTCTTCCGTTGGCGAGGTATAGCCCCGGCCGCCCGTCGGGCTCACGCCCAGTAGTTGTTGTCGGATCGGATCACATATCCGCAGGTAATGCGCGACCTGCATGTCGTCGCGCGGGCGGAGCCATCGATACGAATAGCCGTAAAACAGCACGCGGCGCGGCTGGTTCCAGTAATTGGCGCTGCCCGAATGCCATAACCGGCGGTCAAAAAACACCGCATCGCCAGGCGCCACGCAGACCGGTATCGCGTCCGCGAGCAATTCTTTACGGTCGACGCCCGGAAAGTCGTTCTGCAGATGGCTTCCCGGCAACACGTAAAAATTGCCCCGTTCCGGCTCGCGCGTATCACTCAGAAAATAGCCAACTTTAAGCGAAATGATCGGTCTGGGCGTGGTTTCGAGATCAATGTTTATCTGGCCACTATCCTGATGCCAGCCCAGCGCTAGCCCATTCGACTCCATAGTTTCGCCTTGCGGCACACAGGGATTCACGGTCAGATGCGTATGGTAAAGCTGAATGTTCCAACCCAGGATCCCCCACACTTTGGCGAAGGTGGTCGGCAAATCAATCAATTCCAACAAGCGCCGGTCCCGACCGATGACATCGTAATGATTCATGCGCGCGCCAGGGTCTGACCCCAAAAGCGTGCGCTCGTCCCGGTCTATTTGATCCACAAGTGGGAGAAGATCATCTATGGCACTGGCACTCAATGCATTCTCGACAACCAAATATCCGTCGCGTTTAAACTGATCGCGTTCTTGGGGCGACAGCAAAAAATCCAGACTCCGGCGATCCATCGGAATTCCTATTTTGTGTGATTTTATCGAAAGAGTAATCCGGACGCAGTCCCGAAGACGCGACGAGACATCAACATTACCCCCCCGCCCCTAGAAAGGAACGGGGGGGGGGGAGACGGTAATATCGCTAGTTTGTCTTTTTCAAACCGTAAAATTCAACCGCATTATCACAGGTAATTTTCTGGATTTGCGCAGCGGTCAAACCGACAAACTGCTCATCGATGTACTTCGTCGATTCTGGCCAGATACCATCGGTGTGCGGGTAATCGGACCCCCACATCAGCGTATCTTCCGTCATCAAGTCATTTGCATTCACCAGCATCGGCCCGATGACATCATACTGAAACGTCGCCCTACATTGGCGCTTCCAATACTCGGACGGCTTCAGCGGCATAAGATCGCGAAACCTGTCTTCATATTCGAAATCCATACGATCAAGCATATAAGGAATCCAACCGACGCCGCTTTCGCCCAAAGATATCTTGAGGTTTGGAAAACGCTCGAACACGCCCGCCCCCATCATGGCAGCAACTATGTTAGCCAACCCCATCTGAAAAACCGTTACACCAGTAAACATAGCCGCGCGCCGAACTTGCCCCGAGGCCATTTCACGCGCCTGGGGCGACGTCGTTGGGAACGTATGAAAATGAAGTGGTAATTCGACCTCGTTGACAGCTTCCCATAGGGGATCCCAGCATGGATGCCACATCGGCTCCATATCCCAAGAACAGGACAATTCTAGCCCACGCAGGCCCATTTTTGCACTACGATGAACTTCCGCCACTGCGGCGTCAATGTCGCCATAAGGAAGACACGCAAGGCCTATTTGTCTATCAGGATAGTGACTGCAGAACTCTTTCAGCCAGTCATTATAAATTCGAAACAATTCATTAGCGGCTTCTGGATCCTGCATCTTAGAGGCGGAGCCGAGAATGCCAAAGATGACTTCCGCATCTACGCCGTCGCGGTCCATCTCCTTAAGGCGCATATGCGGGTCCGAAACCCGTTGAATACCTTTTTTGCCATCTTCGAACATGCCGGTTTTGGCCATGATATCGACGCGCTTGTTTTGGCCAGGCACCAACTTCACCCCACCCGGTCCCACGCCATTTAGTAAACCAAAATTAGCGCCTTGCTTAGTGACCCATTGGGGACCATCGGGGCCATCCTCAACATACGGCATACGGTCCTTGAGCGCGTTACTCGCTTCGGAGGTAAACAGAGTCGGTGGCATCCAGGGCATATCCAGATGGCAATCAGCGGAAACTCTTTTGTATTCCATGGCGATTCTGAACTCCTAGTTGTGGAAGAAATTTTGATGATGAGCTAAGAGTAGGCACGAATTCATCCGGAGATCAATCCATCTTCGCCCCCAATTTTTCCGCTACCTAGCGGCCAACAAAGAACGCGAACCCGGCGTGAACCGTAAGGCTCCGTGCATATTCTATTTAAGAATTATTTCAACACGCCGATTTCGTGATTCGCGCGCGCCATCATTCGTCGGCTCATTCGGCTGGCCTTCCCCTTTCCATTGGATACGGATTTTATCCTCCGGAACCCGAAGACGTGTGAGCTCCGTCTTAACCGATACAGCACGAAGGCGGGACAATTCCATGTTGTAGTGATCCGGTCCGGAACGATCGGCATGCCCCGTGACTTCAATCGACGCATCGGGCGCCTCAGCGCTGGCCTCAGCGGCATTGCGAATAACGGCGTGCGCGTCTTCGCTTAAATTTGAATGGTCCCATTCGAAAAACAAAATGAAGCCTTGCTCCGTTTTAGCCGCCTTTGTGGGACTGGGAGTCTGCGCCATCCTCGCGCCAACCGATGGCGAAATGCGTAGCTCCGGTGTCTGAACTGGGGCGGGCGCTGCAGTGGACGCCGGGGCGTTCGTCCAAACCGTGGTCGCCTCTTGTTTAGATGGCAGAGTTCCACCGCCGAACGACCACCGCAACCCGATCATCAAACGATGTTCGCTATATTCGCCTTCTACCTCGGTCCCCGCCGCTGTCGTTAAATCAGGGTCCGTCGTCGCCAGGAACCGATAGTCGGTATATAATCCAAGCTTATCATTAATCCGGTACCCTGTCCCTATAATACCCTGTGCGGCGATGGACCAATCGTCGTCATTGATGCGCGACCCGCCAATCGGCGACGCGTCTTCTACATCATGGCGCATGACCCCAATCCCCGCGCCGATGTACGGCGTCCAATCGGAATCTGTTGGGAAATCACGGTACCCGTTCAGCACAAGACTGGCACCGGATGCCTCGCCACTACTAGTTGTCGCGCCGGAAATTTCATCAATAACGGCCGATCGATAGGTCAATTCCACGTCGGTACGCCAACCATCGCCGAAGGCCAAGCCAACAGCCATTGACCCAGAAAATCCAGGGTCATACCCCGCACGCGTCTTTACGCCACTTCCTTCAATTTCTGAATCGCCCACCAGAACGCTGCTTATACCACCGGACAAATAATACCCGTTGGATTGCGCAAACGCACCTATTGGCCACGCCATCCCCAGAAGAACAATTGGAAACATTAAAAATCGAGACACGTTAATTGGAAGGCCTTTCAGATAGATTTAATACGTCGCCGAAAAATTTTCGACCCAAAATTATAATAACATAGACGGGATGGTTCAATTAAATCTCAATGTGACTATTGTTCAACTTAATTATTTTGGTCGGAAGGTTAATTTATTATTATTTTTCAGACATTTGGTATAAAATTATCATGCATCCGCCAAACTCGCTATTTTCTCCTTAACATCCACTCCGGCACTCTCACAGCTCATGCGATTCGAGACTTGGGTAGCTTCCACGCCATGCCACGGCGGAAACCACCGAGCCCTAGGCCATGACCAGGAGCGCCCAAACCCAGGCAGTGGGATCTTCACGGCCACCGGCCAAATCAATAGCAAACCCCACAGCACGTGGCCCAAAAAACCCGAAGGGGAACCCGATCAAGCCAAGCAGCGCCAAGGCAGCCGCCCGTGTTTCCCGGCTCGACGCTGACACAACGCCGCCGAGTGAATTAGAGTTTTGTCAGTCGGATGACAAAATATCCGCCTACGTGACAACCTCGCCGCGTCAACGCCATAATCAAGAATTGACGGTGGGGAGAAAAATCATGACAAGCGATCAGGCGGACATCACCGACAACCTTAAACAACTGATTCCCTATGAGGACCTTCGCGAGTGGCTTATCGAGGCGGACCGGTTGGGTGAATTGCGAAATGTTAAAGGGGCGTCCTGGCAAGAGGAAATCGGCATGGCGGCAGAACTGGTCAGTCATGATGACGACGCCCCCGCCGTGTTGTTTGGCGATGTGCCGGGCAGCCTCCCCGGGTCACGCGTGCTCGTCAATATGTTTGGCGGAAAGCGCAAAAACATGACGCTGGGATTCCCAACTAATCTGGACAAAGTGGCGCTCAGCAACGCGTTCGCCAGCGTGTATCGCGGCGACAAGAAACTGATCGCGCCAAACAAAGTCGAAGACGGCCCCGTGTTCGAAAACGTTATGATGGGAGACGATGTCGACCTTGAAATTTTTCCGACGCCGCACTGGCATGAAAAAGATGGCGGCCGGTATATTGGCACGGGCTGTTATCATGTCACCCGCGATCCTGATACGGGGTGGGTCAATCTTGGTTCCTACCGGGTGATGCTCCATGGCAAACAATCGGTGTGTCACAACGTGCTACCGGGACGACACGCTGACATTCATTTCAAAAAATATAAGGACCGCGGAGAACGGATGCCCGTGGCGATCGTTGTCGGCGGCGACCCTCTAACCTTCATCATGGGGGGGTGCGATATTCCTGAAGGCGTTTCAGAATACGATGTCGCCGGCACGCTGCGCGGCAAGCCGCTTGATATCGTACCTGGCCGCGTCACCGGCCTGCCAATTCCGGCTAATGCCGAAATTGTGCTCGAAGGGTATGTCGATGGCGACCGAATGGAGCCAGAAGGCCCATTTGGCGACTGGACCGGCACCTATACCGAAAAGGGCCGGGTCAACCCGGTGGTTGATA
>Ga0302134_10001033_pt1 | contig 12840 bp, 13 predicted proteins | sample CB9_SCM_MG_FD_203123 | JGI IMG/M metagenome (GOLD analysis project Ga0302134, IMG submission 203123) | Marine microbial communities from Western Arctic Ocean, Canada - CB9_SCM | ecosystem: Environmental > Aquatic > Marine > Oceanic | place: Canada: Western Arctic Ocean | collected 2017-09-19
GTGTCGCTTGGACCAGTTCTTAGACATCTCTTTGAATGGGTTGAAAACAATAGTCCCTAGGTGTGTTTCAAAAGACCTCCTTTTGATTAGGCGTCCTTGCAAAGGCTACCCATGCGTCACCCGTCCGTTAGAATGGGCTCTAAACCATTAACGAAGCCAATATACGCTCAATAATCAAACATAAGCGCCGACTAGACTAACTATCATCAGAATTGGTAGGACTATAACTGGAAGCTTAGGTATCGAGTCTGTGTACCCTCTAAATTTAGCACCAACTACGGTTGTGAGGAATAGTGCTAATGCAACGGCAGTTGCTGTAAGCAGAGCAGCCATAGAATCGGCGTCATCCATTGTAAAACTGCAAATCAAATTTATGGCAGAAATAGCGAGTACCCCCCCGCCAATAGCCATCCGCATTGCATTCATTTCGCCTAGAGCGCTTTCGTGAGCCTCTTTACCGAATATATCCTCATTGAATCCCTTAGGGTCAATATTCATTTTCATTCCAATTAGCAGAGTTACTGCTCCTACAATCTGCATGGCTATTGCTTCGTCCATGCTGTGTGCTCTTCAAGTCAGCATATAGTGAAAACTGGAGCAATATCAATTATACATCAGTTTACAATATTAATTTCCAAAGCGGTTATGCTAGAAAATATTTGATACCAACATTCACACTGTTGTAAAACCCAGGCTTTGCGTGGCCACTGGTAGTTGCTAAAAAGACCTCTAAATTATATTCTGCTTTGTTTTAGAACAGATATGAGTGCAAATAAACGCCGACTTGTCCTCCATATCGCTACGAGTTCTGATGGTTTCATAGCAACCAAAGATGACGGTTTAGATTGGCTTCCACAACTAGGTGATTCCGAAGACTATGGCATCGCTGACTTCATGCAAACAGTAGAATGCGTAGTCATTGGAAGAAGAACTTGGGATGTAATTAATCAATTTGAGGAGGAACAGTTTCCAGAATTTGAGCGCCATATCCTTTCTCGCTCAACCCATCAAGGAATTATGTTTATCAAACAATTAAAGAATAAGTCAGGCAAGGATATTTGGCTTCTAGGTGGTGGAATTCTCAATGGTGAATGTCTTCAAGCAAATATAATTGATGAAATCGTGATTACCCAATTCCCGCTTCAACTAAATGAGGGGATACCCGTCTTTGGACCCCTAGGGGTAGATTTACCAGATACATGGGAGATTGAAAATCAAACCGGATTTGCAAAAGGGGTCACCCAAACCAAGTGGAAACCTGTTGTAAACATCGATTAGCCTTTGCAACCATTACGCAGACACTGAGAATGTCAATAATCAGGTGATTATGGGTTTTCGAAATATTAGTTTATTTCTATTCTTTCTGTTCTATTATCATCGAACTCGAAAATATAAATATCTGTGTCTCCATCCTGAGAAAAACCAACATTAGTTATATTTAGTTCGATATTGATAATGGTCTCAAAATTGACGTTTTCACCCTCCAATTGATAATTGAGAGTTGTAATCGGGCTGACTTCGTTGAATGTTGTAGACTGCCACCCCCTCATTGGGTCGTTTGAACCATGATAGACATTGAATTCAGATATCTCATTCAACTGCCTTAATACCAAACTGGTATTGTCTATCGCACTTGACAGGGATACATTATTTACATCAGAATAATCAACAGACACGTCTTTGCCAATATTGAAAGTTTGTGTATATTCATGATGATCATTGGACTCGATTTGATCATGGAAATAAATTGCGCCGTCGTTGAAAAATATTACGCTCCTAGTCACTTTTACTCCTTTGTACAGAGTGTGACTGGCTTTGACATAACTATAATTTGATGTAATTAAATAATTTTCAATGACGGATTTACCAACATTATCTGGGTTCTTGACATTATAGGATTTATCATCTACTGCAATTGAATTATGGGCGAATACACTTCTAATAAAGATTCGATATGGGTCATCTTCAACGAAATTGTACTTCCCAGAATCGACAAAGAAATCTGTCTGTTGGTATGTCAATACAAATGACAAGTCGTCACCCTGTTTATGTACGCTTGAATGAAAACCATTGAATAAAGCAAAGTAGATTGGTGATGCAATTTCCCAGTCATTCTTGAAAATTACCACACCTGCGTCTTGGTATACGATACTATTCTCAACAATCTTCTCCCCTTTGTTTCCATTACTCGCCAAATACAATAGATGTTCATTCGTGATCTCACTTTCTGAAATGCCTAATACATAATTACCAGTTGAATCCCCCACTAACGGAACCGTACCATCAGGTTTGGCAATATGCACCAAATATTCCTGCATTCGGTAAATTGTAGAATCCAATTCGACGTTAATAATGTTATAATGATGATTAAATTTCGAGATGCTCATGAATAATTGCAATACTAAATAATGATACGCAGCGCTATGTTCTTTGTGAACACCAGTGGGCGTGACACTTGTTTCCAAATGGATTGAAAGTCTTGAAACAGCTACCTCTAACCACTCCTCGCTGCTCTCAAATACTGGAAATAAAACTGCTAACTGTATCAACGCCCTATCTTGATAGATGCCATGATTGTGTCCCCAGAAATAATTAGTCTTTTTTGCAGTATATTCGCCATGCTTTCTCAGCATATTGAGAAATTCGTTGCCAAATTCATCATCAAATATCTGTGAATTCCGATAATGATCCCAGAAATAAATGAATGTCGTTATTCTATTGGCTGTGCTATGGTCATCCCATGCTCTTTCGCTTGACTGATTGCTGGGGCTTGGGTTGTGTTCAATCCAACTCTCAATAAACCATTTGGACTTCTCAAGATATAATGTATCTCCCGTCAATTCATATGCGTTAATCAAGTAACTCACCATTCGCAAACTATGGTAATAGAATTGCCAAGTCCAGTCATCAAAAGGGTCTTCAGACCAGTCCAGTTCGTCTTCATCGTAGACAAAAGAATCCCAATACCTGAGAAGAAAGATTTCATTATTATTGATTAATTTGTCAGCAATTCCAATGGACGCATTACTTGCTGGTGTTCTTTTAATGTAGTAATGCTCATCATATTGGTCCCACACTTGATTGGCAGCATCAATGTCATATTCAACAAAGTCATTACCTATGCTGAAGCATCCAGACAATATAGAAAATAGGAATATGCCCACCATGGTGAGAGATTCCATTTTGGCCATACTGTTCGATTCATTGAATTATACTTGATTGTTTTCCCTTAGGACTGTTAAGTGGTACTTTGTGGAAGATACTTCTTCAAGTTGGAGCCGCTGGTACCCACGGTATGGGCACCTTTGCATCGCTTCAGTGGCTCAGTCGTTTCCTCGATGAAACACCGGGTGATGAAGAGGTTGGAGGACGCCCCCGCCAAGTACCGAACGCATGCTGGTCACGCGTCAAACCAACTACTGCACCCGCACCTCAACTAATGCTGTGGTCGGACGAGATGGCAGGGCAGCTTGGGCTTGATCGGCCTGACGGTGGTATACTTGGAGGCGGGCCGGTCGTCAAAGGTATGGACCCGTACGCTCAGCGCTATGGGGGCCATCAGTTCGGAAACTGGGCCCATCAACTCGGTGATGGTAGAGCCATCACATTGGGAGAAGTTCAATTGAAAAGTGAAGTATTGGAATTACAACTCAAGGGCGCAGGGCGTACGCCTTACTCTCGCTTTGCAGATGGGAAAGCAGTGCTTCGTTCTTCGATTCGTGAATTCCTCTGTAGTGAAGCAATGCACCATTTAGGCGTACCCACTACCCGTGCATTATCATTGGTGACAACCGGAGAAGCAGTGCTTCGAGACATGGTATATGACGGGAATCCAGCGCCAGAGCCTGGGGCTGTTGTTTGCCGTATTGCCCCAAGTTTTCTACGCTTTGGAAGTTTCCAAATTCATACGGCATCCGGTGATGAGTCAACGCTACGAGCCTTAGTTGACCACACCATTAAACATCATTTTCCTGAACATTCAGTTCACGATGATGCGGCCCGTATAGCATGGCTTACCCACATTGCAGAACAGACTGCAGAAATGATTTCGCATTGGATGAGGGTCGGCTTTGTCCACGGTGTGATGAACACTGACAACATGTCCATTCACGGTTTGACTATCGACTACGGGCCATACGGGTGGTTGGAAGATTATAATCCGGGGTGGACTCCAAACACCACTGATGCTTCGAACCGCCGGTATCGATACGGCCAACAACCGCAAATTGGTGCATGGAATGTGGCGAGATTTCTTGAAGCTGTGGTCCCATTGATGGATGAACCGGAGTGTTTGCATCAAGCACTTGATGCCTACACCGAGGCATTCGACGAATATCACAACAGTATGTGGGCCGCCAAATTAGGATTGGAAGTAATCACTGCAGCGGATGAACCGCTGATCCAAGATTTGAACGCATTACTGCAAAAAGTTGAGACAGATATGACGATTTTCTTTCGCTTGTTGTGTTCCATTGAAGCACCTCATATCGGTTCTCTTGTCGATGCTTTTTATGATCCTTCAAGCGTTCCAACTAATCAATGGGATGCTTGGCTGCAACGTTGGTGGTCACGTGCCGAAGGTTCGCCGAATCGTTCTGCAATGCGTAAAGCCAATCCGAAGTATGTGCTGAGAAATTGGATGGCGCAACTAGCGATTGATGCTGCAGAGGCAGGTGATTTTTCAATTGCTGAACAACTTTACACCTTGCTTCAAAACCCTTACGATGAACAGCCCGAACATGAAGAAGAATGGTTTCAGAAACGCCCAGAGTGGGCTCGAAATCGCGTGGGTTGTTCCATGCTGTCATGCTCAAGTTAGGCTCTCTTAGCATCACGATGTCGCTGTGGAGCATGACTGCCCCTATTTGACGGGATTACGTATTAGCATAGTAACCGACATTGATTCGTGATGAAGAATCCCCGCTTCAGAGAATTTATGTCTTTCATGGAACCGCATGGAGTCAGGGTTTGGCGGTTTTAGACTAACTTCTGCTGCGACTGGAAATTTAAGTTCAGAAGCATGTTTGAATACTCTCTCATAGAGAAGAGAACCTATCTGTTTATTCCTATGCTTTTGGGATACTGCTATTCGATCAACATAAAGAAAATCTTGATAGTTTTCATTGAACCAAGCATAGTTTAGACTTCCATATCGTGTCCGAGGTAGTAAACATATCACAAATCCAGTTAGTAGTCCATCTTCATATGCACCAAGAGATAGTTCTGAGAGAGTTAAGAGGTCAGCGATTTCTTCCTGTGAAACTTTACCCGTTCCGGGTAACCCTTCTTCATTAATGCGCCATAACGAAGGGATATCATCGCTGCAAAGGTTACGTATGCCCATGCCTGTTGCTTGTGATATCAAGTATTAAGTTCTCGTAATTGATTACAAGAAAGCGCGTTTTCCTTATTCGTCTTCTAGGTGTTCTAAGATTTGCCTATTTTGAATCATCTTAAACAAATACCAACAAGCCAAACCAGCCAATAAATGCTTAATCGTATGCCCACTCATAATATTTAGAATCTCGAAAACTTGCTTATCAGCCAATTCAAAAATCGTCGCTGCAAGGAATAATCCAAGCGCTATGAAGTAATCTTTGCTTCTATCATAAGCCCCTGTTGTAAAAACTAATAATACTACAATGAAAATAATTGGTTCATGCTTGAAGAACATATATGGGCGTAAATCTCCAGTAAAATGCCAAAGCAAAATACTGCTAATTCCTATTGCCACCAATGGCCAGTGCACCTTTTTTGCTATCTCAACACTCCATCTATCCGAAATAACAAGAGATGTTAGGGATGCAAAAACAATCGTCATAGGTAGGCGATCCCAAACCATGGTGTCATCGTCTGGGGATAGATGATACCACATTGAACCGAAAAATATTAGGATTATTCCTGAGAATAGAGTGGTAAGCATTGTTAATTCAAATGGATCTCTGTAGCCTTTTTCAATCCTCTTCATATCTTTGACCAAGGCGATTCCAAATGCGCCTGGAATCAATAAAGCAATATTGGATAGAACATCAAAGGCGTTTGGAATTCCAAAGATTGTTCTGGCGTCTGAAAAGTCATGGTACCATTGAGGCTGCTCTAACCTGCCGACACCGATTAGGCCGAGAATGAAAATGAATGTTGAAGCGATTAACATCCGTTTGATGAACACTTCATCGTGTTCCATCAAACCACCTCATTCCTTGGGTCCGCACATTTCCTCGGGTTTTATCCACTCATCAAACTGCTCGTTGGTTAGCATTTCTAATTGCAATGCGCTTTGGCGTAATGTGAGATTGTTCTCGTGTGCGTTCTTTGCGATCTTGGCTGCATTATCATAACCTATATGTGGATTTAGAGCAGTCACAAGCATGAGAGAATTCTCTAGGTGGCTGGATATTATATCTTCGTTGGCCTGTAATCCTTCAACACACTTTGTTCTAAATGTTCTACAAGAATCTGTTAGAAGTTGAACGCTGTGGAGGAGGTTGTGAATCATCATTGGTTTGTAGACGTTTAATTCAAAGTTTCCTTGACTGCCTCCAATAGTTATTGCTGTATGATTGCCCATAACTTGGCAGCAAACCATGGTAAGTGCTTCGGCTTGGGTTGGGTTGACTTTTCCGGGCATTATTGAGGACCCTGGTTCATTTGCTGGGAGTGATAACTCACCATGTCCACAGCGTGGACCCCCACCTAGCCAACGAATGTCATTTGCAATTTTCATCAGTGAGACTGCCAAGGTGTTGAGGCTACCACTAACTGACACTACTGCATCATGGGCTGCTAATTGTGCGAATTTGTTTTCTGCAGTTCTGAATGGTAAGTCTGTTCGTTCTGCAATTGCTGATGCTACCATTTTTGCAAAATCCGGATGGGTGTTTAATCCGGTTCCAACTGCCGTTCCTCCAAGTGCTAAATCGAGTAATTCATCCCAAGCAGTTTCTATTCGTGAGACTCCTTTTTCGAGTTGAGCAACCCAGCCACTTACTTCTTGGCCTAAGGTTAGTGGCACTGCATCCATCAAGTGGGTGCGGCCAATTTTTACGATAGAACTCCATTGTTGTGATTTTTCTGCGAGGGTATTTTTGAGTGCTTTGAGTGAGGGTAGTAATCGATGATGCACTTCTTCTGCTGCTGAAATATGCATTGCTGTTGGAAAGGTATCGTTACTCGATTGGGCACGATTAACATGGTCGTTAGGATGGACTGGAGATTTACTTCCTAAAACTCCCCCTGCCATTTCGATTGCCCTATTGGCGATGACTTCATTCGCATTCATGTTGGTTTGTGTACCAGAGCCGGTTTGCCAGATTCTTAGTGGGAAGTGGTCATCAAGACTGCCATCAATCACTTCTTGGGCGGCTGCTTGGATTAGGTTTGAGGTTTCATCTTCGAGTTCGCCTAATTTGTTGTTGACTTCAGCAGCGGATTGTTTCAAAATTCCAAAACCGCGAATCAATGGTCGCGGCATTTTGTCATTACCTATGTCAAAATTGAGTAATGATCTCGCTGTTTGACAGCCATAGTATCGGTCCGATGGAACCTCTAATTCACCCATTGAATCCGTTTCGATTCTGACGTCTTGGCTCATACGCGTTGCCTCTTCAAGCTCTTGCGACGGTTATCATTTGCTGGGGTTGTACTGGCTTGTCCCCAGGTCCCTTCTGACAATCTTCTATTGCCTTTACTATATCCATTCCTCCTACTACTTCGCCAAATACCGCGTGCTTTCCATCTAGCCATTGGCATTCAACGGTTGTTAAGAAAAATTGTGAGCCACCGGTGTTTGGTCCGGCGTTTGCCATTGATAGCAGGCCAGGTTTGTTGTGGCTAATTGATAGTGCACCTCTTTCGCAAGGTATCTTCCATCCTGCATCCCCTGTTCCTGCTCTTGAACTTCTTGGGTCCCTTGAATGTGGGCAGCCACCTTGTAGCATGAATTGCTCAATTACTCGGTGGAAATGTAGGCCATTGTAATGACCCATGTCTACCAACTTCAGAAAATTGGCTACCGTATCTGGTGCTCTGTCCTCATACATCTGTAGCAAGATGTCTCCTGCGCTTGTTTTCATCAATACTCGTGTCATACCTTGTCCCTCCGGGCTTGCTTCATAGTCTGCGGTACCGAGGGGGTGCATCATAGTAGGGGTTGAATCCTCTCTCCCTATCTATCACCATGAAGTAAGATGAAGGTGGTTTTTGTTGATGTTTTTCCGTCTAGTGCGAAAAGGCAGATTGCTCAGCCCTCATTCTACCAAAAGTTCAGTTATCTATCCATTCCATACAGAAGCGGCATTTCTTGGCCGCTACTTTGATTGTCTCTCCACAAGAAGGGCAGGGCCTGTCGCTACTGGAATATTGAGGTTGTAAATTAGAATCCTCATCAATAGCAACATCAGTTGGGATGAATCCGGTCGGAGGGCCTGTCGGAGGGCCTGTTGCACCTGTACCTCCCACTGGACCTGATGAACCTGCATCTCCTACCTCGCCTACTGGGCCTGCATCTCCTTCCGCCCCATTCCAGGCTTGTTCTGCCAATTCCCCTTGTGGGTCAGTGAAGTCCCCTATTGACCTCCCTCGTACTCTATCAAAGAATGCATCAACATTAGAGACTTGATCATCTTCATGGATTTCTTCAATGATTAGTTTTGGTGCTTGTTCTTGTTCCTGTGGTGGTGGGACTAGGTGGCTTTCGGCTACCATGTTCTTCCTACTCTTTGGTGGGCCACGCTTTGGTTTTGGAGGCGAATTGGGGGCTGCTCCTGGTTGACTGCTATTATCGGCTGTGGACAACTCATTGTCAGCCGTGGCTAACTTGTAATCAGCAGGGCTTAGGAAACCCTTGAATTCGCCAGTTACATCATTCACTATGACGGCGTCAGGTTTCTTTTCGAGTAGTAATTGAGGCAATCCTAAGAGCGGAGTTTTATCGATGATTTCAAGGATATTTGTTCCCATCCATCTATCGACGTTGCCTTTCTTGACTTTTTGGCCATCGGCCTCAAAGCGTTGAATATCTTCATTATCTACTGCACCGATAATTTTTCCTGATTTTTTATCTTGCACTAGCATCGCAGAGTTTGGGTTTTCTGCTAATATTTTGATTGCTTTTTTCATAGACGTCTTGCTTGGAATCAAAACAAATTCATCGCTCACATCGAGGTCCTCTACCAACTTCAACTGCTTCACCTTAGCCTGTGAGGGTGGAACCCCCTCAATTGACTTGCTATGATTCGTTATTATCATTATAGTAGTAACTATCAAACATGAATGGCCGTCTGTATTGAATCATAGGCAAGGAGAAAGAGGTCAAACCAGATTAGGATTTGGCCGGCTAGATGTGTATGTTATCTATCGAAGCGTATCAAACACAAGAAGTGATGAACATCGACCAGTATGGATATCACCTCTATGAATTTATTGAAGATAAAATTGACGACGTTGAGGATGCCGTTCAGGATATCCGTGAAAATATCGAAAAATACGTCTAATCTTCACTTTCAGGTTTTTTAGGAAGTGGAACAGAGCCAGGTAATGGTACCGAGCCAGTGTTAGAAGGCACGGGAGCGGGTTTTTGAGGGCTATCATCTACTTTTGCATAGCCGAGGTTTGTTGGCGCCTCATGGACAAGGTTTGTTCCTGTATTCACCGGTGCTTCGCGTACCGATTCAACTTCGCCATCATGAGCCATGACTCCTTCAGTTGTTCTGGCCAATCCGACCACAGGGGCTTCACGTGCTTGTGGGCGTTTTGGGGCTGCCATTGGTGCTTGACGTGATTCTATTCCTGAACGTGCTGTATGTCCGGTATCTTCTATCGTGTCAAAGCCATCCAGTAGGGCTTTAGCCTTGCTTAATGCATCCTGTTGCTCATTCGATTCGTCTTCGCCCATATCTTGACGAAAACGGCTGGTGGCTTTTTGGTTTGCTACGATGAAAAAATCAAAACCCCTTCCAAATCAATATACATCTCATGGTTTCAAACGGAATCAGTATCAGATTTAGGCAAGGTCTTAGAATGTTAGTGGAATTATTTTTTCTTTCTTAAGTTTCGTAATTTTTCTCTTAGGTCTTGTTTTGAATTACTTGTCAATTCAGTTCCCTTCATTCGCCTGGCTAGCATTTCCTTTTCAAAAACGTAAATCTCTCCTAATTGAGTGCCGACAATCGCCAAGTTTTCATTACCATTAATTGAAGAAACTTCAGAGGGGAAATTAAGTTGTAAGATACTCTCACATTGATAATCCAATACTTGTATATCATTTCCATTTATCAGCCAGAACCCCCCGTCTTCAGAAACCGGTGAGAATGAATCACATGCTTCACTCGAAGTTGGAAATTGTTGTTTTCCTTTTTCTTCTACTTTAGAATTAAAGCTGGATAAATTTCCATCTTCTTCTAAGACTGCAAAGCCATCAGAAGTGCAAATAACGGTTTTGATTCCATCGTTCAATTTAGTGAGGTTTTCAACTTTTGATTTAATTAATCTTGATACTGAACCGTTTGCATGGCCGAAGAGGGTTGCACTTCTACCCTCAACACCACAAGATACAGGGTCATCTTTTGATAATTCAAACCATTCACCTTCTCCTTCATCTGAGAATACCAACAACCCACATCTAGGCCTTCCTAGTCCTAAACAGGCTTTTCCGTCGATTAGACTCATATGCCAAGGGCGTTCATCAAAACGTTGCACACTTTGTTCTTCACCTTCAAAATTAAACCTCCAATAGGCACTTTCCATAAAATCTCCATGTTCAATGTCAAAGACCGAACTTGTAGCATGTATTATTCCATCTTGGCCGATAATGACCGCGTCTGCAGAGCCTTCCAATTTTTTACTCCATAATTGCCTGCCATCATTATCAATAGCAACTAATTCCAACCCCATACAGGCTACTTGGAAATCTTCTGAAACGGCTATGCTGGAGACGCGATCTGGTCCGTCAAAGCTCCATTTTAGATCTCCTTCCTTATCCCAACAAATAAGATTTCCAGCCCAGTCTCCAATTCGTATTTCATCTCCATCAAGATGGATACAAGATATTTGTTCAGGTAATGACCTCAACATCCAGTTGCAAATACTTGCATCAAGCGAAGGAACTGGTGCCGCCATAAACTCCACTAAAGAGGTCGAGTGAATAAGCCGAACGGGTGATTGAGCAATCCTACTCTCTGCTTGGTACTGCGAATGATAGGGCGATAGCAAGCAAACCAAGTAGACAAGAAGTGTAGTAATGTCCTTGAGTGAAAAATACCACTACTGCCCCCGTGCGCAATAATCCGCGAGAACCGTTTCTAAAGCCAATAGTTGCAAACACTGCGGCAAGAACTGAGAGGCCCATGAACATGAAACCCATCATGAAGTAGAGGCTGCCCGCTCGAGGATCCATCAGCGGCATTTCCATCTCTTCTGAAGCCATATCAACCCAAGGTACGCAAGTTAAATTTTCTCCTTCACAAGACTCTTCATATTCTGCCACTGTAGGCATTAGTATATCGATTCTAGAATATCCAATAGGTTCAATTCCAGGTACTGGTGGAGTGAGCAAGATTCTGTGTTGGACTCCTTTTTCGAAATTCTCCGTATGTATCCACAATTCCGCTAGGCCGGGGTCAATGTTTTCGAAGTGAAATTTTCCGTTTTCATCTGTGGTATTCTGGTATACCGTACCATTCATGTAAACTAATTCAACTAAATATAGTTCTGCTGAACTACCATTTGGATTTGAGATTACGCCATCCAATACTGCCGAAGCGGGAGGTGCTTGCTCAGAAAATCTGTAGATGAATTCATGTGGCCTGACTAAACCTGATTCTGGTGTAGCGAAATCGAGGCCATTGACGAATCCTAAAGTAGCGGCTATCATAATTAGAATTGCTAATGCTCTTGCTTGAACACTAATTGGTGTATCCGAGGGTAATACGATACTGGCCTGACTGCTCTCAAAGACTGTATCTTCTTCTGGGATTTTCGTCAATGTTCCGGTCTGCTCCACAATACCGCGAAGGGTAGTATGACTTCAAGCACTTCGTCTCGCTAATTATTGCATTTCAAAACGAGTGGGGTGCCTTGATATCAGTCTGTCAAGGTCTAATTTTGGAATGCGCATTTCGATTTCAAACCCTTGTTCTCCATTATCGATTTGAGAATCCATTTGACCGCATTCATGGAGGTCGTGCAATAATCGCTCGATTGGAGTTAAGTCTTTTTCAGTTTGATGCCTTAGATGAAATCTGAGTGGGGGTCCGATTAATTCATCGAGTATACATTGGCACAATTCCTCCAATCCTTGCTCGGCGATTGCACTAACTTCAGCGATTACTTCAAGGCAATTCTCTTCTACAAGGTGATATATCTCATCGATGTCCTCTTTGAGTAAGTCTATTTTACTCAATACAACACCAGTTATTGGTCTATCATCATCATCCATTCTTTCCAATAAATCACGCCGTGAGGTCTTTAATTTACGGTCAATTTCTGATAATGAGTCACCGGCATCTAAGACCAGTAATAGTAAATCACATTCAAGACTCTCGGCTAAGGTTGCTTTGAAAGCATCCAATAGTTCAGCCGGAATTCTATCAATGAAACCAATCGTATCGGCCATCAATACACGAGGACTAGAAAGCATCCTTCCCACTGTTGTTTCTAAGGTTGAAAATAATCGGTCTTCGATTAGTACATCTTTTCCGCTCAGAGCCATGAAGAGTGTCGATTTGCCAGCATTTGTATAACCAGCAAGTCCAACTGTAGATACCCCAGACCTCTTTCGTTGCCGCCTTCTCTCGGCTTGTGAGCGGGCATGCTTTCGCTGTTTCTTCTGGACTGCCACTACTT
>Ga0302134_10001035_pt1 | contig 12813 bp, 9 predicted proteins | sample CB9_SCM_MG_FD_203123 | JGI IMG/M metagenome (GOLD analysis project Ga0302134, IMG submission 203123) | Marine microbial communities from Western Arctic Ocean, Canada - CB9_SCM | ecosystem: Environmental > Aquatic > Marine > Oceanic | place: Canada: Western Arctic Ocean | collected 2017-09-19
TTGCATGGCCTCAAATGCACCTCGGCGAACGTCCTCTTCATCATGGTACACACGCATGACCTCGTTGAAAGCACCAGCGAATACCGGCTCCGAAATATAGGCAAAACCCCCAGGCTTTAGCACCCGATGGATCTCCATTAGTGCGTCGTCCATATTCTCAAGCGGTACGTGATGTAGTGACTTAAACATCAAGACGATATCAAAACTAGCATCCGGCTCCTGAATATTCTCAGCGCCGTAAGACTTGAAGGAGATTTTGTCGAGACCGGTGAGATCCAGGTTTTTGCTGTGCTGAACGGTGTCGACTTCTGCCGCAACGATTGCGGCAACATCTTTTCGCTCCGCAAGGATTTGCGTTTTTTCCGCAGCACCACAACCCAGTTCGAGAACCCGTGCACCATCAATTGGTAGCATACGTTCTAGTACTGCGGACTCATCAATCACATCCTGCACATCCGGACCGACAAGTGACATAGAACCACTGAGGTTGTTCACGTTGTTCTCCAAGAGCTGGCGAGAAATGCAGGATACCAGCCGAGGTCACCGGTGCAAATGAAGGATGGACAAGTTAACCGCTCAACGCCGACTCAATATCAGTCAGAAAAAAGTCGTTGCCCTTATACAGCAGAGGGAGATGAAGTGACCTGGCTAAGGCGTATGAAAAACAGTCACCGAAGTTCAGTTCAGCTGGATGTTTTCCTTTACCAAATTCAAGGTACGCTTGTCTGGCAATGTCAGCCTGCTCCCTGGTTACCGGTTCAATTTGAATTGCAGCTCTTGCGATTAGCGCATCAAAATGTACCGGCTTTGCTGATGTGGAACACTGGGTGCTTTTCCACATGGGTATAAGTAATGATTTTTCAGTCTCAGGATGACGTAATCGCTTTAAAACACATTGGGTTAGCCGTATCAGTATTAGTCGGCGTCATGGCCGTCCTGAAGATTGGGATGGATTGCATACACCGAATTTGAGATCATCCAGCAAATACTCCAACTGGATATGAGGATACCAACTATCCCATCATCGTTGGCAGCAAGAGGGATTTGTGGAAGAGCTGATATTCGAAGGTCTTAAAGTAGTAGAAGTGTCCAGTTGGATCGCAGCGCCTGTAGCGGGGGCGATGCTAGCCACTCGCGGGGCTGAGGTGACGAAGGTGGAGGTACCCGTTGATGGCGACGGCTACCGCAATTTTTCCACGCTGGTATTTACACCGAATGCTGATACCAACTACACCTGGTTGCTGGATAACCATCATAAGCGTTCTATTACCATTAATCTGAAGACTGAAGAAGGTACGCAGATACTGCACAAGATGATTGCCGAATGTGATGTCTATATCACCAATCAGCCGCTTGGCATGCGACGCTCATTCGGTCTTGATTACGAGGATATCCGACACCTGAACGAACACATGATTTACGCTTCACTTTCGCCCTACGGGGAGCAAGGACCTGATCACGAGCGCGAAGCTTTTGACCTGGCTGCCTACTGGAATCGCTCTGGCCTCCTGAACAAGATGCAACACGAAGGAATCGAGCCTGTTCAGGCCGTGCCCGGCATGGGGGATCATCCAACAGGCGTTGCACTATACGCCAGTATCGTGACAGCCCTACTCGCCCGCGAGCGCACCGGCAAAGGCACCAAAGTACACACATCACTCTTGGCAAATGGTATTTGGTCAGCGTCCTGTCTCTTGCAGGCGAAACTGGCAAACGCTGATTTTTCACACGTTACCCGCCAAAGGCTTACGGGGGCGGTATACGAAGCCTCTGATGGTCGCTGGATTCAGATTAGTATGGTCAGAACACCAGAGGTCCTAGATACCCTGATGATTGCCATGGAAGCATTCGACCTAATTACAGACGAGCGTTTTGTCACAATCGAGAGTCGCCAGGAACATGCCGATGCTTTCACGAAGCTGCTGCGCGAGCGTTTTAAAACACGACCAAGTCACGAGTGGATACAATTGCTGCGTGTCGAACACGATTTACCCGTTGACCTGGTTGCGACCTTTGACGAAGTAGCCACAGATCCACATATTGCGCTGAACAATATGGTATCAGAACCCGCAGAAGACATCGGCATGGATCGGGTTATCAGCGACCCGGTCAATGTCGACAGCATACAAAAGCTCGCAGCGAAGCGCGCACCCGATATGGGAGAACATACCGATGATGTTCTGCAGGAACTTGGCTATAGCGCTGACGACATTGCTAGCCTGCGAGACAACGGTATCGTTTAACCATCAGTTAAAAATTAAACCCACACATTCGTCATCAGATTCAGAAAGTGAACCTGTTGAAGCGCCGAGCCTACACACCGCTTGTGAATGAAGTCTCTGTCCGGCCAATAACTTCTCTTAGTAACAGCTATTGTCAGCGTTTCGTCAACTCGCCACATATTGGTTGACCCAATGCAGTTCTACCGCAAGAATTGCCGTTACATTAGGGATCGGTTCTTTTTGCTCGGCAGATCCAACGATTCTAGAAGAGCGATAAAAGGACCAAACTCAATGAGAGATCTCGATCTAATCAGCGGATATCTGGATGAGGTCACCACGGTGCCGCCACAGATGAGCTTTCGCAAGATGTTCCGGCTGGCGCTCAAAACCTGGCCCTATATGCGACCCATGCTCAAACACCTATTGGTGATCCTGGCGTTGTCTTTTTCCGGTGGTCTGGTCGCAGTGGTGACCGGATTCGTGGGTGTGGATCTGTGGACCAACAAGGTCCTCGTTGGTGAAAAGCTGCAGCCTATACAGGCAACTGTCCTCTTCGTCGGTGATGAATATGTGACGACAGACTCAGAGAAACTGGGAGAACGGCAAGAACCAAATCAAAAGAAAAAAAGTGCTGACATTGCAGACAAGGAATCTGAGCTAACACCAGATCAACGTAAGACAGTTCGTAATCGCCTGATCATCTGGGGAATTATTAGCGGCGTGATCGGGGGGCTGCTCGGATTGGTTGTCTGGTACTACACCACCTGGATCTGGCAATCCATAAACCAGAACCTACGCGTGGCCATGGCTGAAAAGGCAGAATCTCTTTCTCTCCGATACCACGACAACAACCGCGTTGGCGATGCCATGTATCGTGTCTATCAGGACAGCGCACAGATCGTCAATCTACTGCAGAGCGGTGTCATCAGCCCATTCATGACGATCTACGGTCTCGTGATCGGTCTCTTCTTTGTGGCAGCATTTGACCCCTTGTTCGCCCTGCTGGTGGTGTTGACCGGCATTCCTATCGGCTGGCTCGCCGTGGCGACAACACCACGAATACGGCAACGATCACTGGCCAATCGCCAGGCCAACAGCGAACTGACCTCGCGTTCCCAGGAGGTGTTCTCGGCCATAAAAATCGTCAAGGCAAATCACGCAGAAGCTCGTGTGTTCGATCGCTTCAATGCCGACTCCAGACGCGCACTCAATACCGCGTATTTTCTGCGACTGGATATGGTCTTGATTACCCTGGTGGTGGCCCTGCTGGGTGGCGGCATGGTGATCCTGACGGAATACATCATGGTGACCTGGGTCATAGCGGAGCGCGAGACGTTTTTGGGTGCCCTGGTCGCAACATTTATTGGATTCGTTATCTGGAACTATGGGGCATTCTCCATCGCCAAAGGTCGTGTCGCAGGGGCCATCTGGGGCGCCCGCGGGCTCCTGGGGATCTGGATGCGCATGCAGGATCTATTCATTGCGCTGGAGCGGGCGTTCTTTCTGCTGGATCTGGAGCCCGAAGTGATAGACCCGGATAGCCCGGTTGCCTTTCCCGTTCCCATCAATCGTGTGGTATGGGAAAGCGTGTCTTTTGGCTACACTAACGCCAAACCAATCTTGAACGCTGTCGATCTTGCGGCCAGTACAGGTACGGTGACCGCCATCGTTGGGGCCACGGGTTCCGGAAAATCCACATTGATGTCGCTGTTACTGAGGCTATACGACCCAGGTGAGGGCCGCATATGTGTCAACGACGTAGATTTGCGGGATATGGCCATTGATGACATCCGAGCCCACACGGCCATTGCACTGCAAAAGAATGTCCTGTTCGCCGATACTGTTGCGAACAACATAAAATTCGGCACACCCCAGGCCGACCGTATGGCCATTGAGGCCGCCGCGCAAGTGGCCTGTGCCGACGATTTTATCGCGGAGATGACCAACGGTTTTGACACTGAACTGGGAGAGCGAGGCGGGAAACTGTCGGCAGGGCAACGCCAGCGTCTTTCAATTGCCCGAGCGATTGTGCGCGATACACCCATCCTGATCCTGGACGAACCAACAGCATCCCTGGATGCGCGAACCGAACAGCGTGTGCTCGAAAACCTGTCAAGCTGGGGAAGCGACAGGATTATCTTCTTGATCACCCATCGGCTGTCCACCATCCGCAATGCCGACCAGATCGCGTTTCTGGAAAGTGGTCAGATCGTCGAGCTGGGTCAACACGAAGAATTGATGACGAGAGAGGCAGGGCGGTATCGAGCGTTTGTCAATGCAGAAACCGTCGGCAAGCCAGAGAGTGAAGACCATGAGTAAGGCCACTGCATCCCGGAAGGGCTCTATTATTGGCGAGGTCTTCGGCAAGAATAAATTTGATGACCGGGTAGATAAAGAAACTGATATCACAACCATCGAGACCCTCAGGATCATTGGTCGTTGCGTTAAAATGTTGGCCTCTGTAAAGGGACTGTTCTGCGCCAAGTTTCTACTGCAGCTTGGGCTTGTTTTTCCCGGATTGCTGCTGCCATGGATGGCCAAGATCGTCATAGACAATGCCGTGCTACAGCGCCCCATCGGGGGTACGGAAGTTGTGTATCCACCCTTTATGAATCCAATACTCGCACTGGTAGAAGGGAAGGATCCAGTTGGCATCATGCTGATACTGACGACAATTTATTTTCTGATGCTGATTACCATCGGCAGTCGTACTGGTGGTACAGGAGCAGGCTTATTGCAGGGCCGCGAGGCATCCTCTCAGTCCGAGAATACACTCAGTGCCGGTTCAAGCAGTGGCGGCGGATTGTGGGGGGTAGTTGAGTTCATGGTTCACGTACGTATGACCCAAACGATTGGGAACAATTTGCGCACGCGTCTGTTCGATCGACTGACCCGATTGCCCATGAGCGCGCTGGACGACCAGCGAATTGGTGATTCCGTCTATCGGGTGCTTCATGACGCACCGGAAGCACCGGAACTGGCTTATCTCACAGTTCTTTATCCCTTTTTCGCCCTGCTGGGCGCCATCATCAATCTGTATATTCTGCAGTACTCTTTTGGCGCGGTGGCCCCGGAATTAATCTGGATTGCCTGGGCAGCAATTCCCATGGCATTCCTGACTACTTTCCCATTTTCTGGCGCCTTGCGCCGTACCAACCAGAACAAACGTGCCGCAGGTTCAGCGACAACCAACACCATGGAAGAATCCATGAGCAACGTGGCGGCGATTCAAAGCCTCGGCGCAGGTCAACAGGAACAGAAACGTTTCGCGGCCAATAGTGCGGAGTCGTTCTTGCGGGAACGCTACACGACAGCAGTCCTTATTGCGATCATTGGGCTAGCAAGCGCCATATTCGCGGTCGCGGGCATCTACGTGTCCATTATTATTTCTGACAGGGTCATTGAGGGGGCAATGTCGCCAGGAGACTTTGCCGTATTGCTTGGTGTCTATGGTGGTATTGCAGGTTCGTTTGGCTACTTTGGTATCCTCTGGATAAAGCTTCAGGACAGAGTCGCGGCTGTCCGTCGTGTTTTCTTCTTCCTCGACTATGAATCTGAAGAAGACCGCCTGGGCGGCGAGAAACTGGATCGCATTTCAAAGGGTGTGCAGTTCAAGGACGTCAGCTTTGCGTATCCCGATGATCATGCTGCGCTCAGCAACATCGATCTGGATTTACAGGTGGGCGAACTAGTGGCTCTGGTGGGTCCAACCGGCGCCGGGAAGACATCACTGGCTTATTTAATTCCATCGATGTTGACGCCAACGTCAGGGCAGATCCTGATTGATGGTCATGACATCATGGATCTCGACATCGGATCACTTCGCGAACAGGTTACCTATGTCTTCCAGGAGCATCTTCTATTATCAGAATCTATCCGGGAAAACCTGTTGTTTGCCAACCCCGAGGCGAGCGATGCCGATATCCTGAAAGCACTGACGACGGCGGGCTGCATGGAATTCATCGACGGTATGGCTGATGGGATCGATTCTGTGCTCGGAAGGTCCGGCGACACCCTGTCGGTCGGCCAGCAACAACGACTCTCTATCGCTCGCGGTCTGGTGAGAAACTCCAACATACTCATACTGGACGAGCCAACGGCTGCACTTGACCCTGCTACCGAGAACCAACTGGTCGCTTCCCTGCAGGCTGCGGCAGCAGATCGACTGGTCATCGTGATTGCGCATCGACTGTCAACAATACGCAAGGCCGATCGCATCGCCTTCCTGGACAAAGGCAGAATCAAGGATGTAGGAAGCCACGAGACGCTGATGTCGAACACGGATAGTGCATATCGTGAATTTGTGGAGTTGCAGGGTGGAGATAAATAGTAGATAGCTCTGCCCGCTTGACTGAACCTTCGCTCATCAGCCGGAGGCATTCTAGGCCTGTAACTCCCTCTGACTCCAGATACGCCAGCCGGTCATCAACCAGTGTTCTCATCATCACCCAAGAAAGTGAACCTGGTGGAGCTCCGGGACTGTGCCCTGCATGTGAATGAAGTCTCTGTCCTGGTGCAGCAGAATGAGGTCGTTCTCAATAGCACATTGCGCGATCAAACAATCAATAGACGAACGCACAGTAATGCCTCGCTGGCGGCACTGGAAATAAAGATCGGCTGCGGCCTCGTAACCTACAAAATCATTCTCAAAACCGTAAAATCTTTGGGTGGAGAAATAACGCTGTAAACGTGCAAATGCATCCGTGCTGCGCGCACCCTGCAGAATCTCGAGATAAATCTGATGGTTGAGGCTAACGGCCATTGGCGTTTCCAATAATCCGTGCAGATAATCAACAGCCTCGCTGCCTCTCCCCTGTATATAGTCAACCCATACGGAGGTATCGACAAGATGCGTCATTGATCCTCTTTGACCTGGTGCGTCGATTTATAGTCGTAGTCAGCACGCAGATCAGCAACGCCGCGCAACTCTCTCAAGTCCATGCGCTTTCTGTTGTCGACGAATTCACGCAGCGCGACTTCCACCAGTTCCCGTTTGGTTTTGATCTGACTTAGCGCCTGGGCCTCCTTTACCAGATCATCGTCAAGCACGATGTTGGTGCGAAATTTCATGGATATTCCTCCAACCCTTTCGATACACCTTATGATGTGTACACTAATGTGTATAGGAATTAATCACTTTATTTTCAACGAGTTAGACTTTACTTAACCGAGCCTATGCCAGGCATTCTAGGCTTGTCACCAATAACACCCTCTGATGCCAGATACGCCAGCCGGTCATCATCAAGACCCAGAAGATCTTTAAGCACCTCACTATTGTGCTGACCCAGCGTTGGTGCAGGAGCATCAATGCTGACTCTTTCACCATCAACCAGATAAGGCGCCGAAGGGTTTGGTTGGTGACCGACTGCGGCACGGTCGAGCCATTGCCAGAAGCCGCGCTCGTTGAGATGGGGATTTTCAACCAGCCTTTTGCTGCTGAGGCACATTGCCGCCGGTATGCCCGCCTGCTGCAATTTCAGCATCAGTGCCTCGGCCTCCTGACCCCTGGTCCAGTTGGCAATCACCGCATCCAGCGCTGCAACCTGATCAAGCCTCTCAGCCTTACCACCAAATCCGGCCAATTTATTGCCAACAATATGACAAAGGCTCACCCACTGGCTTTCCTCAAATATCTGTATCAGCAGCCATTGATCGTCACCCAGGCAGGGATAAACATTGTGAGGTACTGCATTCGGATGCAAATTACCCTGTCGTTCCGGATTATTGCCGGTGACCGAAGTGTGCAGAATTCCCTGGATACCCAATGGAAACATCGCTTCAGCCTGGGAAAGGTCAACAAACTGACCCTCACCCGTTTTTGACTGATGTCGCAGCGCGGTTAACAACGCTGCAGAACCATTTAGCCCCCCTACGGCATCACCATATGCAACCTGCTGCATGACCGGCGGCATGGTTTGATCTCCCTGTAGGTGAGGCAACCCTGATGACTGCTCCACCGTGGAACCGTAAGCTCTAAAACCGGCCCAGGGTCCGGTCGAACCAAATGCGGGCATGGACAACAGTATAATGTCCGGTTTCACTTCCCGTAATACTTCATAACCAAGACCCAGTTTCGGCAGCACGCCACCTGAATAATTTTCAACAACGGCGTTGGCACTCTCGATGAGCTGCAACAGCAGTTCGCGGCCGTCAGGATGCTCAAGATCCAGGGTGACATCTCGCTTGTTGCGATTCATGGTATTAAAGGCATTAGATTTTTCTGCACCATCATCACGAATCCATTCCGGTGTTGCTTCCCAACTGCGCCACCAGTCAAAGCGCTCACAACTTTCCACCTTGATCACATCCGCACCCATGTCCGCGAAGTGACGGCAGGCCAACGGCCCGGCCCAACCCATAGTAAGATCGATGATGCGAATACCCGACAGCGCCTTCATGTAACGTACTCTCCGGTATTTTCTCCAAGGGTCGCGACTCGCCCTCCAAAATACGGTGGTGTGGTAAACAGCCTGAACGGGACGCTGGGCACTGTGAGGGAATAATCACCAGTTTCTGCCGTCGTAAATGCCTGTCGAGCGTTGAACTGGTCAACATGAAACAACGCTTCCATGGTAGGCACCCGCGCCAGTGGAATCCTGGCATGCTGGCCCCGGTAAAACAGATCTTCAGCAGAGTGCAGCAGGAGTTTTTCCTTAATCATGGGCTCAATAATATCGACCGCCTCCAGCCTGCCAACAGTGGTCTGAAACAACTCCACATCCGCCAGCTCCTCCAGATCCAGAAGCGTACAGAACGCCCGCCACTGCGACGGCGTTAGCGCGGTGACACCGAGCCAGCCATCCTTGCAGGGAAACACACCAAGCGGATAGGTCGGTGGAAAGCGATTGATTCCCATGCGACTGCCTTCAATATTGAAATTATAGGCAGCCACCCCACCGACTTCCGTGAAACACATCATCGCTTCAAAGATGCTGGTTTCCACATGGGTCAGTCCCTGGCTATTATTCAGCTCCTGAGCCATCACCTGAGTCAGACTGGCAATGTACGCAGTCAGGCCGCCCATGATCTGGGCCTGGTAACCGGTGGGAATGATGGGTGGGCCATCCACCGTACCAATGTTTTTCAGCATGCCATTGAGGGCAAAACACTGACTATCAGTGCCCGTAAAGTCTTGATACGGGCCCTCACCATACCAAACCACGGAAGTACGCACCGCTGTACAATGTCGACTCAGCACTGTGTCGCCGCTGTCCAGCACCAATTGCGCAGAGCCAATCAGTGCCGCAATCTCGACCTCATCGAGTTCGGCCATCAGCACACTTTTCTTGTTGGTATTGAGGTAGGCGTGCATGGCGCTGCCATGGTCTGGAATCTGTGGTGCCAGCAAACGGGTGCTGAATCCAGCTTCAGGCTCAAGATTAATGACTTCAGCACCATAATCTGCAAATAGCTTGCCGCAGTAACCCGTGGCAATCGAGCCACACAGGTCCACTACCCGAATACCGGTTAACGCCATTTGATCCATATAATCCATATAATCCATATAATCCTCAATTACGAGTTCACGCCTCGGGAGGTAGTTCCGTATCGGAAGTTGGCCCGGTGCCCGGTTTCGAGTAGTGCGCCAATGCCTCGGTGGTGCGCTCGTATCCAAATTGAATCAGTTCCTCAGCGCGATGACAATCAGAGAACGAACAGACGTATAAAGCCGCGGATTCCTCATAGCGATGACCCACGTCGTCGGTACCCTTTAGTTGTTCCAAATGGAACGTAGTTCGTGACATTCGAAGTCATGTAGTAACTGATCGCCATCATCGGAATACATTACCAACGGATGAATATACGCATCGGGCAGGAAGCAAATGGACGCGGAAATCAGACCGCCATTTAGGAATATTTCGATAGAGGTCCGGTCGATGAGTAAACGAACGTCAAACGAGGTTGCATCAACCAGTGGGAACGCGTGGCGGTCTACCTTCGAGATTACCGTATAATGAGCTAACCGTAGTTCTCTGGCCTTCCAGTCGAATATCAGCTGTTCTCCCCGCACGATGACACGCAGAGTACTTGCGTCCTGTGGTGTGACTGTGAAAGAGACGTCCAGTAGTTTCGCATCGGTATCTACGGTCAGCTGCTGACCCCGAGACACGCTCTTTTCGGGTGGACTGATACTGCGTTCACGTAGCGTATCCAACTCACTTACCGGCCAGCGTCTTAGAGTGACATTCTTCCCTGTCCCGGAAAGGCTTAGCTCAACAGGTACCGACATCTGTTGATTGAATGGCATCTCTGGATACTGGCCGTTGGCCATCCACGATATCTGAATGCGACGGTTATCCGGCGCATCGCTCCAGGTCTGCGCCGCATAGCCATTTAGGCCCTGTTCACAGACCAGCGCTTCGGTCTCTGGTACGAACGCCTGCCCATCAAAGCTACCAACCAGATACAGGCCTTTTGCACCCCAGAAAATCCATCGTTCGGTGCCGGAATCATCTGTCAGGGGGAAAAAATCGGGGCACTCGGTGACACCGTGAAGCGTGAGATCCTGGAATCTGGTCCACGACTTCGCATCAGCGGAACGCAGCAAACAGTACTCATTTCCCGATAGATACAGCGCCATAACCCATTGACCGCTACCCTCGTGCCAGATGACCTTGGGATCGCGATTGCCTTCCGCGAAGCTCTCGACGATGGGATTACCTGAATACTTCTGCCAGCTCTTACCACTATCCGTGCTGTAAGCAAGGCACTGGGTATGCGGCTGTTTTGGGGTGACGTAGTGCCCAGCGGCGGTATAGAACACCAGTAGCGCACCTTTACCGAATCCCGCAGTCCCTGCTGAGTCAACCACAGCTGAGCCGGAAAACATGGTGCCAAGCGCATCGGGATAAAGCTTATGTTCAAGTTGTTTCCAGTGCAGCAGATCGTCACTCACCGCATGACCCCAGGTCATATTGCCCCAGATGGTTGATTCTGGATTGTGCTGGAAGAAAAGATGCCAGACACCGTCACTGTAGACCAGGCCATTGGGGTCGTTGATCCAGTTTTCTTTGGCCGTGAAATGAAACTGCGGACGGTGAAGCTCGTTGTAGTCACTCATGTGTTGCTTGTTCCTAAGTAAAATTGAGTTAGCGCAGCTACGTTACGCGCTGGGCAAATAGAGTCGTGTGGCGATGGGCGTTGCTTCAATTGTCATGGTGTGTCTTTTGACAAAATTCTCTCTGGCCTCGTTAGGCGGATTCCGCGAGGCTTCCCAGACTGACAGATCGCGATACCATGTTATCAGTAGCATCTTGCCTCGATCCGAGCTTCGATCTGATTCGGCAAACAATGCAATCGGCTCGCAATCGAATTCTGATTCAAACGTTACCCAGGCCTGCCTGGATAAGTCAGCCATCTGTGCAACATTTTTGTTTTCGACATCAAACCAGCGAAACACACAGATTCCGGGTTTTGACAATGGTTCGTGAACTGTTGGTCTTGCAGTGGGCACCAACAGGAAATGTTCCTTGACGTCCAGGCCATATCCCGCGAGAACCTGATCGATTTCATCAGTGGCATCTTCACCAATGGTGACCAGGTAAAACTCATTTGAAGCCAGTCCAAATAAACCCACAAAAAATCCAAACTGAACGTAACCCTTTTCGTATATATCCCGCTGCAATGCTTCGTAGTGGCTTTGCGCCTGTTGCAATCCGTTGCTGACTGGATCTTTTAGCTGTCTGACAACATACTGTGGCATTCGCTATCTCTACAATAAAAGTGACAATATACACGTAAGGACCTACATGATTACAGAGACCAAACTCGGAAAGATTGCCGGCATCGACAGGGATGGTGTCATAGCATTCCGCGGTATTCGATATGCCCAGGCTCCTGTTGGTGAGCAGCGCTTCAAGCCACCCGTGCCGGTTGAACCCTGGCCTGATGTCTACGATGCGACTCGATTTGGTGACGCCGCGCCGCAACTCCAGGCGGATGAAGGTCCTCAGGAAACCATCAGCGAAGACTGCCTGGTACTTAACGTCTATACCCGGGGACTGGATGATGCCAGAAGACCAGTATTATTCTGGATACATGGCGGTGGTTACATCGGTGGTTCTGGTCGCTTCTACAATGGACGGTACTTTGTCGAGGAACACGATGTCGTTGTGGTCACCATTAACTACCGGATGGGGGCCCTCGGTTTTATGCATGTGGGCCATCTGGAAGCCGGTTTGGATGAGTCCGTGAATAATGGCATCCTCGATCAACTGTGCGCACTCGAATGGACCCGGGACAATATCCGTGCCTTCGGCGGTGACCCGGACAATGTCACTATTTTTGGTGAGTCTGCCGGGGGCACAACCACTGCGATGCTACTGGGGTGTCCACGGGCGGAAGGTCTGTTCCACAAGGCCGTGGTACAAAGCCCCAACGTAGACGTGATCCCGGTCGGAGACGGCCATGAGGCTTTTACCAACCAGTGTATCGAGCGCCTTGGTGGTGACCCCAATCACAACGGTATGCAGACGTTACGGGATGCCTCGATCGAAGACATCGTCAAACTCAATATGCCAAGTGCTGGTGAAAATACTACAGCCAGTCTGGCCATACGCCGACCGGACCGCGTTAAATTTTCTCCCGCCAT
>Ga0302134_10001039_pt1 | contig 12807 bp, 10 predicted proteins | sample CB9_SCM_MG_FD_203123 | JGI IMG/M metagenome (GOLD analysis project Ga0302134, IMG submission 203123) | Marine microbial communities from Western Arctic Ocean, Canada - CB9_SCM | ecosystem: Environmental > Aquatic > Marine > Oceanic | place: Canada: Western Arctic Ocean | collected 2017-09-19
ATTGAGAGCAAAAAAATGATTTTTGGTCTTCTTGATTTAGAGAAGCCGATTATCGCTAAAATTAACGGGCATGCCATGGGTTTGGGCGCGACGATAGCGCTATTTTGCGATGTGATATTTGCCGCTGAGCACGCGCTTATTGCCGACCCTCATGTCAATGTTGGCATCGTCGCTGGTGATGGAGGGGCAATAATCTGGCCCCAATTGATCGGCTACGCGAGAGCAAAGCACTATTTAATGACCGGAGAACCTGTAGGTGCTAGCGAGGCTGTGAACATGGGGCTCATCAATTTTGCCCTGCCCGCAGAAGAGCTCAATAAGGCTGTCGACGCTTACGCGGACAAACTTGCTGCCGGCGCACAAGATGCCATTCGATGGACCAAGGTCAGCACGAATATAGGCCTTAAGCAACTTGCGCATTCCATCATGGACGTAGGGCTAGGTTACGAAATGATGACTATAAGGTCAGCAGATCACGCTGAAGGAATCGCTGCGTTCGAGGAAAAAAGAAAACCCGAGTTTGGAAAGAATAAATAATCTTAGGACTCATCCGTTGGGGGCTATCCGCCCCCAACCTTAACTGTGTGGTGCGACCTTAACTCAATAACGAACTATTACTTTTCCCGTATTTTTACCACTATGTAGAAACTCCACTGCGTTAACAGCACTATCTACTCCCTCGAATACCTCAGTGTCGATAACCGGGTCTAGTTTTCCATTAGCGACTAAGTCCACCAAGTACTGCAATTGACCAGGCAGTTCTTCAGGCCAATGCGCGAATAAGAATGCTTTTATAGATGCCGACTTCCACAATAACTTGTGGTAAATCCGCGGTGCAGTATGGTCCTGAGGGCCACTGGTATATTCAGAAACGAAACCACAGATTAAAATCCTGCCTCTTAAAGCAATATTATCGACACATGCATCGAACGTCTCTTGGCCCACCTGCTCAAAAATTAGATCGATGCCATCAGGGTATTCTTTGGAAAGCACCTCTCCTAAATTCTCTTCCCTATAATTTACAGTTCTATCGCACCCGAGCTTTTTCAAAGAATCCGTTTTTTCAGCTGTACTGCACGTACCGATAACGTGACAGCCTGCTAACTTCGCGAGCTGAATACACCATGAACCAACTCCTCCTGCAGCAGCGGTTACTAGCACAGTTTCGCCGGCTTTCATCTCGCCTACGACATTTAGTCCTACCGTCGCCGTCATACCCGCGACCGCACATCCCATTATCTCAGGAGTACACTCAGGTACTTTTGTGAAAAAAGTAACATCTCGGCAGAGTAATTCACTATATGCACTTCCGAGTTCTGGGCTCACCGCGAAATCACCTAGCGCAAACTCTGTGACGTCTGACCCAATACCGATCACCTCACCGATTGACTCACACCCAAGATCGAACGGAAAATCCCCGTCAGAAAAGTAAACACCACCCGCAATGTTTACGTCCGACGCATTTACGCCACCGTATCTATTCTTCAACAACACCTCTCTGGGACCTGGGGTAGGTACTTCAACCTCTATGACTTCTCCTGCATCACGGAAATCACGAGTGTATTTATTCGCAACGAGCTTCTTGTAAGTCTTTTCCATTTTCCCTCCAACTGAGGCACGATTATTATTGTAAATCTCTAACGTCACGGAACACGCAACCATTTCACTAACATCCATTAAACTAGGTCACCCGAAGGTTACCAACCAAAATAAGCGTTCGCGGGGACGCTTACTACCTCTCATGAATTTAACCCAGTGTAGTTGCGACCTATTTCCAAATTTCGCTCCACCAGTTTTCATTCCTTGTTTATGAGAGTATAGAAAAACATTCGGAGGTACGATCATGCTCGTTAAGCATCACAGTTTTTATTGGTTATCACTGATACTTTGTCTAGCATTCAGCAACGCTTCGGCTGAGATTGCGGAATCTTATAAATGTAAGCTGAAATCAGGTGCTACTCGCGACGAAATTCGAAAAATTGGAGAGGACTATCTGGCTGTTCAACACAGTGTAGAGTACCAAGACTTCCAGTTAACTATACTGTTCCCGAAATACGGCGCCGATATTTCTAACGGCACCTTCTATTGGAATGGCGTTTCACCAAATATTGAGAGGCTCGAGGCTGCAGTTGCTATCTGGGAAAGTACAGAAAACAAAGCTGTCTTAGAACGCTGGGTTCAAACCGTGAGCGACTGTGAGAGCGCTACTCTGTTCGAGTCAGTTAAAGTCTCTAATCAAAACAATCATTAGAAACGGACTGTAGTCTTAAAAACTTAACGCTAACATCAGTCTCGCGGAGCCAAGCGCGAGAACGCTCTAATATTTCTACGCTCAATCATCTTGAGGCTTAAGCAATTACAGCTAACCTGTCGGCCCATCTGGCATTTACCTTGCCTTCTAACCTTCCATCGCCGCTTCGCCTTCTTCTATAAGTCGATCTATGAGTCTATGGTGCAACCGAAGTCGCATCTCCTGGTAGAGTGTAAATTCGACCTTTTTAGAGCCGCTGGCTCGCAGTCCTTTTTGAACCCACGGGAGATTAATAGCGTCTTGTTCAAAAACCATAGCAAGACCCTCGCCCATCGTTTCTGAAGCCAGAGTTACTGGTTCATCAAAATCCAAATGCATAATTGGCACGGGTTTAGGTCTCGGTCCGTCCTTAGGGACTGGTCTAAGGATCACGATGTCCATAATCGACGTTTCAGGATCTAGGCCGTTGGGCCTAAAACGATATACGGTATTTTGATAGAACCCACCCCAAAAACTCATCGAAGGTGCAACGTTGTACATCAGTGAATCCGTAAACTCAGCGTCTCCTGCTTCACTGTAATCAGCGCCTGTAGTCTCCGATAATTGCTGACGCATAATCTGGGCAGCATAGGCTCGCGCACTCATACCATCGGGTACTAACAATCTCGAATCATCATCGACATCATGTTGGCCAGAGCCAAAGAATGCATCAAAGATTTCCTGTGGTGTCAGCTGCTTTTCAATATGCGGGCTCTGCACCGCATGGGCACATATCTGCCTGCCGACATACTCACTTGGATGATCATATTGAGTATTGATGTCAGCGGTCATTGGCAACCCTTGCGGATGCGTGCCAACAACATGATGGGTTTCCATAAAAGCTTCTGTCGTAGCTTTCCAGTTTGCTCGTATTTTCTTGCTAACGTGGACAGCTTTGTACCGGTCTTCCAGGTCATAACGAGCAAAGTGCTCCGGTATTGGCCCAAGGACTTCCTCCAAAGGCGGTGCATTGTGGTCCATGTTGATGAAGATAAAGCCGCCCCAAGTTGACACACGAACTTCCGGCAAACTGTGGTCGCTATCCTCCCACTGCGGGGCATCCCAGGCGAAAGGATTAATTTTTAGAGAGCCGTCCACGTTCCAAGCCATTCCATGAAATGGACAGCGGAACATTTTCGCATCGGCACCGTCACATTCAACCAACTGACGTCCTCGATGCAGGCAAGAATTATAAAACGCTTTTATATCGTTATTAGCGGAGCGAACAATTAGAAAAGAATAACCCGCAACGTCAAATACAACATGATCACCGACATTGGGGATTTCTTCTTCTCTTGCTGCCCATTGCCATATTCGCGGCCACACATGATCAACTTCTTTTTGGAAAAATGCTTGGTCGAAATAACGAGAAGTGTCGTATGACTCCAATGCGGCCGATGGATTGTCGCCCTCCCGATAAAAATCAGGAGAAGATACCGCATCCGAATCTAGTATGTCTTCATAGCTTTCTGACGGATGTCGTCCTGGCGTATATAAAATTTCTTGTCCGGTCATTTTAAGCTCTCTATATTCTTGTGTTTTTAGCCGTTACTGCAGGATTAATTTTCGACAGGAATTAAAACATATAAGAAACCCAGAATGTAGAAAGACTCGCGTCAACATAACTCTCTGGGGAGGAGTTGTTGCCAAATTAACTAAACCTGGATCGAAAAACCCACCCAATTTCGAATCTAAACTGCATAAGCAATCCCGCGACAGCGGGTTTTCTGGTGGCCTTTCTCAACCCCAAGCTAGCGGTATTTATGCTGGCGCTGTTTAGCCAGTTCCTGGATCCCGCGTTTGGCTTCAAGGAAAAAAGCGTAATGGTCGCCACCATTGGCGTTACCGACGCGCTATGGTGCTCACTGGTTGCGATACTGGTATCGCAGGCGCGTTTCCGCAGGCAAGTACAGCCAAGCGCTCGCATTGTAGACGCGATACTGGGCGTCATCCTGATCGCCCTGGCGTTAACGGTATTGTTTGCCGCGCTAACGAGCATGCAACCGAGCGCTTGAACTCAATGCAAAGTGCGCACGCGCCCAGCCATAACAATCGTCTGTAGTTTCCTCCCCAACTTCACAACCGTCCCTTACTCGTCCTCTAAGTCTCCCCAGCGAAAGACCCAAATGCCTGTAAGCCAGATAATTCAGTCCGTTACAGCCATTGACCACCCAAAGGATTATCAAGCCACATCAGTTTAAATTTGAATGAACATCACCCATTACGGTATCAGACCATTCTTTCAAAAATAGGGTTTAAAGTACCTATCCTCCTTATCTTCCCTGTTTTAGATTTAGTTTCTGTCTACCATGTCCTTGTCCAGCCGGCGCCAGGTCAACAGGAAGAACAGTGAACTAAAAGCATATAACATCGCCATGATGACCATTGCCGACTGTAAACTCTGGGCGTAGACCTCACCACAGACATTCTGCAGATTTTCGCTTAACTCTCCGACAGCGCGCGGATGGCACTGGTTTCGAGACAACTCCTCTGCTGCAACGCCGAGTTCGGCGGCGCCGCTGACAAAGAAAATGTCAGATGTAAAACCTATGAACAATGGACCAAAGCCGTAGCCAATTAAATTGGCGATGAATAGCAGCACCGCCGTTGCCATGGCACGCACACGCATACTGACGACACCCTGGCCGATGGTGTACTGAGCGGCGATATAGCCGTACTTCACGAATCCGCCGATGATCAAGCCGATGGCGGCAAACAGTAGACTCTCCGTCGTGAAGGCAAACACATAGAATGGGATCGACAAGGCCAAACCAAAGGCCGGCAACCAGGCGATGGCACCCGGATGTTTTTTATAAAGTCTGGTTGCAAGCCAACCCGTCGCAAACGTGCCGATGGCAGCTGACAACGACACGGGTGTGTTGATCCAAATGGCCGCTTCACCGGTTGTGATTTCGTGCGTGCGAACCAGGAAGATAGACTGAAACGAGGAGATTCCATAACCGCAAAACGCAGCGACTGTGGCGCCACCCGTCATTAGCCAAAAGGCGGGCTTCGTCGTCAGTTCGCGGATAGACTCGCGCAATGAAACCGGTTCATTTGACTGCGTTCCCTTAGGGTCAGTAAAACCGCGTGGCGGCTCTTTCACCGTCAATTTGAAAATCACAGCAATCAACAGGCCCGGCAGGCCGACGACAATAAACGCAGTTCGCCAATCGAATACGTCAGTCACCCAACCACCGATCAGATTGGCAAACATCCCGCCGAGCGTTACACCCATGGCGTAGACGCCAAGCGCCTGGGATCTGTCACGCGGCGCATAATAGTCTGCGATCAACGAGTTGGCCGGCGGTGTACAACCGGCCTCGCCAATACCGACACCAACGCGACACATCAACAAAACCCAGAATGCACCAATTGTGATCGAGCCGATGGTGATTTCTGTTGCGAGCCCACATAGCATCGTCATGAGAGACCATAGCGCAACGCAGACGGTCATAATCCACACACGGTTAGCCGCATCGGCATAGCGCGCCAGAGGAATGCCCACTATTGTGTAGAGAAGGGCAAAACCGAAACCCGTAAGAAGGCCGAATTGGGTATCGGAAAGACCAAGCTCCGGCACAAGCTCCGGGCCAACCACGGCGAGCAGGCCGCGGTCGACAAAGTTCATAATATAGATAAGCGTTAGCGACGAAAGCACATAGGTTCGGTAACGTTTAGTACCGTACCCTGTGTTTTGATCGGACGCTTCACGTACTTCGGGAGCGATTGCTGCTGTCATAAATGCATCTCTTCAAAAAAGCGTCAGGTGTTATCGATGGCGTCTACTGAAAATGTTTCAGTTCGCGTTGTCTGGCGTATATGAGGCGAGAATGTAAAAGCATCTCCCACAGCCAGAAACGTTCTAATAAACGGGGTTAAAATGGGGGCAGAGTAAAAATCACAATTAGCTTTTACTCGGCTTCCATCCTCGCATCTGGTATGGCTGTGGTGTTCCGGTTATGCGCTCGACCTGATCACGGAATTCAGTATTGCCTAAGACGAAACCATTCTGGATAGAACGCCTGATATCGTCAACCGTTAAGACCATCGAGGCGTTAACTTGGCTCTTGCGATGCAACGTTTTAATCTTCAAATGAGAACCCGAATACATATTCGAAATTAATAGTTGCGTTTAGACTCCCGGTCAATCCTGAATGAACCTCAGTCTAAATTGTCGCTGGATAGCGGTGCCCGCGACGATTCACTCTGGCTCACGCTCGCTCGGCGCTGCTCGAGGATGCGGCCGATCTCTTCCATGCGTTCCCGGCTAAGCTCATAGAAATAGTAAAACCACAGACCGGATAGGCCGACGATCATCGCCGGTGGGCCCGCGATGAGTCCCAGGAGATAAATGGTTTCCGGCGCTATCTCGCCCACTTGGGCGCCCTTCGGAAAATTGATCAGGTCCAGGGCAATCCCGCCGATAATAGTTGCCAAGCTCCCCGCGGCTTTCGCAGCGAAGGAGCGCGCGGAGTAGATGATCCCTTCCTGCCGCACACCTTCACGCAATTCAAGTTCATCGGCAACATCCGCGAACATGGAATTAAAGGTGACCAACATTGCTGGCGCCAATAGTCCGGAAGCAAAAGACACCCCTAGAAACAGAAGGAACAGCAGGGAATCACCATTCGCTGGCAACAGGTCAGTGAACAAGCGCAAAACAATCAGGATGTTCATGTTGATGATCACGCAGGCACCCAGTACCGCCATTAATCGGCGTTTATCAAACCTCTTGGTCAAATGCGGAATCAACACCACGGAAAAAGGCAAACCTAGCAGAGTCATTGGCCCAAGCCAGCGCATCTGCTCGGTATTCAACTCCCAGAAGTGCACGTACAGGTACGCCATAAAGGTACCCTCGATCCCCAGTACTAGCAACGTGACCACCATGACTGCAAGCAGCATTCGATAGGACTGGCTACCAAGCGCTTCGGCGACCTCTCGCCAAAGACGGCGAAAGCCCAACCGCTCTGGTTCTGGCTCCCATACGGGTAAATAGGCCACTTCTTTTTTTGTGCCCCATACACACAGGGTAATGGAAATTATGATGCCAGCTGCGGCAATGCCTGCTAGCTGAGGATATCCAGCGGCATTGAGCAACCCGTGACTACCATCTTCTGGTGTGGGAAAGACGTAGCTGTACATAAGGAAGGCAAACAGCGCGGTTCCCAGCGTGCTGAAGGCTTGGCTGTAGCTGAAGACGCGAGTTCTATCGGTGTAGTCGCTCGCGATTTCCGCCCCCAGCGCCATGTGCGGCACGTGATAGAGGGTCAAAAACAAACGTGCCAGTACTGCAAATACAATGAGCCAGCCAAAATAGAATAGCTCGTGCATGTCTGCGGGCGGATTGAACAACGCGATGATGGCCAGCGCCAGCGGCACCGCTGAACTGGCCATCATCGGCAGGCGCCGGCCCCAGCGACTCTTGAGCCGGTCGGAGATAGATCCTGCCACCGGATCGCTGACGGCATCAAAGGCGATCGCGACGGCAAGCGCAATTGCAGTGAGGGTGGCGGACACGCCAATGATCTGATTGAAAAAAAAGAGGGTGAATGTGCTAAAGATGACCGAAGTAATACCTTCGCCCAGTTGGCCAACGCCGTAACCCATCTTGGAGCTAAAGGGAAGTTGTCGGCTCATTTGCACCTTAACCGTGCAATGGAAAACTGTGGCGGCATCATAGCCTCTGCTTAACGGATGATGTGGATGTCAAATTTGTGGTTTTGTGGGATTTCCATAACTCTCTTCAACCGCCATTGGCATTCACGTTGCTTCCACCAATGTTGGTTTGTGCTGGGGTATTCAAATGCCAGGCGACTCAGTTCGAGCAAGTGATCTGTGCGCGGAGCGAAGTAATTAACGACATGGGGTTGCCCACTATTGACAGCTTCCGCCTGGCTGACGGAAGCACTATCGCGTGACATGATGATGGAGGGATTACGGATCTTTCGAGCATCTTGCTTTGTCATGGCCCGGAAGTTTTTTCTGCAGGTAGGGTACACCTCCAAGGGGTAGAGCAAGTATGCCATTCGCTGCGCTTTTGGGGACGAAAATCGACTGGCGACCTGCTCGGACAATAATTCGCGGCTGTCTTGATCTGGAAGCCCGGCATGCACCCGCGCATTCGTGGTTTGTTTTGCCACGGTGGCTGCTACTTTTCCCACTTCAACTTGAGTCCGGCCTCCGCCATCGCCTCGGCGCGCATCCTCTCGAAGCTCGACGCGTGCCCTACGTGTTGTAGGTTGAATGCGGCCTGTTGGGCCGTCCAGAATCCTTGTGCATCTTGAGCCTGATTGCAGGACATTTTGGCAAGTTTGAGCGAGTAGCTTGGGCGTGTGGCAATCTTGGCGGCGAGTGTTTCGGTGAAATCGCCGAGCTCGGCTCTTGGCACCACGTGATTTAGCATCCCTAAATTATAAGCCTGCTCCGCATTGACCGGTTCGCCGGTAAACAACATCTCCTTGGCTTTGCGCATTCCAAACTCCCACGGATGCGCGAACCATTCAACGCCGTTGACACCAAAGTCCACGGTGAGGTCGGTAAACGTGGCGTCGTCGCTTGCCACGATCAGATCGCACACCCACATCAGCATCAATCCACCAGCAATAGTCTTGCCGTGTACCTGCGCGATGGTAGGTTTTGGCAGTGTCTGCCAACGCCGACACATGTTGAGGTAGATTTCTTCTTCCATAGCCATGAGACCTTCAGAGCCAGGCTTGCCGATACCACCTGAAATCCCCACCCGGGTCGGGGTATAGCTTGGATCGTGGCCTCCGCTTATGTCATGACCCGAAGAGAAGTGCGGCCCTTCACCGGACAGAATGATGACTTTTACCTCGTCGTCAAATGACGCTGTCGTTAATGCGTCGTTCAATTCATAGGTCATGCGTTGATTTTGTGCGTTGCGCACATCCGGGCGGTTCATCCGAACACGTGCTACTCCGCCGGCCAACACTTCGTAAATTACGGTCTCATAATCTGCCATGTGATCTCCCTGTTGCGGTTATCGAATAATGCTGTCTGAGGGCCATTAATGCCTGCGCAGCTTGCTATCTTCTAATCTACCCCTAAAACCCACCCTTCTTGTTAAACCTTAGTTTATTGAGAGTCAACCCTCTTCCTGTCTTTGAATCGCTTCAAATACCTATCTTTCTCTGAGGCAAGATACCCAGGCGCAGAAACTACAGCCCGGTCAATTATAAATACTAGCGTTAACGCCATAGGAGGAGAGATAAAAATTAGTATCAGAAGTGTTAAGTGCTATGCCCGGTGCATTGATTAGCGCGTAGAATAGCCCCTAATAATAGAAAGGCCCCAAACATCGCTCTGAGCCGCGCTGGCGAGCTTTTCTGACATCAACAGCATGCTGCCACAATAAACCCACCGCCGAATATGGAGCTAGTTAATAGAAGAGTTGGGGCCCGCCAGAAAAGCTATTAGGGTCCATATTTAGCTGCCAATGCCCATCGGAATGGCAGAGCCCATCAACCAGATACGACGACGGCCAAAACGGAATTGCGTGTTGTCAGAAAGGTAGCCAACCAGTGGATCAGATACGGCATCCCAAATTCGTGACGCAGCAAGCAATATGCCCATCGCGACGGGTGCAATCAGCAAGACATCCGTTGAAAACTTCCATTCGCGGAAAACAAGCCAAGTCAACTTTGCGCCAAACGAACATCTTTTCAGTGATCAACCGGGCCGCCTGTAAGCCACCAGATCAGTGGCTGTTCAGACATTGACCATCCTCTATCGAAAAACCACCCCACGGACTTCTTTTCGCAAAAAATCCCAATCAAGATATTTTTGAAATCCTGGATAAATGCTTTCAAAGAATTCGAAATTCAGCCGCCCCCCTGCTCTCTTCATATGATCCAATGCTAAATAGTGAGTTCAGTCTGTATCTGGCAATCAATAACCTGCAGCGATAAGATACTCGACTTCCCGAGCCTGGCCATCATCTGTCCAAGATGATCAACAAATGAAAGTACTACTCAGACTACTACCTTATATCCGGGCACATGCCTGGGCATTCTGGGGTGGTCTGGCAGGCCTCGCGGGTGCACGTTTTTTCGAAGCGATGATCCCGCTATACGTCAAGATGGGTATCGATAACATCGCGGATTCCCAAACCCAGCTTGGCGCCGATGCCATAACGATGGCAATGGCACGCGACACACTTACCTACCCAGCACTCGCTATTGTTGTCTGCGTCATCTGCCAGATGCTGATCACCATGGTCAGTAGAATCCTGGTTCGACGCATTGGTATGTATGCCTCGTTCGATTTGCGCAATCGAATCTATGATCACCTGCAAAGGCAGGGGCCCGAGTTCTTCATGAACTACAGTATTGGCGATCTGATGGCGAGGGCTATCAACGATATCTCGCTGGTGAGGCAGGTTATTGCTGGTGCCAGCCGAATGACTGCGGTACTTATATTTACCGCTATTGTCGGTTTGCTCTTCATGGTTTTTCTTTCATGGAAGCTGACACTAGCCCTGATATTGCCCTTACCCCTCATTACTGTCGTCGCCTACCTTTTTTCGAAACGTATCTATGCTCAGTCACACACCGTACAGAAGGGGTTTTCAACCCTCTCGACCTTTGTTCAGGAAAACCTGAACGGCATCCGTACCGTACAGGCTATGGCTCAGGAACAGCAGGAAATCGATCGATTCTCGCACGTCAATGAGGAATTTGCTGACGACAACCTGGCACTATTTACCACCAGCTCTCTACTCGGTGCACTGATGCCGGTACTTGCGGCGATCGCCACCCTCATCATCATCGGCTATGGCAGCTCTCTGGTGAGTGCGGGTGACATTACGATCGGGACTTTTGCTGCGTTCTTTTCTTACCTGGCTCTCCTGATGTGGCCTGTACGCGAAGCAGGGTCTCTTGTGACTCAGTGGCAGCGAGGTGCATCCGGAACGGCAAGACTATTTGAAATCCTCGATCACGAACCTGAAATCCAGGAATCCCCAGATGAGGAGTTTCCAAAACTCACCGGTCGGGTATCGCTACAGGGGCTTTCCTACCGCTATGGCGACAAGGACAAGTTTGCCCTCAACGATATTAATCTCGACGTTTACCCAGGTGAGACGGTGGCCATCCTTGGCCGGGTCGGTTCCGGTAAATCTACGTTGCTACGCCTTCTTGTACGACTACTTGATCCCACTCGCGGCAGTATCATGCTAGACGATCACCCTATCCAAAACTTCCCGCTGGCTTATCTGCGCGATCATGTCTGCCTTGTATTGCAGGATCCCTTCCTGTTTGCCGATAGCCTCGGGGACAACATCGCCTACGACAATCCGGAACGGGATATCGACCAGATATGGCACTCAGCAGATGCAGCCGCTTTACGCGAAACCATCGAGGACTTCCCGGAAGGTCTCGACACGATCTTAGGGGAACGAGGGGTAACACTTTCCGGCGGTCAGAAACAGCGTACCGCACTCGCCAGAGGACTGATCAGAATGACGCCGCTTTTAATCCTCGATGACTGTTTCTCTGCCGTCGACACGGAAACCGAGGAACATATTCTTGCCGGCCTCAAGCGGATCAGGGCAAGCCAGACGACCATGCTGGTTTCTCATCGGGTATCCACCGCTAGACACGCTGACCGAATCATCGTTCTCGAGGACGGCCAAATCATTGAATCCGGCACTCACCAGGAGCTGATTCAACAGGGTGGGTTCTATGCCGGTCTGGAGCAGACCCAGGGCAACAAAGCCAGGCTGACTGAAGAGCTGGCAACATGAGCGTAACCACCAAAAAAGACGAACAATTGGACCATTCCATATTCGACGCTGACATTCATGGACAGGCGACGAATATGCAGTATCTGGGTCGCATCATGGGCTGGGTCAAACCTCACGGAAAGTTGGCGGCCTGGTCAATTATCCTTGTGCTGTTTGCATCCCTGCTGGCGGTATTGCTACCCGTTGTCATCACACGGGTAGTCATCGACGGCATCATCCTCGGCGATTCAAAAGTAATGCTGCCGGATTTCGGCATGAATTCGCTAAACACACTACTGACCCAGACAACCGGCTGGCAACCCATCACTACCGCCTGTGTCCTCTACGGTATCTTTACCCTGCTCTGTCACGCCACATACCATTTCCACCGGGTGTCATTTGCCACTGTGGTACTTAGTGCGCTGCGCGATATGCGCTACGACCTGTTTGCCCATATGGAGCATCGGCCATCCTCGTTTTATGACAAGGTTGCCGTTGGTCGAGTTATGACGCGGATCACCAACGATGTCCAGGGACTCTTCGAACTGATGATGGGCGTCGGCATGTTGATCGGTGAATTTGTACCATTCTTTATTGCACTGGCCATCATGTTCGCCATCGATGTCGAGCTGACACTATGGCTGCTGCTGGCGATTCCCATCTTTACGGTTGTCACCTACTTCTTTCGTCAGGCAACGCGCCGGGTTTATCGCACCATAAGAAATACCGTTTCACAGTTAAATCAGAATCTGCAGGAAAATCTCTCAGG
>Ga0302134_10001042_pt1 | contig 12797 bp, 14 predicted proteins | sample CB9_SCM_MG_FD_203123 | JGI IMG/M metagenome (GOLD analysis project Ga0302134, IMG submission 203123) | Marine microbial communities from Western Arctic Ocean, Canada - CB9_SCM | ecosystem: Environmental > Aquatic > Marine > Oceanic | place: Canada: Western Arctic Ocean | collected 2017-09-19
TTCTAGCAAAGCAGACTGCGTCTTGGGAGTAGCACGGTTGATCTCATCAGCCAGAACTACCTGCGCCATGATCGGCCCAGGTCGGAACTCGAAGTTGCCTGTCTTCTGGTTGAAAATCGAAGCGCCAGTTACGTCGCTCGGCAGCAAATCAGGAGTGAACTGCATTCTGCGATAGTCGCAACCAGTTGAAATAGCGAGAGATCGAACCAGCATCGTTTTACCAACGCCCGGAACATCTTCGATAAGGACGTGGCCGTTACTGATCAAAGCAACGAGAACGAGCTCGACAGTTTCGTTTTTGCCAACGATAACTTTGCTGATATTTTCTATCAGCGAATTGGTGAGCGCTTTCGAATCAGCCGTAAGAGTCAATGACATCTCTCCTGTTTGCCGTTTTAACCTGTGCTTAGGTCCGGTGAACTTATAAGTGTGCTAATTCATTGAACCAGCCACGAACTTTGTTACAACCGTGTGATCGAACTATTGAAAAGTTTGGTGGGCGATGGAGGACTCGAACCTCCGACCCCCTGCTTGTAAGGCAGGTGCTCTAACCAACTGAGCTAATCGCCCAAACATGCTGGAAATGAACCACTTGCCCGCACTTAGCTACGTGAGTAGCGTTCGAGCGGTTTCAAATGTCCCTTATGGGACTCTTCACTACCAGTTTTTCAATTGTCGAAATATGACCATCGCCTATTGCAAGCGCCGATTCTACACGGCACACACCCTATGCGATCAGTCATATTGTCCGGCGATGCCTCACGTGGGATATCCACGGGCATCAATAGCGCCCCGATAAACACGGAGCGCCATGAGAGAATATGGCGCGCTTGGCGGGATTTGAACCCACGACCTCAGCCTTCGCAGGGCTGCGCTCTATCCAGCTGAGCTACAAGCGCACGAATGTGGACGAATCCACGTATTGAATTTTACTTCAATAAACACAAATATGGTGCCGAGGGCGAGAGTCGAACTCGCACGCCCTTGCGGGCACTACGCCCTGAACGTAGCGCGTCTGCCATTTCGCCACCCCGGCACTAACAAACAGGTCATCTAAAAAACCTGTGGTGGGCGATGGAGGACTCGAACCTCCGACCCCCTGCTTGTAAGGCAGGTGCTCTAACCAACTGAGCTAATCGCCCGAAGAACCAATTGTACTCGTCGTATTCAGGAAGTACGACGAATTGAATGGTAGCGATGGTGGGACTTGAACCTACGACCTCACGCTTATGAAGCGTGCGCTCTAACCGGCTGAGCTACATCGCCGCGCCATTCGAAGCAATCAGTGACCGAAATCACCAACCGCGATCATTTATGGTAGCCACGGGTTATTGGCGGGTCAACGAATTCACGGCTCACAACGCGCCGTAATTAATCGTTAGCTACGTAGTCGCCACTCTTACCACCTGATTTAGTCAGAAGCCTAAGGTCGGTAATTCGCATGGCACGGTCAACTGCTTTACACATATCGTAAACCGTGAGAGCCGCAAGACTCGCAGCCGTCAACGCTTCCATTTCGACTCCGGTTTTGCCCGATGTACGAGCCATGCTAGTAACGGTTAGGCCTACGCCGCCTTCCAGATCACCAAAATCGATAGTGATCTGATTTAGGGCTAGTGGGTGACATAGAGGAATGAGATCAGAAGTCTTCTTTCCAGCCATCACGCCGGCAATTCGAGCGACTCCGAGAACGTCGCCCTTATCGAATCCGCCGGAACGAATCAGATCCAGCGTGGATTGATCCATGTGAATCTCGCAGCCAGCGGTAGCGATTCGTTCAGTAATTTCTTTTTGACCGACATCGACCATTCGGGCTTTACCCGATGCATCGATGTGACTCAGGCCACCAGTGGCTTCAGTTGATTCCGACATATTCGTAACTATCCGTTCGTCTTCATGAACTCTTCGTCAACGATCTGACCCGAAATAGGTCCACGTGCAGCATCGTTCGCAAGCGTGTCACAGCGTTCGTTTTCAACGTGACCTGTGTGCCCACGAATCCACTCGAAACTTACATCATGGTTGGCGCACGCATCGAGAAGTCGCTGCCACATATCAGTATTCATGGCACGCTCCTTCTTGTTGCGCATCCAACCGTTGGCTTGCCACTTCTTGGCCCAGCCCTTCTCAATTCCGTCGATAACGTATCGAGAGTCGGTAGTGAGCACGACGCTCTGGCGTCCTTTAAGAGCGTCGAGAGCTGTAATCGCTCCCAGCAACTCCATACGGTTATTGGTCGTGTGCTTGAATCCTTGGCTGAACTCTTTTACGTTATCGCCGTATTTGAGAACAGTCCCATAGCCGCCGGGGCCAGGGTTTCCGATCGCCGATCCGTCGGAGAAAGCATAAACAGTATTGTCATTGTTGTTGGTCATTGCACCCCATTGAAACAAACATTCGCTTCAGCCACAATCTGACACAGCGTGAAAAGCCTCAGAAAACTTCGTTAGCAAATCACAATATGACCGTCGACAAAATCATTGCCCTGCCAGTACCCGTCCTCACAGATGGCGATTCCACAGTGCTGCAACCGGCAGAACTAGACGATGCAGAACGATATCTGAATATGGTTGCCGACAACTACGATCAGCTAACGAAGTGGATTCGAGTACCGAAGCCACCGACCACTGTTGAAGGGCGACGCAAAGCTCAGGCTGCTGATCTGGCGAACGGCGATAACGGCAAAGGCTACTGGTGGCTTATCGAGGAAGATGGCGACTTGGCGGGAGCCATAGCCCTTCACCACGTCGAACCCACCGAGAAGTGGGCGCTAGTTGGATATTGGCTCGATGAAGCGTTCACAGGAAAAGGAATAATGACTCGCAGCCTAAAAGCTGTGATCGATTGGTCGTTTTCAGAACTCGGACTCAAAAGAATCGAAATTCAAGCTGCGCTGAGCAACACTGCCAGCGCAGCCATTCCCGAACGGCTCGGAATCAAGCGCGAGTCGATAAGGCGGCAGTCCGAGGTCATCAATGGCGTATCTCTCGACATGGCAAGCTACGCGGCGTTCGCCGATAACTGGCCTCCACAGGCTCCCGCACGTGCGTTGCCAGCTATAGAAATACGAGTCGACAACGAGATATTGCTCAGGCAACACGTTGCTAGCGACTACGACTCGATGTGGGACGCATTTCTTGCAGGTCGTGAATACTTGGGCGAGTTCCTTCCGTGGATGGCGACCTACAAGACGAAAGACGATTACACCCGTCTATATACCGCTCGACGACTGGAGCAAGACAACTTCGACGGATCGTGCGGCTACGTTGTTGAATACAAGGGTGAACTCGCAGGAACCGTTGGATTCGGTGTTCCGAATCGAGATAACGTGATCGAAGTCGGCTACTGGCTTCGACAGGACTTGCAAGGTCAAGGAATAGCGACACGCTCGGTTGAAGCAGTCATAACGATGCTGTTCGTCGAAGTAGGAATGCACCGGGTGACTATCCAAGCGGCGACTGCCAATCTGCCTTCACGAGGTATTCCCGAGCGACTTGGCTTCAAACACGAGGGAACAATGCGGGATGGCGGATTCGTGAACGGCGAATATCTCGATCTGGAAATTTACTCAATGCTCGACAACGAATGGCTGACACGTTCGTAGAACGCCTGAGCCACCGTCTTTGCCACGATCAGCCCGGCACGCCTCGTACTAGCATCAGACCAATTACGGCTACAGAAACTGCGATCAGTAGATTCAGTCTCGCCAGCATAATCAGCCGTTTGCGAGCGCCAACTAAGGAAGCTGGCGGTCGTTCGCCACGTGGAATCTGTTGCATCGCTTCGGCGAGGCGAGGTCCGAGAATGAAATCGTGGTAGCCGTTTATAACGAGCAAGATGCCTACCAGGACTATCTTTACTAGTAGAGCAGTACCGATTTCCGTCGACCAGAAGCCATCTTCAGTAAATCGATCAAATCCTAGCCCGCGGCTTTCAAGCGCCGCCGCTCCCGAAATTACCAGCAGTGCCAGTAGTACCCAAGCAATACCTCTAAATCTGAGGGCGGCTTTACGAAGGACTATCAGGCCCATGGCTGGCGGTTCCATTCCACGAGCAACAGGAACCATCACTAGTGCGAGAAATATCGCCCCGCCGATCCAAATGATCGCCGAGAAAACGTGAACAACAACGATTATGAACTACCAAATTGGCAAAATATCCTCCACGAAACCCGATGGTGAACCCGAAATCGGCGATCAGCCACCGATGTAGTACATCTCGACTTTATCGCCGTCAGTTTTACCAGCTTTGAACTTGGTGTCGCTAGATCTAAGTTCCGAATATCTATCGGTACGCCCGGTCCAGACTTTACCGATAATCGCAGCGAGCTCATCGTCAGTTGCGCCTGATCGCAGTGATTCCTTTAAGTCAGTTCCGCCTGAAGCGAACAGACAGGTAACCAGCTTGCCATCAGTCGAAAGTCTAGCCCTTGAGCAGTTACCGCAGAAAGGTTCGCTCACCGATGAAATAACGCCAATCTCGCCTTCGCCATCAGCGTACCGATATCGGCTAGCAACTTCGCCTGTGTAGTTGGCATCTATTGGCTCAAGCGGGAATTCTTCGCCTATCTTCTCGATAACTTCTTTAGAAGTCACGACCTGCGAAAGATCCCAACCGTTCTTAGTTCCAACGTCCATGAACTCAATGAAACGAACGATCGCTCCGGTGCCACGGAAGTAGCGAGCAGTATCGACCAATGTGTGATCGTTTACGCCTCGCTGGACTACAACGTTGATTTTGATCGGTGAAAATCCAAGTTCGGTAGCAACCTTGATGCCTTCGAGCGTGTTGGCAGGACCCTGTGGACGCCCCGACATTTTTTTGAATATATCTTCGTCGATCGAATCAAGCGAAATCGTAAGACGATTTAGCCCGGCATCCTTCAACGCCTGGGCGTTCTTAGCCAGTAGGTACCCGTTGGTCGTTAGCGCAATATCGTCGATGCCATCGATGGCCGAAAGTTTGGAGATGAGATCGGGAAGATTCGCACGTACAAGCGGCTCGCCACCGGTAATTCGGAGCTTCGACACACCGGCTACGGAAAATAGCCTCGCCAAACGTTCGATTTCTTCGAACGTGAGGATGTGTGGTCGGGGGAGGAATTCGTACCGCTCGCCAAAAATCTCCGCAGGCATGCAATACGTGCAGCGGAAGTTGCAGCGGTCGGTCACTGAAATACGCAGATCGCGCACAGAGCGATTTAGTTTGTCGGTAATCCCTCTAAGGAGAGGGTATTCAGATTTTTGTGACATGAAATTCAGATGAGCGCTGAAACGAATTGATTCAGACCGCTATCTCAATAGTATCGCCATTAGACGGAATATTCGCCCAACATCGAGCTCTACAGCCTACGCAAGCGCTTCCAATGTCTCAGTCAGGCCACGTAGAGCAGCTCCACGATGGCTAACGGCGTCTTTTTCTTTGCCCGATAACTGAGCCGTAGTTTTTGTGTGCCCAACAAGCCAGAAAACAGGATCGTACCCGAAACCGTTATCGCCTAATCGTTCGTGACAGATAGCGCCTTCAACAACGCCCTCGCTCGTTACGAGTCCGTTCGGTACATCAGCTCCAACCAGTGCGAGCACAGCTACGAATCGTGCTGTGCGTTCCCAACCGGGTAAGTGCTCCATCTTGTCGAGCACCAACTGCACCCGACCGTCATCATCGAGACCTTCGCCGCCGTATCGTGCCGAAAGCACGCCCGGTTCGCCGTTTAGTGCGTCGACAACCAATCCAGAGTCATCTGCAAGCGTGAGTACGCCTGAAGCTTCGGCGTATGCGCGTGCCTTTATTACAGCGTTTTCTTCAAAGGTAGAACCGGTTTCTTCTACTTCAAGATCGATGCCCAAATCGTCAAGCCCAACGACGTCAAAAGACATGCCGGACAGCAATCGTGAGAACTCGCGAACCTTGCCGGAATTACGGGTCGCCACAAGCAATTTCTTAGTCATAACCACAAACCTAACCTGTACCCGCAGTTGTCGGTGAATCGAAGTCAACGAAAAAGGCGACTTATTCGGGATTTATTGACCGTTGCGAGCGTAAATACCGAGTGTTACGCTTTCCAAGCTTTTAAAGTTACTTCACCGAATTTAGTTGTCGGTGATTTTTTGTGAAGAATATTCAAAATCCATTCCCAGCAGGCACGTACAGCTCCCAGATGCACCGAGTCTCAAAGCTTTCCTTCCCACTCCGCCCGGCACTATTTTTATTAGTACCGATGGCGATTGCCCTACTGGCAGCATGTACTCCAGAGAACAATCAGTCGACGTTCGGAACTGCCGGACCAATCGCTGAAGATCAGGCTGGCCTGTTCAAGTTCATATTCTGGATTGCAGCAGCCGTCTTCATTGTTGTTGAAGGCGCGATCATATTCATTGCGGTCAAGTTCCGCCGACGGTCTGACTCGGACAAACTTCCGTACCAGACCCATGGTAACGACAAGTTAGAAATAACTTGGACGATCCTTCCGATCTTTATTCTCGCCATCATTGCGGTTCCAACTCTGACTGGTATCTGGGAACAGCAGAACGGTGTACCGCAGGATCAGGGCGAAGTTCTGAACATTGAGGCGATTGGTCACCAGTGGTGGTTTGAGTTCCGATACCCAGATCATGAAGTTGTTACATCAAACGAACTTCACATCCCAGTGAACCGCCCTGTAGCGTTCAAACTCGAATCTCAAGACGTAATTCACAGTTTCTGGGTTCCAAAGATCGCCGGTAAGGTCGATATGGTTCCTCTGAACGATAACTACATGTGGATGATTGGTGACGAAGTTGGCACGTACTACGGTCAATGTGCCGAGTTCTGTGGAATTGCCCACGCTCACATGCGCTTCCGAGTAATCGTCGACACTGAAGAAGATTTCCAAGCTTGGGTCGCCGGAATGCACACAGCACCCGACGCTCCTGTTGCAGGATCGCCTGAAGCTTCAGGCAGGAATCTGTTTGCAGCTAACTGTTCTTCCTGCCACACCAACGACAGCACATCACCGGGCTCATACGCTCGTGAGATTTCCTCGCAGCAGGCTCGTTGGAACGGTTGGATCTCAGATATTGAGAACTCAGGAATCGTCTCAGCACCTAACCTAACCAACTTCGGTCAGCACACAACTATTGGTGCTGGACTGAAAGATTTGAATCAGGCGACTCTTGAACAGTGGATTACCGATCCATCGTCAATCAAGATTGGCACTCGCATGCAGAAGCATGCCGCTGTATATGACACTGCCGATGGCGCTGTGAAGCTCAGCCCTGCTGAAGTTTCCGACATCGCAACTTACTTGCTTTCACTGAAGCCGGGTTCTGCTCCTGCAGGCTCAGTAATTGAAGCAAGCGGAGATGTTGATGGTGCCGAAGTATTTGCAAGCAACTGCACAAGCTGTCACTCAACTGACGACAACACTGTTGTTGGTCCTGGACTCGCAGGAGTTGGCGACCGAGCCGGCTCACGAGTAGACGGCCTTAGCGCTGACGCTTACCTAGAACAGTCGTTGATTGAACCGGGAGCTTTCGTTGTCGACGGCTTCCCTGCAGTAATGCCTGAATGGTCGCATCTTGGCGATGATTCAATCGACGCACTCGTCACCTATCTAAAGACACTCAAGTAACGGAAACCACCTGTACAGGCGAATCAGAAACGTCTAGCAGCGGAGCTCACACCTAGTGACAACAAAATCACTGACATTTCCACAAGCATTCCCGCGACCTAAGTCGTCTACGGGAATATGGAGCTGGATCGGCACTGTCGATCACAAGCGCATCGGAACCATGTACGGGATAGTCTCGTTCATCTGGTTCATCGTGGGTGGCATCGAAGCAATGCTGATGCGATTGCAGTTGTCTTCCGCTGAAAACGACCTTATCGGTCCTGAAGCGTATAACCAGTTGTTCACCATGCACGGCACCACAATGGTGTTCTTGGTGATCATGCCGCTCTCGGCGGCGTTCTTTAACTGGCTTATACCGTTACAAATTGGTGCGAGAGACGTGGCGTTCCCACGATTGAACGCCCTAAGTTTCTGGATTTTCCTATTTGGTGGGCTAATCATCAACGCAAGTTGGATCACAGGTAACGCACCTAACGGTGGTTGGTTTGGTTACGCCCCTAACTCGGGTTCGACTTTCAACCCTGGCATGGGTATGACTTACTGGGTTGTTGGACTAAACGTTCTTGGTGTGGCATCTATCGCCGCAGGTTTGAACTTCATCGTCACAATCCTGAACATGCGTGCCCCTGGCATGGGAATGTTCAAGATCCCGATCTTCACTTGGATGACCTTGATCACTTCGGTTCTGATCGTGCTCGCAATGCCAATTTTGGCAGTAGCGGGCATCATGCTCATGACCGACCGTGTTTACGGCACTCACTTCTTCAACTCTCTCGGTGGTGGAGACCCAGTCATGTGGCAACACATATTCTGGTTGTTCGGTCACCCTGAGGTTTACATTCTGATTCTGCCTGCGATGGGTATCGTTTCTGAAGTGCTTCCGACATTCGCTCGTAAGCCACTATTCGGTTACCCCTTCGTAGTGTTCGCTGGTGCAGCTATCGCCTTCATGGGTTGGTTCGTATGGAGCCACCACATGTTCACCGTTGGACTCGGACCTGCAGCTAACACTGCGTTCTCTATATCGACGATGCTTATTGCGGTTCCGACCGGGGTGAAAATCTTCAACTGGCTCGGCACGCTTTGGGGTGGAAACATTCGCCTCAACACGCCAATGCTGTTCTCGATATCGTTTATAGCGATGTTCACGATCGGTGGGCTTAGTGGTGTCATACACGCCTCACCTCCAACCGATGCACAGCAGCAGGACACATACTTCGTCGTTGCTCACTTCCACTACGTTCTTGTAGGTGGTGCTCTTCTGGGTATCTTCTCTGGAATCTACTTCTGGTGGCCTAAATTCACCGGACACTTCCTCAACGAGAAACTCGGTATCGCCAACTGGGCCCTGATGCTTATCGGATTCAATCTGCAGTTCGCTCCGATGCACTGGCTCGGTATGGACGGCATGCCACGACGTATTTATACCTACGCCGAGAACATGGGCTGGGAGACTTCAAACCTCGCCGCCTCTATCGGTGGATTTATACTCGCCCTCGGTATCCTCGTGTTCATGATCAATGTCGTCTACTCGAGGATGAATAAGGTCATGTCAGGAAACGACCCGTGGGATGGCCGAACGCTGGAATGGGCAACTACATCGCCTCCACCAGTGCACGACTTCGATGAAATTCCTCAGGTCAAGTACCGAGACGATTTCTGGTTCCAGAAGCACCCAGAAACTATTTCTGAATACCACCATGATCTTCACGATGACGACACTGAAAAAGCTCTTCCGGTTGTTTCCGATGATGCTGACGGGCATGGCGACGATCACGGACACGGTGGAATCCACCTTCCTGATATGTCGTACTACCCGTTCATTCTTTCGGCGGGTGTCGCTATCATCGGTGCTGGTTTCCTAACCAACACCTACGTTATTGGAGCTGGTGTTCCAGTCCTCCTATGGGGTCTCGTCGGCTGGTCGATGGAACCTGTAAACGACCCAGAATAAGCAACTCCAACTTTTCGAGTTCATTTCCACTTTCCGAAAATACTAGGAATCAACGAACGTGACACAGGCCGCAGCAACAGAACACCACGAACCGGTCGAAAATACTTCTACCGGGCTGAATAGCCGTAAGCTCATGATGTGGGCTTTCCTGGCTTCTGACGTGATGTTCTTCGGAGCATTTATCGCAACCTACCTCGTATACCGAGGTAAAAGCCTAGTCGGGCCATACCCGTCTGAGATTCTCGACATCCCAATTACGTCGGTATCGACGTTCGTGCTGTTAATGAGCTCACTCGCTATGGTTCTCGGACTTCACTATGTGAAGGAAGGCCAGAAGAACAAAGCAACGCTTTGGATTCTGGCAGTCGTGGTTCTTGGTGCGATATTCATGGGATTCCAATTCTTTGAATTCAAAACGTTCGCACACGAGGGTCTAACTCCTCGAACGAACATCTTCGGAACAACGTTCTTCATCCTCACAGGCATCCACGGTGCTCACGTAACCATCGGTGTTATCTGGATGGCAATCCTCGCTTACGGATCGCACAAGGGATCACTTCGACCCGACAGTTCTCTCGATCTCGAAATCGCTGGCCTGTACTGGCACTTTGTCGACATCGTATGGATTGTAATTTTCACAGTCATTTACTTGATTTCAGCCTCCGATGGTCCGCCTCTTGGGGTTGGACCAACGATAGTTCACTGATAACACGGGATAGGCACGGGAGCTAACAATGGCCAATCTCTGGCAGAAATTTACGAAGCACGACGGCAACGGTTGGTGGAATCTTCCACACACCGGAGCCAGCGAATTGAACCCTGATTTTGAGGGTCCAATCGGTGGTGCTTGGTTCGGAAACATGTGGCGATCGCTAACGCACGGCAACGTCGCACACGCAGGTGTCGGATTCTACTGGCTCGTAGGATTGATTCTTGCGGTCATTACGCTTGTTGAAGTCTGGCTTTTCACTATCGAAACTCTGGGCGGGTGGTTCATACCGCTGCTGCTGATACTTTCGTTAGGTAAGTTCGTTGGTGTTGTTGCGTACTTTATGCACCTGCGTTTCGACGACAGGATGTTTACGTACTTCTTTGCGTCAGCGATGATTGTCGGAATACTGATTTTCTCGTTGCTCCTGCTATTGATGAAGTACGCCAACCAGCCTGTACTCTTCTAAGAGTGTCCTTCACTAATACCGCCTGCGTAGGCATGTAGTTACTGGATACAGGCAACTGTTACCCGGGTCTGACACAGCGTCGACCCGTACAAGATTGGTGTTGTTAGCTCCTAACAAACACCGAACACTCGGATGACTCGACGCCATGAACGGCGGTTCAGAACCCAACCTCATCGATAGTTTCGGCGAATTTATTTCCGCCTGGGACTTCTCATCACCGCCCGCTGTACTGTTCCTGCTACTCGCAGCTGCGTACACCATCGGAACCATTCGCTTAGCCCTGCGTTCAGATACCGGAAGCGGCTTCTGGTCAAAAGTCGGAGCAAGCGTTGCAGGTTTCACACTTCTTGCGATAGCCCTCGCAGGTCCGCTCGATTTCTACTCTGGCGATTTGTTCGCAGCCCACATGGCGCAACACATCGTCATCGCCATGTTTGCAGCACCGTTGCTACTGCTGGGCCGACCAATGCCCGCGTACATCTGGTCGCTTCCACGACCACTTCGAATAGGGGCTGGCTCGGCGCTCACAGGCTCCGGACTAATCGTCCGAGTGCTCACAGTCCTCACCCGCCCTCAAGTGGCTCTTCCGCTGTTCATAGGCAGTCTGTACGGATGGCACATTCCTCAGGCTTACAACGCTTCTCTGGAAAACGAATGGGTGCATTTGGTCATGCACTTCACCATGTTCACAACGGCAGTATTTTTCTGGTGGCCAATTGTTGGTCCGCCGCCAATTCGCACACAGCTCAACTACCCTCGACGAATCGTTTACTTGCTGATGGCGGTTACGCCCACGGCTCTGCTCGCGGCGATCATCACGCTTACTAAGACTGTTCTGTACGACTTCTACCTGGACGCCCCCGGACACTTCATGTGGTCGACGATGGAAGATCAACGCGTGGGCGGTCTGTTTATGTGGATCCCCGGCAACTTCGTGTATCTGGCAACTCTGACAGTGCTGTTCTTCAAGTGGTTCAACGAAGAAGAACGCAAATCAACACGCAACGTCCGCCGACGACGACCTCCGCCTAAGTCGTAGAACATCCAACTACAACTTCCCGACTGAAGTGCATCCTGAGCACCGTTGAAGGATCAACGAGGCCGAGGGATATGGTGTGGGGTGCGAACGTGCTCCAGATTGAACGAGTGCTTCGTGCTTCACCGTTTTGCGCTGACGGAACAGATCCTGAATATACCCTTCGACTTGCTCAGGACATGGTTCAGGATGACAATGTGACTCCCAAGCCTTAGGCTCCAGTACTAAGCGGTTACAACGTTGGCGTTCCCCCTCACCTAAATCCTCTCCCTAATGGAGAGGACTTCATCTCCAATCGCATCCCAACACAAAAAAAGCCTCCATCGGAATCGATGAGGGCTTTTTATTTATCTCGTAAAAGAGAAAGAGAACTTACGAAGCAGTGCTTCGGCTGCGTCGGCGTCGGATTACTGCACGCTTGATGAAGTAATCGTTTTCCTGATCGAGCATGCGTCGAAGAACTTCATCTGAAAGGTTCTTAAGGTAAATCACACTTGCCCAAGCAGTGGTGAGACCCGACTGAATTTCGTCGAGAGTCATTGCCTTGTTTGTGTTAGCAAGCAGCAGCTTGAACACAGCTTCGGTAATTGGAGTACCGGGGAGGAGGAAGTCTGGCTCTTTCGAGCAGATGTTCGACATCACCTTCATGTACTCGGCGGAAGGACCGAATCCGCCTGGAGTCTTGCCATCATCAATAACGGCTTTGCCGCTCTTTGAAAGCCTTGAGTACACGGCGTACTCGAACGATCGTCCCGAAACATCAAATGCTTTGGTGTCGATCTGGTACTTAGGTTCTTCCACCGGCTCTGGAGCTGGGGCTTCGTTCTGTTCGGTTTGTTCTGTCTGATTAGTCATGTATTTATTAGTGTGTGAAACGGCGCGTAAACGCACGGGTCAACAGTGTTAGAAAATATCGTCTGGCCAGTCGAGCATTTCGACTCTGGCGACTTCGCCTACATCAATCATACCAATGTCATCGGGGCAGATGGCTAATCCATTTGCAAGAGCCATAGAACT